>Ga0209017_10001316_pt1 | contig 19402 bp, 9 predicted proteins | sample YNPBryunderm2012_FD_185812 | JGI IMG/M metagenome (GOLD analysis project Ga0209017, IMG submission 185812) | Anoxygenic and chlorotrophic microbial mat microbial communities from Yellowstone National Park, USA - YNP Bryant MS undermat 2012... ... | reverse complement strand
GCAGCCGAGCCTCAAAGACCTCTGCAGGACGATAGGGATGCCCCCTGAGGTATGCTTCACATAACTCCTGGGCCGCAGCAGGCTGACCTAGCCGCAACAAGCCCCGCGCGCGAAGCAGCTTACCAGCGCTCTCGAGGTACACTGGCAGGCCCTCTAGCAGCCTTTCCGCCTCTTCGAATGGGAGGATACGGGCCAGTGCAAGGGCCAGCCGAGGTTCAACAATTTCACTAAATTGCGGTAGCACCGCCTGGGATACGACCTCAGGTTCAAGCTGCCCCAGGGCCAGGCTGGCCTCGAGCCGGATGGCCCAGGCCCGCTGCTGCAAGGCCAGTGGCAATTCTCGGGCTTCCATAGGTAGGCCAGCCAGCTCGAAGGCTTCTGCATAGCGGCCTAGGGCCAGGTGAGCCTCAGCAGCCTCGAGCGCAGCCTGCCAACGCAAGTTACCTTCAGCCAGGCGCAGGGCCTCGAGGTAGCCCTGAATGGCCTCCGCGTAGCGTTCCTCCGACCAGGCCTGCTGCGCAACCACCCGCCACATGCGAAAAGCTGTGGTCGTATCACCGGCTGCCTCGAGGTGGGTGGCCGCCTCGGCCAGGCGGCCCTGGTGCTTATACCAGCGAGCCGCCTGTTGGTGCCAGCTCTGCACCTGCCGCCCACCAACCTGGCCTAGAATCGCCTCGCGCAACCAGGGCACTGCGAAACGCAACTGCCCGCGACCATCGGCCTCGAGGTAACCCTCGCTTACCAGGCGGCTCAGATCGGCCTCCTCCCCTACCAGGTGCCGAACCAGCTCAGGCGGAACAGTAAAGCCCAACACTGCCGCTGCCTGCAGGGCCACTCGGGCCAACCTAGGCAAGCTGTCCACCCTGGGCTGGTAGAGTGGGATGGGCTCGGGCTCACCATTAGGAGTTAGGCTTAGAGCCTGCACCGCAAGGGGGTACCCTCCGCTAGCCTCGGCCAGGTTAAGGCTGGTGGCCGGACCCAGTTCAGGGCGTGCCCGCAGAATCAGACGCTGGGCGTCCTCGAGAGAAAGCGGTCTGAGCAAAAGGGTTTCCAGGTCGTCTGCCTCTTCCCAACGGTTTTGCCGTGCGAGCAAGAGCAGCATAACCCCCGGTGGGGCGGGACGGCGAGTGAAATCCAACACGGTCGGATCAGCGATGTGCAGATCATCCAGCACTGCCACCAACGGGCCGTCCTCGGCAATTTGGGCCAAAAGCGTCCACCAGGCCTCTATCAACAGGCGATCTAGTTCGTCAGAGCGCAGACCGGGATGTCCTTCAATGCCAATACTGTAATCCAAAATGGTGCGCAGATGCTCTGGCAGCCTCAGCTGCCGGAGTTGCAAAAGCCCTTCTGGCAACAACTTTTGCAATGCCTGTCGGAGGGCGTAGCGCAAGGCTACCCCAGCGGTCAGGCGCGGCGCAATCACACCGCGCACACCTTGAGGAAGGGTCTCAACCAGGTAACGGGCCAGATAGGTCTTGCCTACCCCCATAGGACCATACAGCACCACCCTACGGCCCGCTCCGGCGCAAACAACCTCCAGCGCTTGACGCAGTACCCCGATCTCCTGCTCCCGGCCCAGCAACTCCGGGAGATCGCGGCGTAGGCCTAAAAACCGGAACGGCACCAAGGGCTCCGCGTAACCTTTTAGGGGCTGAGGCGGGAGGGCCTCGGTAATGGCGTTTGGAACAAGACGCATGGTAATCGCATCGCACCACACCTCACCCGGTGGGGCTGCCTGGGACAGGCGCTGCGAAAGGTTGATGGCCGGCCCCAGCACGGTCTGATCACCGGCCAATCCCCCTCCCAGCGGGGTTCGCAGCACTAGACCGCTGGCCACCCCCGCTCTTCCTGGCAGCGTGCTCGAGGCCACCATGGCTCGCGCCGCCTCGAGCGCTGCCTGCGCATCCGACTCCTGGCTGCGGGGAACACCAAACACAGCCAGAAAACCGTCGCCAAAGAACTTATCCACATGGCCACCATAAAGCCGGACATGGCTGGCTGCCGTCTGCAGGGCAGTGTTGGTAGCCTCCCAGGTATCCTCCAGCGAATGTGCCAAGGCATACTCGGTAAACCTCGAGAGGTCGAAGAATACAGCACTTACCCAGCGACGCTCCTGAACAAAAGTCCCCCCCGGCAGTAAGACGTTTGCACAGCGGACACAGATTTCCTCACCGGCAGCATTGGTGTAACCGCAGCGAGGGCAGAGCATAGGGCCAGATTACTGCCACAGATGTTCGGGTGGATGCATCAGCGAGCGACTTGCCTTGGCAAAACAGGCATACCCAAGTATAGCCCCCACCGCCCGGATTTCCAATTTCCAAGGCGCTCTACCCCAAGGTGCTGCAGGCTCGAGCTACAAGCGAGCAAAGCAATCTAACTGTTACTAACGCGGGTAAGCGTCTGGACGAAAGGCCATTAGTGGAGGCGCTAGGTACGCCTGCACCAGGGCTCCCGGGCCCGGAGGATGGAGGTGTGCCAAAAGCAGCCAAAGGCTCTTTCCAGCATTAGAGCCCTCCAACTGCAGCACAAAGTACTGAGGATCGGGCACCTCCCCCACCCGCCCTCTCACCAAGTAACGCCCACCCACCTGGAGCTCGATGGTGGGAAGCCCTGTAGCTTCTTCCCAATGCTCAACCTGCCCATGAAGAATCAGGGGGGTCTCCTTACCCGAAAAAGGCGTTAGGGTTCGGTCAAAAACAAACAAGGGGCCCCAGGGGGTGAGCACCTCGAGCAAAGGGCTTCCCAATGGCTCAGGACATACCGGCCAGCTTTGGGCATACTGGGAAAAGCGTTCCCAAAAGGATTCAGGGCTTTCCTCGAGGACCGCGCGCTGGTTCGTCCCGCTCATCAGCATCTAGAATCCAAAACCCAAACGCAAGGCAAAGCGCCCTGTGGGGTTGCGTTGACTAAAGCCATAATCCAAGCGAATAGGCGGCAGCAAGGCCCCCAGTAGGTCGAGGTTGATCTGCACTCCCAAGCCTGCCCCAAGGAAGAAGGCATCCAGATCACCCGCAGCAGGCCACAGGCGACCAAAGTCGGCGAACAAAAAGCCATACAAGTTGGTTCCGCCGGTCGGATTCAGACCGAAGTCATAGCCATACTCGATGGAGCCGTTGAAGACGGTGGTTCCCTTGTCAAGAAAGCGGGGGTCGTAGCCACGCAGAGTGCTGATATCGGTGATATTACCGCCCAGGCTGAATTTTTGGCTATCTTGGGCTGTTCCTAGAATGGTGCCAAAGGAAAGGCGCAGACCCAGAGCCTGACGGGCGGACTGGTCCAGCTGGAAATAGGTTCTACCCGTTAGTATCACTGGCACGTACTGCGTAGCGCTGTCACCCCTGGGGAAGGTGATCCCATAGCCGGTGTTGAAATTAAGCGAGAAGCCCTGGGTAGGGAAGTTGGGGTTATTGAGCGTAGAGTAGGTAGTCCCGAGGGTGAGGGTCAAGGCCTGGAACTCCCGCACACTTTGCTCAAACCTACTCTGAGCATCTTGCAACAAAGCCTCGCTGCAGGCCGTATCCTCAGCCACTGGCGGGTTAGCCTTGTTACCCGAGTCCGGCACCCTAACCAAGCAGCGGGGCCGGTTAGCGTCATTCACCTCCAACACTGGAATACTCCATTCCCAGCCCAGCCCCGCTGAAATGCGAAGGTTGGGCAGCTCGCTGCTCAGGGGGCGTGAAATGGTGAAATTGATACCGGTTTTGCGCTCAGTGTACTGCCACAGCGAGGTCCTGTCCCTAGCATCAATAACCCCGTCCCCGTTCAGATCCGGAGTGTTGCCGTTGTAAAGCTGCTCGATGGGGAAATTGATGTTGGCCTGGGGCTGGCTGTAAACGCTTATACTAAGTGAAGTACGCACCTGCTTGAAATCGGCAAAGTCAATGTAAAGCCAAGGAATTCGATACGAGGCACTAAAGCTAATGGGCTGGCCAGCGTCGTTAGGATTGATGCCTAGGGTTATGCTGTACTGGTGGGCCAGCCCCCACAGGTTGGTATCGCTGATGCTGACGCTGCCCTCCCAGCCCGTCAGGCTGCTCCAAGAGATGCCCGGGATGAAGCTACCTGTCTGGGCCTCGCGGAAGCTCAGTACGAGTATCAGGTCTTCTGGCTTCTCACCCTGCTGAGGGCGTATCCCCGGTGGTTCGCGCAACAAGCCCGTGCGTAGAATATTGGTGATTCCCTGCCGCAGCGCAACCACCGAGAAGAGGCTGCCTACCGGCGGCATCTCGCGCAAAAACACACTGGGGTCGGTGCGGCTTAGCGGCGGATCAATGCGGTAGCCGGCTATCCGCAGCTCACGAATCCGCTGCACATAGACCCCGTCACGGAAGGTAATCTCAGGCTGGGCTACCAAGTCATAACCCGCATCACGGTATTCCCGCAAAATTCGACCAAAGTCCTCGTTGGCTAAGGCTGGGTTGTACTCATCGCCTGGCCTAAGCCGTAGTAGGGCAAGCAGCTTGTCGCTTGCAATTGCGGTATTTCCCTCTATGCGTACCTCGCGTATGGTGCCAAAACGTTGCTCACCCACCTGAAAAACCAGGCGCACCCCCTCCTGGCCCACCCGTTCAGGCCTAAACTCCACCACCCGACCGATGTTGCGGGAGAGTACGTTTATCCCATCCAGAATCCGGTCGAGGTTGAAAGGATCCCCTACCTTAAGGCCCAGGGAACTAATGTCCACCCCTCGAGCGCTGATCTCTGCAATTTTCAGCTCAGTAAAGACCACCTTCAGCACACCATCCACCAGGCTGGTGCGGGCCAGATCTACCCCACTGCCCCTGAAGCCGGCCGAGGCATACACATCTGCTGCCCGACCCACCGCGTCGCGGAAGCGCTCGAAGGAAAAGCGCCCGTTCTCGATGACTGGCTGAAAGAGTGGCTCCAGGCGCTCTTTGGGAACATAAGTCACTTGCCCTACTTCCACCGATTTGAGCGCAGGGCTTTCCTCAATATTGAAGAAAAGTTCTACCCCACCCGCCACATCCTTGGCTTCTGGCGTTACCCTAGGTTCAAAAGGAAATCCCTCGTTGCGGTAAATGCGTGCCAGGTCCAAAGCCGCTTGCGTGGCCTTCCTGGGGTTGAAAACCGAACCCACCCCGATGGCCTGCTCAGTTTCCAGGTAGCGCAGGATGCTGGCCTCGGGAAAAGCCTTGGCCGAGGTGGCAACTTTGCTAATGGTGGGGTTGGTGGTTACCTCAATCACCAGTTTACTGCCTTCCAGGCGGATGCGTGCGTCGCGAAAATAGCCGGTATCCAGAACCGCTGCCCGGGCCTGCTCGAGGTCGCCGGGTTCATCTCCCACCCCAAAAGGCAGGGAAATACGTACCAGGGCTGCCAAAACAGCATCGGTACCCCGCACCTCCACCTCCTGGATAGGAGCTGCCCAGGCCGCACCTAGCAACAGCGCTAAGGTGAACAATGGCTTCATGGTGCCAACAATATGCGCAGCACGTGAAGTAAGAGTGAGAAAGCCTCCATGGGAACTGAAGACTTAGAGGGCCTACCTCAGATCCCTGTCTCGGCCTTGTCTCGCAGGATGTGGCTTAGAAGCGGAAGTTAAGGCCGATGCCAAACCTGACCCCGTCATTGCGGAACATATCACCGACACCAGTAGCCAGATCAATGGATAGGTCGGCCCCGATGGGGCGAATAGTCCAGGCAAAGGAAATTTCAGGCCTTGGCTGGGGAAAGACTTCCGTGTTGACACGTAGGCGAAAATCGCCCTGCTGGTATTCGGCAGAAAAAGCCTGCTTTCCCCGCAAGTCTACCGAGTAGGCAAAGAACAGCTCGGGCAAAAGATAACGCCCAATGGTAAAGCGGGTCTCTTCAATGGTTCCGCCGTTGAGAACTGGAATCTCCACGCGCACCTGATCCAGCCCCAGCGCCTTGGCCAGCTCACGCTCGAGCTGGCCCACAATAAAGTTTTGCACCACCGCCTGAAGGCCAGTCTGTGCGATGTCGCTCGGCAAAGCCGACAAGTCGGAACGGCCCAGCAACAGCAGGGCATAAATCTCAGCATCGGAGTAGGGCTGGCCATCGTTTTTGCGTGCAATCTCGCCATTTTGGCGGGCTATGAAGGTAGGGGTGAGGCTGAGTTTGATACGCCCGTTCTGTCGCACAAACTCTCCCTTGAGAGTGAGGTTGATCTGGATTCGCTGGTTGTCCTGAGCGCGATCTTGCACCTGAGTTTCGGCCACTATGTTTATATCGGGCAGAATGCCGTTGGCAGGGCTAAAGCGCGCATAGCTGCGCTCCTCGGGGGAGCGGTCCTTGATAGTAAAATCGCGGTCCCACAGTTTGAAGCTTCCCCTAAGCGGTACCACCTCCCCGGAGAGAAAGGGGTTGGCGAGGTTACCGTTGAGGAAAACCTCACCTGCCAGCTCGCCTTGGGCCAGCGACTCTTGAATCAAGATGCCGCGGCTAGCCCTGAGCTGAACATTGGCAAACTCCACCGGAACCGCATCCGCTGGGCGGGAGGCCCCTTCTGTGGGAGGGGCAAGGACGACCTCGCGCTGGCCTTCAGGAAAACCCAGCCGAGCCCGGATCACGTTGGCAGCCCCCTGCACGATGTATGTCCCACGCTGGTAGCGCAAAATCAGGTTGGTCTCCAGCAACCCCTCGAGCAGGAAGTACTGCGGGTAGCTAACCGGTACCTGGCCCTGCAGGGTGAGGATGAGCTGAGGGAACAGCGTTCCATATAAACGGGCATCCTGCCTTTGCAACCGGGCATCCACGGTGTAAGCGGGGTAGCTGAAGCTCAAGTCAAACGGCTCATTGGGGCTCAAAAGGGGCAGGTTGAGCGACCCCCGGGCCCGCACCGTGAAGCCGCTGAGGTCACCTTCACCGGAAAGCTGCGCCTCAGCGGGGTAGGGCGCAGTCAGCCTGATGCGCCCCTCGGCGGTGGTGGTGTTGCCTACCCGCAGCACCACGCGGGGGGTTTCGGCCCGCACCGGGCCTAGCTTGAAAGCGAAATTTTCCAGCGTGAGGTCGAACGACTCTCCGCTGATAGCCAGGCGTAGGGTGCCGCTACCTTCGGGAACCAGGGGCTTGAGGTTAGGCACCACCTGTAGCACCGGTGTAAAACTGGTGTTCTCCAGGCTCAGACGGAGGTTACTGCCGCGTCGGCCGTAATACCCAGAGCCGGTCCAGGTGCCCTTGCCTGTGAGTCCCAGCTGATCAATGTACAGGCGCTCCTGCTCGAAGCGTAACACGGCTGTGCCCACCAGGGTATCACCCCCGCCCTGAAAACGCAGGTGCTCCCCAACCCAGATGCCCCTGGACGACCAGGGGTCGCGGGTGTTGTAGCTAAAGCTGACTCGGCCTGTCCAGAAGGCCTGCCCGGCCAGATCACCTGCCCAGGTAGAGAACAGCCAGTGCAAAGGGAAGGAAGCTGCCGTGGCCTGGCCGCTTATGATGCCGTTTTCTAGGCGAACACTGGCGGTGGCGCGGTTAAAGCCCAGGCTGCTGTTTCCGGGCTGATCGGCCCGCTCCAGGCTGATCTGGGCCTGGAGCAAGCCATCGTTGAAAGTACCCTCGGCGCGGGCAGCCAGCGCCAAGTCGTCACCTTTGACCTGTAAACCCGGGCTGCTCAAGCTAAACTCGAGCCGACCCATACTATACTCCACTGCACCGCTGGCCCGCCCCTTCAGGAAGGGCAGGCGGCTGGCAACCTGAGGGATCTCACTGAGGGCCAGATCCTTGAAGCCTGCGCGCGCCCGGAGCCCATCTTGGGCCAGCTCTCCACGTACCTCGAGGTTGCCCACATCACCGCTTAGGGTACCCATCGCGACTAGGGTCTGCCTACCCTCCAGCAGAAGCTCCAAGCGGCTAGAGAGCGGCTTCAGCGCTAGGTCGAGTTGCAGGCGCCCCTGCCAATCCCCTGCTGCAAGCTTAAGCTGTCCTTCAGCCCAGGGCCCCTTAGCACTGACGGCGGCTTCGAGCAAGCGCCCCTGGGCTTCAAGCTGTTGCTTTCGTTCAGCGTCTTGGTAACTCAGCTGCCAACCCCCATCCAGCCCGATCTGCCCAACCAACACACCGCTTTCCCAAGGCAACCAAGGTGTCTCAGGATGGGTAACCCGGAGGCTGGCCTTTGCGCCCATCCCTTCCAAAGTCACCTCCAGCCCGTAGGCACTGAGGTTGAGGCCACCATCTAGCTGGCCTTCTTTGAACTGCAGCACCCCGCTACCCAGCTCGGGCGCCTCCAGCCGCAAGGCCAGGGTCTGCAGATCTGCGTTTGCCAGCAAACGTCCCCCTGCAAAGGGGTAGACCGCCTCGAGCAGCAGCCCTCGTCCCCGCAGCTCGAGGTTTTGCAGCTCCAGCTCTCCCGCGGCACTGCGCTCAACGAGGTTTAACGTTAGACCACCGGCCTGCTTGAGGCTCTCGCGGCTGACCGCTACCTGCAAGATGGGGTAGTGCAGGCGCAGCCCCAGGCCCAGCACCTCCCCCTCCACCAGCGGGATTCCGCTCCCCGAAAGCTCGAGGTACCCCTCAGAAAAACGCAGGCCTCCCGACCAAGCTTCGGCATAGCGCAGTGTGCCCTCCACGTCGCCGCTCAAGCTGGCCTGTAGCTGGCCTTGCTGCCAGGTGGCCTTCAGCAACCCTTTGCGGCCAAAGGCATCCCATTTTAGGTCGGCACCTAGCGCATTCCAGGGCCCTGTCACCCGCCCGCTTAGGCGAAGACCACTAAGGTTATACTCCTCTAATTGGGCCTCGAGCCGATCTGCGCTAAGGGCAGCCTCTAGACCCGAGGCCCACACCCGCAAGCGGGCCCCTTGGCCCTCAAGATCCAACGTCTGATCAGCAACCTGGTACCTGCCACTGAGCCAACGACCCGGGTAGGCACCACGGGCCTCAAGCTGCCCCAGCCCGCGCGGCAGAGCCCCTACATACGACCAGCTAAGCTGCAATGGATCAAGCTGTATGCGCCCCCTCAGCGGGGCCAGTTCGGCTAGACCGCGCAGTTCTACATCACTACCGCGGGCACTAAGCCCCACTGCCCCCCACTCCGGCAACTGCAGCAGTCCTTCACCCTGCAGTGCCAGCGGCGCTACGTCGAGTGCAAAACGCCCCTGCAGCCTGAGCGGGGTGCTCTGGCTGGGAAGAGGGCTTTCTATATCGGCCTCGAGCTGCCAGCGGCTCGGCTGGCTCCAACCCTCGCGCAGCTGGGCACGCAAGTCGCCCCGCCAACCCTCGCGGCCCCTCAACACCACCTGCCCCGCATCCAGATCGGCTTGCCCCACCAGCCCCCCGCCCGGCAGGGGGAGCTCAAGCTGCAGCACTCCACTGGGCGCATTGCTCACCCAACGAGCCGTACCGCGGGCGTAAGGGCCATCCAGGCGCATTTGCAGTACGCCATCGTAGCTTAGATCAAAGCGCTGCTGCTCGTAGCGACCGGCCAACTGGGCCTGCACTCTGGCAGGAACAACCACACCGCGGGCCTCTAGGTTAGGCCCGCGAAGCGTTATCGGCAGGCGCAAGGAGGCCCAAGGACCTTCCCCCTCAGCCTGAAGGTGCAAGGGCAACCCCAGGAAGGGTTCGAGATCGCTGTCCATGCTGAGCTTCAACTCGCCCTGGAACAGGCGGAGCGAGAGACCTGCTCCTTCGGCCTGGGCCCAGAGTGCTGACAAAAACCCAGCGGGCTCACGCGGGCCTGAGGCAGCCGGCTCGTTCCAAGGCGGAGGCACGCCATAGCCAAAACGAAAGGAAACCGACGCTCCCCGCCCGGCCAGGCTGCCCTCCCCCCGCAACGCTGGCTCGAGCAGGGTTCCTCCTAAGCTGCCGCGGGCTTGCAGGGTGCTGAGTCCTAAGGTGCGGACATAACTCACCTGGCCGCCCAGGTCACCTTGGCGGTTGGTCTGGGCCTCCAAATAAACCCCAAAGACGCTGCCTTGGGCCACCAGGCGATCCCCTGCACCCATCAGCTCTAGGGCAATCTGCTCGCCTCTGGCCTGCATCTGCCCGCTGAAAACCCCGCCCTCGAGGGCCAGACTGCCCGAGAGGTCAAGGCGACGCTCTGCCAGCTCGAGGCTGCCCTGCCCCGCCAAGCGCAGGCTTTCCAGGAGGGTGGCCTGGCCCTGGGCCTCCACCCGCATAGGGGCGGCCCAGGTGAGTTTCCAGGACGAGCCTTCGCCACTCAAGCGCAAGGGCCCGCTCTGCCTGAGGTACTGCAGGCTAATGGCCTGCCCTATGGCCTGGTAGCGGCTGCCCGCACTAGAGAACTCTAGGCCAGCCTGGATGTAGCCACTCTCGAGCTGAAGCTGGGCCCGCCCTTGGGCCTGCGAAAGGTCGTAACTGCCCCGGGCCAGTACTTTGAAGGCATCGGCCTGGGCTTGCAGCAAGAATTCTGGACCCAGGCGTGAACCCATAATCTCTGCTTCTAGATCAAGGCCTGGCACCCGGTAGACCAGGCGGCCCTCGAGCCGCTCACCCAGACGAAGCAGGCCCTCGAGGTCACCAGTACCGATCAACTCGGGCTCGCGGCCTGGCTCAAGCTCCAGCACCACCCCAACCCCGTACTCCGGCAAGAAGGCCGAAAGAGAACGGTTTTTGTAGTCCAGCTCGAGCCGCTGTCCATACACCTGCAACTGCCCCAGGGCCTCCCCATCGGGCAGAGGGATACTCCCTTGGCTCGAGCGCGACAGACTCGACAAGTCGAGACGGCCGCTCAGCCGACCCTGCACATTTGCCTCCCAGATGGCGGCTATAGGAGCGGCCTCGAGGTCAAAAACCACCTGCTGGCCCACCAACTGCACCTTTCCTTCGGGCAGGGCCAGCTCAGCCCGCAAACGCGACAAGTCGGCCCCCTCGGCTTTTAGGGTGGCGCTTAGGGGAAGACCGGCAATGCTGGTGCGTAGGCTGGCCTGCACAGCCAGCCCCTCCCCTGCAAGGCCGCCCTGCAAGACCCCCACTTTCCCTAGCCAGCGGTAAGGCCAGCTCAGGCTACCTTGGTAGACCAGCCCCTTGCCCTGCAGCGCCAAAGGGCCCTCTAGCTTCCAAGTCTGCTGGGATACATCCGCGCTAAAGCGCCAGGGTGCTGGCTCGAGGTAGGGCAGGTTGTAGCGGCCCTGGCCTTGAGCCTCCAGGTTGTTCCAAGGACCACGCACCAGCAGACTTCCACTCAAATAGGGCAGCTCCAGGCTGCCCTGCAGGTCCACAGCCTCGCTGCTGAGCTGCCCACGCAGCACACCATAGGGGCTTTGGAACTGCAAATTTACCGGCCCCAGCAGACCCGCACCACTCATCTGGGCCTGTCCAAAGGGGGTCTTTAGCAGAAGACGCCCCCCCTGCTCCGACCAACGGCCCGTGAGGATTCCCGGCACCCCCCAGCGACGCAGATCGTAGCCATCGGCGATAAGCCGCAGGCGCAAACCCTCCGGCGCTCTTTCCGGCTGGTAGTCTCCCACCAGGGCCAGGCGGCCATTCTGGAAACGCCCTGCGTAGCTTAGCGCGGTGCCACGTCCCCTGAACTCAAGCCCCCCCTCCAGCTCCGGCAACAGCAGCCGTCCCCGGTAGGCTAGGTTAGGTACATCAACCTGGCCCATCAGCTGGCCCTCGTAACCGGCGTAGCGGAGGCTACCCATAACCGACAGGCTGCGCCAGGCACCCTCAGCGTTAACAGTTCCATATGGGGTTCGCAGTTCTATGCTGCCGCGCTCGAGGTTCCCCCTGAGCTCTACACTTCCGGGCTCCTGGTTCACCTGCAGCGGAAGTGTACCCTCAAAGGGAAGACCCGCTTCTAGCCTCACCCGCCCCCCTGGCCAGCGAACCTCGCTGCGGCTTACCTCCAGATCTACCGGCGGCACCTCTACCAGACCCGAGCGCGGCAGGGTCAGGCGCCCTTTGAGGGAGGTGTCGGGCCAGAGCGGGCCAGAGAGCTGGGCATAGCCACTGGCCGTGAGCCACAGGGTAGCCCCACGCCCCTCTAACCTGCCCCACAGCCAAGGGGTCTCAAAGCGTATCTGGCCCTTGTAAAGCCCGCCCTGCAGGCCCAGGTCGGCTTCCAGGTAGAGCTGTGGCCCGAGCCGAAGTGGGCCTTTTAGCAAAAGACCGTTGCTTCCATCGGCAGTGATGGCCAGGGTCTCGAGCTGGGCCTGGAGCCCGGTAGCATCGGCGCTTCCGCTGAGGGGCAGTACCCCCAGCGGGGTGCGCACCTCACCCCGGTAGCGGGTGGCTAGGTCGTAAAGCTCGCCTTTTACCCAGCCCCGCTCACCCCGCAGGCTCCAACTGCCTGAAAGCCGGTCCTGCTGGTAGCGCACATCACCAGAAAGCTGGAATGAGTCTAGGATCTGCACTGGCAGCCCGCGCACAGCCAGGGTGAACACCCCATCACGGTAGACCCCGCTGGCCCAGCGGTTGCTTAGGCGCCAGACGGAGCCGTCTTGTACCAGCAAGAGGGGAAAGCGGGCGTAGGGCGAGTCGTAGCTGAACTCGCCGCTGAAGCGCCCCGCCCTCAGCCGGGCTTGGCCGCTGAGCTGGCCTACCAGCAGCTCGAGGCCTGAAAGCCGCATACGAAGGTCCTCCCAGGTTCCCCCCAGGTCCAGCGCTCCCAGACGGCCCCGCACCGCTATACCCTGACCCTCTAGGGTGCCCGACAGGCTAAAAGGTTTAGCCGCAGGAAGAGCCACCTGCTCCGACTGCACCCTCAAGCTCCAACGCGGCCCGCTGCTGGAAAAACGAAGCGCAGCCTTACCCAGAAGGGGCCGAGGCCAAACCAAGGTGCCCTCAGCCTGGGTGTTGGGGCCCTTGCCCACCAAGCGCAGGCTGCTCTGCCTCGAGTCACGTAAGCGGAGGGTGTACGCATCGTTGCGCAGGGAAAGTGTGGCCTGAAAGTCTCGGTCGAAAAAAGCCCCCTCCACCTCCGCGTCAAGTCGGAAAGCTTCATCAAAGGCCAGCGTGCCCTGGTAGGCAAGGGGTTCGCCCAGCAAGCGGCCCTCACCGCTGTAGCGCCCGCGTAAGACCAGGTTCTGCCAACCCCGCCCCTCCAGCACCAGCGGCCCGCCCCCGCTTAGCGGTAAGCGCAGGCCGAAGTTTTGTGCCAGGGCAGGCAGGGTGGGTTTGCCCTCAACCCGAAAACGGTACTCCTGGTTGGGCAAGTCCACTGTGGCTGAGCCCTTCAGAGGGCCGTCCAGACCACGTCCGACTAGGTCGGCGCTAACGGTCTTGCCGTCAAAGCCTATGGAACCGGAGATCTGGCTGAGGGTGAAGCCCACAATCCTGAGGGTGGCATTTTTGACCTGATTTTTGCCCAGAATACCGTTTCTCACCCCAGGGCCAATAGTCCAAGAGCCCTCGAGCTGGCCGGACTCGATTCCATCGAACCAGAAGCGGGCCGCACGCAGATCACCCTTTAGCTCGATCTGCCAGGCCTCAAACTCGCGCCCAGTACGCCGGGCTATGGCGCTCAGCCTCCCATCAGGCAGCACAAGTGCAATCTGATAGGGATTACTACCCCGCACTGTGGCCCGCAGGGTAGGCAGGAAAAACCTTTGGCTTTGCTCTATCTGGAATCCTACGCGGTTGAGCTGCAGCTGCTCCAGCCTCAGGGCCAGGGGCGCAGGTGTCCCCGGCTGATCACCCTCGGGAAGGATGGCCTCCCAGCTCAAAAAAATATCGCCATCATCGAGCACAATTCGCAGCGGCAGCTCGCGGCGCCAAAGCGCCAACAGGTCGTAGCTAACCCGCAGACGTTGGGCCTCGAGCCGTACCCCAGGGCCTTCCAGTCGCACCCCCCGCAGCTCGAGGCCGCCCAGCAGATAGCCCTCCACGGCCTGCCACTGCCCCGTAAAATTCGCGGCTTTGAGCCCCTCCTGTAGCACCTGCGTGACCAACGGAGGAAAAGCTGGCAGTCCCGCCAATAGGAGGAGCAAAATTGCCACAATCCAGCGCCCCAGCCGCACAGGGCCAGTCTAAACCACAACTCTGAGTGCAATCTAGGAGAAAAGCGGTTGGGCACCTAGCAAACCGGGCTTCTGAAGGGCAAGCTTCGGCACAAGCAGGTGGCTTTAGCAAACATTTAGGTTGTAGATTGGAATAATGCAGCGAATTACCGTGTTGGTCAGTGGACGCGTGCAGGGGATAGGCTACCGCAACTTTACCCGGAAGAAAGCCCTCGAGCTGGGGCTTTCGGGTTACGCCGAGAACCTACCCGACGGACGGGTCGAAGTGGTGGCCGAAGGCGGCAGCACCGAACTGGAACATCTGCTTCATCATCTGCGCCAGGGGCCCAGGGGGGCTAAAGTAGAGCACCTAGACGTGCAGTGGAGTGAGGCTACCGGGCTGAGGGGGTTTCAGATTTATTAGTCAACCCCAAAAGGCACAGGAAAATCAGCCAGTCGCCTCAATCGGTTGAAGCAGCCATCGCCGCTGCAGGTTGTGGGAAAGCGCCGGCCCAGGCCGCTGGCCGCACCCCTTGGGCCAGCAGCACCTCAGCCAACTGCTGTTTGAGCTCCTGTAGGCCAAAGCCTCGCAGTGCTGCCACAGGTAAACCGCCCAGACGTTCTTTGAGAAACTCGAGGTCATAGCCATCCGCAACATCGGCCTTGGAGAGCACCAGCAAGCGACGGGACTCAACGCCCAGCTCAGCCAGTAGATCCTCGACCACCGCGTAGCGCTCCAAAGCCCCTTCCTGTGAGGCATCCAGCACATGCAGGAGCACGTCTGCATCGCGCAGCTCTTCCAAGGTTGCACGGAAAGCCTCTAACAAATCCCCCGGCATGTGGCGAATGAAGCCCACGGTATCGGTAAAGAGTACCTCACCTATACCTGGCAAAAAGCCCCGACGGGTCAGCGGGCGCAGCGTGGCAAAGAGCTTGTTCTCGCCTTCGTCGCCTTTTTTGGCCAGGGCGTGCATAAGGGTGGTCTTGCCAGCATTGGTATAGCCTACCACCCCCACGATGGGCAAGCCCGATTTATCCCGCTGGCGGCGGGCTTCCTGTCGGCGGGTAGCAATCTCGTGCAGCTTGCGGGTGAGCTCGGAGATGCGGTCTTGCAGACGGCGGCGGTCTACCTCGAGCTTGGTCTCACCTGGCCCTCGGGTACCAATACCACCCCCCAGGCGCGACAACTCCTTGCCCTTACCCACCAGACGGGGCAGGAGGTACTTGAGCTGGGCCAGCTCGACCTGCACCTTGGCCTCGGGGGTACGGGCATGCTGGGCAAAGATATCCAGAATCAACTGGGTACGGTCGAGAATTTTGAGTCCGGTAATGGTTTCAAGCTCACGGGCCTGGGCTGCACTCAGATCGATGCTGAAGATCAGGGTACCTGCGTTCTGATGGTAGGCGTGGGAGACCAGCTCCTCCACCTTACCCCGACCCACCACATAGCGGGGATCAAGGCTGGGGCGGAAGACCAGCTCCTTGTAAGCCACCACCGCCCCAGCGGTGCGGGCCAGCTCAGTCAGTTCAGCCAGGTCCATCTCAGCCTGTACACCCTCACCCCGGTCTATACCCACCAGCACCGCGCGCTCACCAGAGCCATCCCGCAGATCAAGGCCCCGTGCCTGGCGCGATAGCTCTTCTTCCAAAGCCGCTACGGCCTGGGCCAGATCCCATTCCAGGTATTCGTGATAAGGCCTAGCAGGGAAAATCCGCCAGTCCTCTTCGTTGGCTTTAGGAGGGGACAACTGGGCCAGGTGCAGCCTTCCGGGATGGCCCTGATCCACCTCGAGGGCACCCATCGCATCCAAGCGGTGTAGGAACAACATCGAAAGATCGGGCCGCGACAGCCCCCCAGGACCCAGGTGGGTATGCAGGACACGATAGCCCGAGAGGCGGGTTTCTACCAGGGCTGACTCGGGCATGGGCAGTTCCTTAGCATCCCCCACTGCTACACGTATGACCCGCCCTCCTCTGTCAAAGAGCAGGCTGATGGGCTTTTCCAACTCTCCTGACAAAGCCGCTAGGGTGCGGGCCAGCTCGGCGGAAAGCAGCCGGTTGGCCCCCACACGGCGGTTGTAGAGGTTGGCCAGACGCTTCTTTTCGCTAGGCTTCAAACCGTTGGTGCGACCAAAGATTTTCTCCACTAATCACCTAAGCTGAGCAAAAAACAAGCGCGCTCCGTCCACCGCTACAGGCTTCAGAAAGCGCAGCTTGAGGTCTCAACTTAGACAAAAGTATAGCATCGCGGAGGCTTTGGGAAAAGTTGGTGGAGGTCACAGACCACGCCAGGACAGGCCGGTTGGAAGTATCCTAAATACGAATACTCGCGCTGTTGGAGCCGCCAAACAGCGTGGGCTGACCACCACCTAGCCAGCCAGTAACCACATCACCCGCGCAGCTCGAGCCTAAAGCCCTGTTTTAGATAGCCTTAGGAGCCAGTGCAACTTCTATCGGAGGTAAAATCTAAACCATGCCTTGGTGGGTCCTGTTCATCTTGGTCCTCACTTACCCCACAGCTGTGTCCAGCACCCCACAAAGAGCCGACTGGATCGTGGTGCTGGGCGCAGCACAGTACAATGGGGAGCCTTCGCTAATCTTCCGCAACCGGCTCGAGGCCGCCTTGCGCCTGTATCAGCAGGGTTATGCCCCGCGCATCGCCGTTACTGGGGGCCGCCGTCCGGGCGACCGCTTTAGCGAAGGCCGGGTGGGCTGTCAGTACCTGCAAGCTCGAGGGGTTCCTCGCCTGGCCCTTTATTGCGAGGAAAAAAGCCGTCGCACAATAGAGAACCTTACTAATATCGCTCCCATTGTGGGACAATCAAAGGTCATTATCGTTACAGATGAACCACACCTACCCAGGGCCCTCATCCTGGCTCGGCAAATAGGCCTTCAGGCCAGCGGCTTTGCGGTACGAGGGCAGTTCAAGGAGTCCTACTGGCAGCGTGAAGGCTGGCTGGCGCTTCTAGCCCGGCTGGGTGTGCGCTAACCTTCCCTGCAGCAGAGCTAGGAGGCTAGCGCTTGAACCTGTCGAGTGAGGCCAAGTAGCTCTCTAGCAAGGCACGGAACTGACTCACAAACAAGTCGCGCTCGTTGCGCAACTGCTCAATATCGCTTTTGACTCGCTTCATCTGCTCGACCAGCTCTTGCAAAGCAGCCTGGCGCTCGGTTTCGGTTTCCCGTCGGATGAGCTCGGCCTCGCGCTCGGCCTGGGTCTTGATCTCGCGGGCGATGCGCTCTGCTGCTACTACCGCCCGCTTTAGCTCAGCCTCACCCTCTCTGCACCGGGCCAGTTCGGCCTCTAGGTCGCGGATTTGCTTGCGCAGGCGCTCATTTTCTTCAATCAATGCGGACTGCACATCAGCCACCCGGCCTAGGTACTCCCGCACCTCGACTACCGAATAGCCCCGCAAACCCTGACGAAACTCCTGGTAACGGATGTCCAAAGGGGTCAGGTCAGCGCGCTCCATCCGAAACCCACCTGTTGTCCGCTCATCCACTGTTCTAGATTACAACAGCCTGTACCCTTAAACCGCACCCACAAGAGGCCCGTCTAGGCCCCTGCAAAGACGGCACGCCCCACCCGCACCAGGGTTGCCCCCTCCTCCACTGCAACCTCGAAGTCGCCCGACATGCCCATGCTTCGCTCAGGCAGCCGGTACTGATCGGCCAGCTGCGAGAGTCTGGCAAATAATGGCCGCACCGCCTCTGGATTCTCCGAATATGGTGCAACGGTCATCAGACCTTCCACCTGCAAACCCTCCATGGCTTGAATCTGGGCCATAGCCTGGGGCAGCTCTTCCTCCAAAAAACCATGCTTCTGGGGTTCACGACCCAGGTTCAGTTCCAGGAGCACCCGCTGCACCTTGTTATTTTCTCGCGCTTTGCGGGCCACCACCTCTGCCAAACGCACCGAGTCGATGGAGTGAATCAGGTCGAAGCGCACCGCAAACTTGGCTTTGTTGCGCTGCAAGGGGCCGATAAAGTGCCACTCGGCCTGGAGTTCTTGCATCTTAGGTAAGGCCTCCTGAATGCGCGACTCACCCAGGGGAAAGTGGCCAAAACGCAGTACCTGCCCGCGGATCTCCTCCAGGGTATGCCCTTTGGTGACCACCACCAGCCGCACACCACTAGGGTCGCGCCCTACCCTAGCGCAGGCGCGTTCGATGCGTGCGAGAACGTCAGGCAAGCTCATGGATGTTCACCCGCGAAATTTGGCCTGCGGGAAGTCTTCACATGGCAGATAAAATTCCCCGCACAAACTTGCGGAACAAGGCCCCACTCCTGGCGGCTGTAGCCAGCACCTCTTGCTCAGTAGCATGCTGCTCACGTTCGGGTACTGCCATATCAGTAATGGTGGAAAGGCCCAGCACTCTGGCTCCCAAATGGCGCAGAGCAATCACCTCAGGTACCGTGGACATCCCAATGGCATCGGCACCCAGGGTACGCAGCAGCTTGAGCTCAGCCCGGCTTGCAAACTGCGGTCCTGGCCACCAGGCATAGACCCCTTCGCGCAGATGGAAATCCTGCGCTCTAGCTACTTTGTGGGCCAGTGCACGCAGCTCGAGGTCATAGGCATCGAAGGTCACAGGAAAACGCGGCCCCAGTCGCTCATCATTGGGTCCGGTTAGGGGCGAAAGGCCAGCATAGTTGATATAGTCGTTGTGCAGCATAAGCTCCCCCGCGCACCAGCTCGGATTGAGCCCACCCGCTGCCGAAGTGATCAGAAAAGTCCGGGCCCCCAAAAAGAAACCTACCCGCTGTGGAAACACCACCTGGGCTGGAGTGTAGCCCTCGTAACAGTGCACCCGACCCTTGTAGGCCAGCACGTTTTTGCCCTCGAGCCGCCCCAAAATGAGCTTCCCTTCATGCCCCGGAGCTGTGGAGTGGGGAAAGTTGGGCAGCGTGCTGTAAGGAAAGCTCGCCACTATCTCGATCTCGTCGCCTAGGGGCCCTAGGCCCGAACCCAGCACAATACCCACCTCGGGTACAAAGTCGGTCTGCGCGCGAATGTGGTTTACAGTCTGCTGTATCTGGTCGTAGGTCGAACTCATACGCCCAAATCTACCGCAAAACCCAGCTTAGGAAGTAGAGCACCTGTTGAGCCGGTTATCCTCAAAACCCCGACCTCAAGAACATTTAGTAGGGCGCTAGTCTCGGGCGTTGCTCCGCATCTGCTATCTAAAGGCGACAGGTTTCGCTACAAGCCTTGAGTCCTTCTCCACCTGCAAGGCCTCGAAGGCGACGTCAGTTTGACGGCGGCGGGCGTCCCAGTTGAGAAGCCCCCCTGCAAAGCCAAAAATGGCGCTGACCAGCTCCACACTACTCCTTCAACGACTTCACGACCAGCAGCACGACGGCCACCCCGCCCACGCCCGTGGTCGTCCAGGCGGCTGCGCTTGGCGATGATCAGGTCGGAGTCAGGCGGAATCTGGTTGCCCGCGCTGTCGAACAGCTTGGCGATCAGGGGCAAGGGGTTGGGCAGCACCCAGGTGGCCCCACGCGGCACGGTAAACTGGCCG
>Ga0209017_10001308_pt1 | contig 19498 bp, 15 predicted proteins | sample YNPBryunderm2012_FD_185812 | JGI IMG/M metagenome (GOLD analysis project Ga0209017, IMG submission 185812) | Anoxygenic and chlorotrophic microbial mat microbial communities from Yellowstone National Park, USA - YNP Bryant MS undermat 2012... ... | reverse complement strand
TCGGTTCGATCGGCAAACCGGTCATTGCCACCATCGAGCCGTGGCATGGCCATCAAGTCGTGGTTTACACCCGGCCGACACAAGAAGGACAACTCTGGGAGCGTCACGTCATCGATGAGCAACTGCGCTGGGGCCATGCCGTTGCCTGGGCCGATCTCGATGGCGACGGAACGGATGAACTGGTGATTGGCGTGCGAGATGATCCGAATCCGAAGCTGAGCGACACCCACAAACTCCGTCGTGGTGTCCGACTGTATCAAGCACTCGATCACAGTGGCAAGCGCTGGCAGCGAACCCTGCTGGAAGACGGCGGCGTCGCCGTGGAGGATCTCGCCGTCGGCGATCTGAACGGCGATGGCCGACCAGAAATCGTCGCTGTCGGCCGAGCCACCGGCAATTGCCGAATTTACTGGAATCGCACAACTCGGTAATCGGAGTGAATTCTCAGCGGAAGGTTTTCAGCGTGATCCTGACTCAGCGAATCGAGCGGAATGGAAGTCATTGCTTCAACCCGAAGAATCCCCAGTTCTACCGTTGCTATATTTCCATGAATCCAGGGCAGGGTTGCTGGGGCGAAATCCGCGGCGTCTGTCGTTGCAGTAACGACGACTGTCGCTGAAAACCGATTCTTCAGGATTTCCGGTTCGATTTCAACCGCCAACAACCGTTTCAACCCGGAAGCTGATTCTGAACTGACTGCGGCCGCGGATGCTGTTCCTCGACTAGGCCGTGTTAAAGGCATGGCCCATGTCGCTGTCAATCGCTGCCTCTGAAGCGTCCGTCGCCGGTCAGAATCTGTTATCGACAACCCCAGAACGTCCTCGCGTCAACTCCTTGCAAGCATTTTTCGAAAAATCCGCTCAGAAAACGCTCGGATCCTCCAGTAGGCTCGGTGACTTTGACGTTGAAATGGAAACTTAGGCCGAAACGGCTAGTTACCGGCAACACATCAGCGATCAGTTTCAACTCAGGCATGCATCGTTGAGCCTGCGTGCCAGAACGATTCGCATCCTGCGTTGATCCGTCAGAATCGGTGAAATCCTGACCAGCTTGTCAAGGTTGAAGCCGCGGCACCCCTCCGCCGAAGGTCAACAGGCTACTGAATTCGTATATTGCACAACAGGTGAAGCAGAGTTGCTATTCCGATTCCTTTGTTACGGACGCGGTTCGATGAAGTCGCGGTTATTCACACCTGGTCCGACCCCTGTTCCCGAAGAGACCCTGCTTGAATTAGCGAAACCGGTCGGGTATCATCGTTCGCCCGAAGCCAAGGCGATCTTGGCCGAGGTTTCTGAAGATCTGAAGTATGTCTTTCAAACTACACAACCGGTCTACACTCTCACCAGTTCCGGGACCGGGGGCATGGAAGCAGCTGTGGTCAATACCTTGGCCGCCGGTGAGAAAGCGATTCTACTGACCGCGGGCCGATGGGGTGAGCGTTTTCGAGCGATTTTGAAGGCTTATCAGGCCGAGATCGTGGCCGTGGAAGTTCCCTACGGTCAGGCAGTGACGCCAGCGATGCTGGAATCAGCGTTGACAGCACACCCCGATGCCAAAGCCGTGTTTGCGACGCTGAGTGAAACCTCTACCGGGGTCGGCCACGACATCGAAGCATTCGGTAAAATTGTTAGTCGTACGGACGCACTCCTGGTGGTTGATGGGATTAGCGGCTTGGGGGCGATGGAATGCCGGATGGATGCCTGGAAGATCGATGTACTGGTGACTGGCTCACAAAAAGCATTGATGTTACCGCCGGGGTTGGCATATATCGGAGTCTCGGAAAAAGCCTGGAAGAAAATCGATTCGACTCCGATTCGCTCGTTCTATTTCGACCTCCGCCGCTATCGGAAATCGCTAGCGGAAAGCGATACACCGTTTACACCGGCAAATACGCTGATCAAAGCCCAGCGAATCAGTTTGAAACGAATTCGTGCCGAGGGGATGGAACAATTGTGGCGGCGGCATGCACGGATTGCCGCGGCATGCCGAGCCGCTGTCGCGGCTCTGGGATTGCAACTGTTTGCGGAGCGGCCGAACAATGCCTTGACGGTGATTACGGTTCCCCCGGGTGTGGATGGCACTGGAACACTGAAAAAGCTCGAAAAGCAGTATGGATTTAAACTCGCGGACGGACAAGACACGATGAAAGGCAAAATCTGGCGTCTTTCGCATATGGGGTATACCGATGCCTTTGAGGTGCTCGGAGCCGTGGCCGCATTGGAACTTGTCTTGAAGGATTCTGGTTACCCCGTCAGCATCGGTGCCGGCGTCGCCGCGTTTCAGAATCAGTATGCCAGCGAGCCAGCATAACTCCAACGACTTAGGAAAGCCATGGAACAGCGTGAGGGAATGACTAATTGGCTCGTTTCATCGTGAATTCACAAACTCTTGCCAGGAACGAACACGATAATAAAACATCAAAATCTCCCGCCACTTGGGACGCGGCTCTCAGGTGGTATCTCTCCTTTTTTCAGTACAAGGATTTTGGGCCATGGTGGATGCATCGGCTGCCATCGACTTGATTGAAGAATTACGGCTTCGGCGATGGGCACGTGAGAATTATGTCCCGTCGTCAGAACGAGATTCCACCTGGCATCCGGTGATTTTGGATGAAATGAACCGTAAAGATCGAGAGAAGAATCCGGCGGTGCTCGCCAGTTGATTGGTTTGGAAGGAGAGAAAGGCATGAGGCGTGGCGGAAGTGTGTCGTCACGCCTCGATGCATTTGGAAGGCTGCGAGTCGCGGAAGGGCCGTTGGCATGGGTTTTTTCTCGGGTCGGGCGAGCTTCCAGCGCTTCCGAGTCCTCGGGCCGGCTCCGCGACAATTTGGCCCCGAACATTTGGACCGGCTCGCGGAATATCAAGCCGGTCGGCAACGGATCGCCGCCGCGGATGGCATCGAAGTCGGCTGGTCCGCCGGGGAACATATCCTCGATACCGATTTTGAACTTGCGAAAAACATCATCAACGACACCCTTCATTTCGACTTGCGGATCGATTGCGACAAGCTGCCCAGCGACTTGCTGCGAGCTTATTACGCCGTCGAATTGAAAGCGCTTGCGGCCAACAATCCGAGTGGTTTTCCCTCCTCGCGGCAAAAGAAAGAGGCCAAGGAAATTGCCCGGGAGCGCATCGAACAGGACGCCAAAGATGGCCGGTTTCGGAAACGCAAATGTATTCCGGTGCTCTGGGATGCCCTCTCGAACGAGTTGTTGTTCGGTTCGATTTCCCTCACCCATGTCGATCGACTTACCAGTCATTTCCGCCGCACGTTTGGCTATGACCTCGAGGCGGTGACCGCGGGAACTCGGGCATTCCAGTTGGCAGAACTCCTGCAACGCACGCGAAGTGTGGATGATTCTCGGCCGTCGGCTTTTGTCCCAGGTGTCACCCCGGATGAGCTGGTTTGGATTGCCGATGAGAAAAGTCGGGATTTTTTGGGCAACGAATATTTATTGTGGCTATGGTTTCTCAGCGATGGGGAATCGGATCGCTTGACGTTGGCCGATGCATCGGAAGCCACGTTTATGATCGCCCGGACGCTGACTTTGGAGTGTCCGCGGGGGCAGACTGGTCATGAGACCATCAGCCATGACGGGCCGAGTCGGCTTCCCGAGGCAAAACGTGCCGTCCAGTCTGGCAAATTGCCCCGGAAAGTCGGACTGATCGTTGTTCGCCACGATCAACAGTATGAGTTTTCGCTTTATGCCGAGTCACTCGCGGTGAGCGGGCTCAAATTTCCGAACGTGACGGAAGAAAATGCCCGAGCGAGACTCGAAGAGCGTGCCGGTCAACTTCGGCATTTGCTCGAAACCATCGATTTGATGTACGATGCCTTTGGACGCGTGCGCTTTAGCAATGAATGGCCCGAAGTGCTTGCCCGGATGCAGCGTTGGCTGGCCCGTGGCGAACGCCAGGCCGCCTGACACGCGGACTCCGAACTGTCTTTCAACTGGGCACGACCTGGACAAGATTCAGCAGAAAGGCATCAGCTCAAGCGGCATACGAGGATCAGATCATGGCAAGCTCTCGCCGATCACGCCCACGTCGCTCCGTCATACCCATCGTCGCGGTGATGCTCTACTTGACCGGTTGCGAGGAGAAGCCGCGGACAATTGTGCCTGCGGCCCCGATTCAATCGCCGAAACCGAAGCAGGCGTTTGAGCCGTTTTCGCAGTCTGCGCCAGATCGTTCTGAACCGGCGGCGACAGAGCTATTGTCCAAATTGCTTCAAAGTCACACCCAAGGCCGCCCCGAGCGATTGGCAGAACTCAAGTCGTTGCGGCTGGAATTAAGCGGACACATGACGCACAGTTCAGGGCTGCGGCACCCAGCGACCATGACACACCTGGCGGTTTGGCCGAGTGATTTTCGGAATTCCGTGACGCTTGCAGGACCGCCGGCAGAGACCATCACCATTGCTCGTTCGGGTTCCGACTTATGGCGGCACCGCTTAAGCGTAGCCGAACCTTCCTCGGAAAAATTGCCGATCCCTTCCCAGTATCAAAAGGGCGTCATCCTCGATGCTCATGCCTTCTGGTACTGGCTGCTGCTGGCACTCGGCTCAACTGACGCCATTGTGGCCAAAGTACCCGAACTCCCGATTGACAACACCTCCTTCCCAGGAATCCAGTTCTGGAAGTCGGATTTCCCAACGGCGTTGATTTACATTCACCCGGAAACTTACCGGATATCGCGAATTGTGTACGACGGCGACGAGGGTGGTCAACGAACACTGAAGCGGATCGATTGTACGGGCGCAAAAATCATTCGCGAGATTGCTTTCCCCGAGCGGATCGTTGTCTGGGCGAACAATCAAGTGATGGCAGAATGGCAGGTGGATAAGCTCGAATTTCCTGCGACCATTGAAGCGAGATTGTTTCAGCAACCGTAACAGTTTGATATCCTTGCACCCACCAGGTATTCATCAACATCTAGCGGAATGAAGTGCTTGGTGGCGAATTTCAATTTCAAGGCGAATATGCAACGCCTGGCTCTGAGAACAGTCCTCAGAACAGTCAGCCAATCGCTAAATCTGTCACGGTCTGGAATCTCGATCCGCAACGAGCGGGCAATTCGACTAATTGCCCGCGCTGGCCTAGGGTCCCAGGGTTCGCAAAGAAATTGGATCGCAATCTATCCTCTGCGATCGATCAGCCAGTGATCATTAATGGTGGGGAATTTCGATCCGGCACCAGCCCAGATCGAGCGAGGTGGTTTTATTGTTTTCGTTGCTAAAGAGTTTCGGGTGCAAGGAATAGACGACGAAGCGACCGTGTTTTTCATCTTGCACCAAGCCAGCTTGCCGAAGAACACCAAGGTGGTGGGAAACATTCACAATTTCCACATTGAGCAGTTTCGCGAGTTCGGTGACATTTTTCTGGCCAGTCCGAAGCGCATCGATAATGCGAATGCGGTTTGGTTCAGCAATCGCTTGAAGCAAGTCGGCGCAATTCTTGGCGAGTTTTGGATCGGTCATAGCTGCGAATTCCTCAAAAGCGTGCAAATAAGGCCACTCACCTTTGTGGCCCGGCCGGGTCACGGCCATTCATCGAAGCAATCACAGATTTCGTTTCATTGATCTCATGAAACGATCTGCACTTCGATATTTATTTTTACGTGAGCTTGCCACGGTTGGCAAGAGGAAATGGACATTCCTTTGTGCGAGCACACGAAACGACAGCTTTCGTGATTCCGATCTTTGCGGACGTTAGGGTTAGCGACGATGAGAATGTCGGACTTATCGGCGGTCGCACCAGGGAGCACCACACGGTGGTCCGTCACCGGCACAGCGTGAAAAAGTCTCAGTTTTTTCGGCCTGTGTGCGGGCCGGTAAGCCGATTCGGCGGATGGTCTGCTCGCTTCCGCAGGCTGGGCACGACGCTTGCGGCGATTCGGTGATGCGTGGGAGAAATCGTTCAAATTCCTGATGACAACGTTCGCAAAAAAATTGATACAGTGGCATAACTGTAGCAACCTTGAGGAAACAGGAAGTTATCAGTGGGTCGGAGAGTTGCCGCGACGGCGTTTGTAGATTTCGCTGGCTTTGAGAAGCAGCTGATGCTCGTCAGCGGTGAGGCTTTGTTTCCCGGTTCGGGCGACTTTTTCGAGGATTTGATCGAGCCTGGCTTCAAGTTGTTCATCGAGCGTGCTCGAGGCTGCGACCGAAGGCATGACGGTGGATGTCGCGGATGAAATTGGTCCCGCTCGTCCAGAGGAGTCGGCGGACTCAGAGTCGCCACGGAACAGACTGAGCCGGGGTTGTGCCGGGCGACGAAAGCTGCCGAGTCGATGCCAGGCAGTTCCCAGCGAGGTGATTCGGAGTTGTTGCCAGTAATACATGAAGGAAAAGGCAATCGCCGATAATGTTCCAGTGAAATGAAGTGCCCCACGGGAGCCGAAGAATCCAAGAAGGTTGAGAAGAATAATCCCCGTGACCAGAAGCCAAATCGGCACGGGCAGAATGAACATGAGGTAAATTTGCTGTTTCGGGTAGTAACAGGCGTAGAGCACGAGCAGGGCGGTAATCGGTGCGCCGGGACCGAAGCTTCCGGCAATTTCGGCACCGCGAAGAAAGAGCCAAAAAATCACAATCATCCCCACCGAGCTTGCCAAGGCTGCCCCGAGGTAAAAGGCCAAGAATTCCGTTTTGCCGAGCATTTCTTCGAGTGCGCCGCCCAAGATGTAGACGAGGTACATCCCGAAAGCCAAAGAGATCAACGTGTTTGGAGACCACGGGTCGCTGATGAAATAGCCGGTCAGCAGTCGCCACAGTTGACCGTGGCTGAGCCCGTCGAGGGAAAATTGTCCCCAGACACTGAACGGGTCCGTGTGTGTGATCGGGTCGCGTGTGAGCAGTTGCAGGATATAGACGGCAACGGTGATCCCGATCAACCACACCACTCCGCGTGCCCGGAGCCCATGATACCAGCGTTCACTGTCATCGCGATAATAATCGCGGTCATAAATGCCCATCCGGGGGCCTCAGCCATAGCGGTGCTCTGCGAATATTTCCCACTATTTCAAGTGTAGCAGAGAACTATCCTGATCGGGAAGGTATGCCTTCGAACTGAAGTCCAGGAATATTTCCGGCTCTACGTTAGATCATCCGGATTCAGTGCGACTTGCGAGCTGCTTTGTCAAGTGACGATTGCGGAAACAACTGTTGGATTTGGTCTCACATTTGGGAGGCGAACCATGTCCAAGCCAGAGGCTTCGGATTTACCGCATTTTGATTCGGCTGGGGGTTCCCGCATGGTCGATGTCAGTCATAAGGAGGTAACCGAGCGGATCGCCGAGGCATCAGCGGTGGTGGTGATGCAGCCGGGGACCCTGACGCGGATTCGGCAAGGACCGATGGCGAAAGGGAATGTTCTTGAAGTTGCCAGGTTGGCAGGAATCATGGCGGCGAAAAAGACGGCCGATTTAATTCCGCTTTGCCATCCGCTGCCCCTGACCGCAGTCGATATCGAATTTGCGGACGATGGCCCGGAACGATTACGAATCCTAGCACGAGTCAAAGTTTTTGCAAGGACGGGTGTTGAAATGGAAGCCTTAACGGCGGTTACTGTAACAGCTTTAACGATCTACGACATGTGCAAGGCGATTGACCGCAGTATGACCATTCAAGAAATTCGTTTGGACACGAAATCGGGCGGTAAATCCGGCGATTTCCGTCATTCCCAGACGAAATAGCGGAAGACGTCGAGGAGTTACCGTTGACAGCGGGCAGATTCGACTTCGATCCTGGAGGTTTTCAATGAATCGATTGCAAAAAGCCCACGGCAACGGAATTGCTACGAGTCGTCCCTGCTCGACCATGCCATTCGAACTGATTGCGGATGACCTGGATGAGGCGGAGCGGATCTTGACCGATGTTTTGGCACCGTATCGTTCGCCAATTGCACCGCTGATTCAACATTTGCGTCATTATCGCGGTAAGCGTCTTCGACCAGCATTGTTGCTTCTCTGTGCGAAGGCTTGCGGATCGATTCAGCCCGAACATCACACGCTGGCTGCCGTCGTTGAGATGATCCACACCGCGACGCTGGTTCATGATGATGTTCTCGATGAAGCCGAGACTCGCCGTCACGTGCAGACATTTAATCATGGCTGGGGAAATAAAATTAGCATTTTGCTCGGGGATTTGCTGTTTACGCATGCTTTTCACTTATCAAGCCGGGTCGATCGCCGTGCCTGCGAGTGGATCGGGCAGGCGACAAACCGGGTTTGCGCCGGCGAATTGCTGCAGGTGACCGAGCGTGGGAATTTGCATCTGAGCGAAACGGATTATTTTGCCATCATCGAGGGTAAAACCGCGGCATTAACCGAAGTCGCGGGCCGCCTTGGGGCCATCTACGCAGGTGCAAGTGCTGAGGTCGTCGATGCTCTTGCCGCGTATGGCCGCCATCTGGGGATGGCATTTCAGATTGCCGACGACCTTCTCGATTTGACCGGAGACACCGGAACTGTGGGTAAAACCCTGGGCACGGATCTCGAGCAACAAAAACTGACGCTGCCACTGATCCATGCCCTGAACAGATTATCTCCTCAGGATGCGGAAGAATTGCGATGCTGGATTCGTTCAAATCAATCTCGTGACCGTATCGCAATTTTGAATCGCCTTGAGGAAACCGATTCCCTTCAGTATGCTCGCCGACGTGCCGAGGAATTCAGCCGTAATGCTCGTGCTTCTCTCGCAGTGCTGACCGATTCGGAATGTAAAGCGATCTTGGAAATGCTTGCAGCTTGGTCAATTCGCCGGAATCAATAAGTTTGTGTCAGCGCTATCTTCTCAAAACGCCAAAGGACAACGTTCCAGGAAGGATCTTGCGGATGTCCAATTGATTGCCTCGCCGCTATTCAGCAAGCACTTCACGACTCACTCTCTCACGTTTCATGTTGTTGATGTCAGTCTCGCAGCCACAGTGCTTACCACCTTGTATGATTTCTGAAAGCAATTGATGTAGCAAACCGAAGATGGCTTTTAACAGGATGAGGCGGATTGCCGATGAGCCGACGGCTACGAAGCGAAGCGTGGTGGAATGACCCGGCGGATCCCGGAATGACGGCGCTTTATCTGGAACGGTATCTGAACTGGGGTTTGACGCTCGACGAATTACATACAGGCCGGCCGATTATCGGCATCGCCCAGTCTGGCAGCGATCTGACTCCTTGCAACCGTGCCCATGTGCAGCTTGTCGAACGAATTCGTGATGGTATCCGCGATGCGGGCGGCATTCCGCTAGTGTTTCCGATGCATCCGATTCAGGAGTCCTGTCGGCGGCCCACCGCGGCACTCGACCGGAATTTAGCATACCTTGGGCTGGTGGAAATACTCTCGGCTTATCCGCTGGACGGTGTGGTTTTTACGACCGGTTGTGACAAAACGACGCCAGCGGCAATGATGGCAGCGGCGACGACGGATTTGCCGTCGATTTTGTTTTCCTGTGGTCCGATGCTCAATAGTTATCAGAACGGTCAGCGTGTTGGCAGCGGTGCGATTATCTGGGAAGCGCGGCGCAAGCTTGCAGCCGGCGAAATCGATGGTCGCGGTTTTATGGAACTGGTGTGCAGTTCCCCGCCGAGCCCCGGCTTCTGCAACACAATGGGTACAGCGTTGTCGATGAATTGTTTGGCCGAGTCGCTAGGGCTGGCATTGCCAGGAACCGCAGCGATCCCGGCACCTTTGCGGGAACGAGCCCAGGCGGCTTACGCAACCGGCCGGCGGGCGGTGGCAATGGTGCATGAAGACTTACGGCCCTCACGGCTACTCACCCGACATGCTTTTGAAAATGCGATCGTGGCCGCGACAGCAATCGGCGGTTCGACAAATTGTCCTCCGCACCTCATTGCTGTAGCTCGACATGCGGGTGTTCCCTTACGAGATCAGGACTGGGAAGATTTTGGCTACGAGGTGCCCTTGCTTGTCAATTGCTTACCAGCGGGGAAATATCTGGGAGAAGACTTTTTCCGTGCGGGTGGAATGCCGATTGTCCACGCCGAGTTACTTCGTCATGGTCGCTGGCATGCCGATGCGTTGACGATCACCGGCCAGCCATGGCATCAAGTGCTGACAGGTGTCCCACCGCCGGATGGCGAGGTAATTCGCTCGTATGACAAGCCGTTAAAGTCGGCCGCGGGCTTCCTAGTATTGCGGGGGAATTTATTTGATAGCGCCTTGATGAAAACCAGCGTGATCAGTGAGGATTTTCACCGGCGGTTTTTACAGCGGCCGGGGAGTGAAGGAATTTTCGAATGCCAAGCGGTCGTGTTCGACGGGCCGGAAGATTATCACGCCCGCATCAACGATCCGAATTTACCGGTGACCGAAGAATCGCTGCTGGTGATTCGCGGCTGTGGGCCGATCGGTTTTCCTGGGGCTGCCGAGGTGGTCAACATGATCCCGCCCGGTAGGATGATTGCTCGCGGGATTACCCAGTTGCCGACGATGGGCGATGGCCGACAAAGCGGTACCTCGGAATGCCCGTCGATTTTGAATGCGGCACCGGAAGCGGTCGTCGGTGGCCAGCTCGATTTGCTGGAGACGGGCGATCGTGTTCGCGTCGATTTGCCGGCCAGGCGTGTCGATGCCCTGGTTTCCGAAGAAGAATTTGCTCGGCGTCGGGCACTTCGACCACGTTTGACCGTGCCGGAATCGGCGACCCCCTGGCAGGAATTATTCCGCGAAAAAGTCGGGCAGCTCGACACAGGGGCGTGTCTTGATTTTGCTACCCGTTTCCGGTCGGTTTGTTCCCGGATTCCTCGACACAATCACTAGCGGCCAAGACAAAGTCAATCAATCTGACGAGTCGGCAGATTTATCAAAAAGTGCCTCGACGAAACTCTCCGGGTCAAACGGTTCCAGGTCGTCGATCGCCTCACCGACGCCGATGTATTTTACCGGGATGCCCAGTTTTTGCTTGATCGCGAACACGGCACCCCCTTTTGCGGTGCCATCGAGTTTTGTAAGAATAATTCCGGTGCATTTGACCGCTTTTTTGAATTCCTCGGCTTGTGTGACCGCGTTTTGCCCGGTGGTGGCGTCGAGGACAAGTAAGATCTCGTGTGGTGCTCCGTGAATCTGTTTCCCGACGACTCGATAGATTTTTTCTAGTTCTCGCATTAAGTGGCTTTGCGTATGAAGCCGGCCGGCTGTATCCACAATCAGGACATCATATTTCCGTGCTTTGGCTCGTTCACAGGCATCGTGGGCGACCGCCGCGGGGTCGGCACCTTGTTGCTGTTTGACAATGTCCACGCCCGTTCGCTCGCACCAGACCGCCAATTGTTCGACAGCGGCAGCGCGAAAGGTATCGCAGGCAGCGACAAGCACGGATTTCCCTTCTTGCTTGAGGCGGTGCGCCAATTTTGCGATTGACGTCGTTTTCCCCGACCCGTTTACTCCAGCGATCATGACCACGGTGGGACCTTCCCTGACAAAAGTGATGCCGGCGGAAGGATCAGTGAGCATCTCACGAAGTTGTTGGCGAACGAACGACTTGACATCTTCACCCACTTCCCGGTCGAGATACGCTTGGCGAACCCGCTCGACAATTTGTGTTGTGGCGGTGATCCCGACATCAGCGAGCAGGAGTTGTTCTTCGAGATCGTTCAGGAATCGTTTGTCAACTCGGCGATTCCCAGTGAAGAGGTCGACAACGCCACTGAAGACGCCACGGGTTTTGCTGAGTCCCTGTTTTAGTTTGCTGAAGATCCGTCCGAACACAGTCTCACCATCCTTTTGCGACAAGTTGCTCGAAATCAGCGGATCGGGCAATTCAGAGAACGTGCTTGCATACGGTAGCAGTTATTGCTTTGGAACTTGTTTTCCCGCGCTTTTTTCAAAAATGACAATATGCTGCCAAGGGAGGCGTGAATCCGTTTTTTTGTGATGAAGTTGCGGAAATTCGTCCATTTCTTTGAGAATTTGCCGTTCGCTCATTTTGTGAACCAGTTTGATCGGCACCTTGGGATCTTCCAAGCGGAACTCGACGAAGACAAGCCGGCCGCCCGGCTTTAAGGCACGAATCATCTTCTCCGTCATTTCATAAGGTTGACGAAATTCATGGTAGACATCGACCATGAGAATCAGATCCACGCTGTTTTCTGGCAACTTCGGATCGTCGGTCTCGCCGAGGATCGGCTTAATTTGCGGAAGTCCTAGTTTTTTGGCTTTTTGCCGAATCAGCGCGAGCATTTCCGGTTGAATATCGACAGCCAGTACCTGGCCTTTGTCCCCGACAAGTGGGGCGATGCGAGCCGAGTAATAACCACTGCCCGCGCCGATGTCCGCCACCACCATGCCGGGCTTGATATCAAGTGCAGCCAGAAGCTTGGCGGGCTGTTCTTCTTCTTCCCGCTCGGGACGTTCCAGCCAACCGGCACCTTGATGCCCCATGACCTGAGCAATTTCCCGACCGAGATAAAAGATTCCGGTGCCGTTCGGGTCGTGATTCCGGCGATATTCATATCTGGCCGCGGGAGCCGACTTATCCGAGGAAACGGGCTGTGCGGAAAGCCGCGGTGAGAGCAGGCTGGTTAAAGCGAGTACCAAGAGAACGTCGTTTATAAAAGGCCTGGACCACATCATTGTCTCACTCCGTGCTTCGGGAATCGGCCCCGACTTTCAATTTAGCGAAAGATTCCCTCGGCCAACCCGCTTTTTCAGTGCTGCTACCTTGTTCCTCGTGAGCACAAGCTGCCAAGATTCTAGATGCCTTGGCTGAACAGAATCCCGAGGTTATTCGTAGATAAGAGGTATCAACGTCGGTAAGAGCGGCAAACTTGCCGCAATCAGAAGTCTTCCTAGCATAATAATCTGTCATGGTATCCCGACAAACTCCCGGGGTTCCAGGGTGATGATTTCCACGATGCAACCTGCCATTCAGGTCAAAAATCTCCGCAAACAGTACGGATCGGTGCTCGCCGTCGATAATGTGACCTTTGATGTGGCACCGGGCGAACTCGTCGGCTTTCTCGGCCAGAACGGCGCAGGGAAAACCACCACGATGCGGATTCTTACGACCTGGATGCCTGCATCCAGCGGGTATGCTGCGGTTGCAGGTTACGATGTCATGTATCAATCGATGGAGGCCCGGCGAAACCTCGGATATCTGCCCGAGAGCGTGCCTCTGTACACGGATATGAAGGTCGAAGAATATCTGCGATACCGAGCCAAATTGAAGCAAATCGAGCGGAGTCAGCGAACAGCACGGATCGACTATTGCCTGGAATGCAGCCGAATCCGTGGCGTCCGTAACCGGTTAATCGGAACTCTTTCAAAAGGCTACCGTCAGCGGGTCGGCCTGGCTGATGCGTTGCTCGCCGATCCGCCGGTATTGATTCTCGACGAACCGCTGACCGGTCTCGACCCCGTTCAACAAGAAGAGACGCTGAATGCCATTCGTGGCCTGGGTGGAAAGCATACCGTGCTTTTCAGCAGCCACCACTTGCCGGACGTTGAAAAAGTCTGTGATCGTGTGATTATTATTGACCGTGGCCGGCTTCGTTTCGATCATCGTTTGTCGGAGATCCAATCGCGGACACCTTGGCTTTTGCTCGAAGTCCGTGGCCCTTCCGACGATGTGCTGCGTTTTCTCCGGGAGCAGCCAGGCGTCGCTGAGACTCGTCTTGTCAACAACGTCGATGGTTGGCTGACCACGGAAGTCCGCACCATCGACGATCAAGATTTGCGAGAGTTGCTCGCACAGGCAGTGATTCGCCAAGGCTATGGCCTGCGTCGCCTGGAGCTGCGGCGAGAAAAGCTCGAAGATATTTTCATGAAGGTGGCCTTTCAACGTGGTTAACAGCATTTCGACGGCTTGTGTAAGGGAAAGACGCAGCACTGCGAGGTGTTCATGAGCCAAGTTGTGACGGAATCAGAGCTGACGCCTTCAGATATCACTCGTGCGGAACCAGCGTTTGCACGGATCCTGGGGATGTTCGGACTCGGCTTCGTCGTCCTGGGATCGGCCGCAGTGATTGCCAATCAGTTCGGCCCCCGCTGGATCCCGGAAAGCGGCGGCTACTTATGTATTGTGCTCGGCCTGGCGGCGATGGCTTACCACGCCGTCCGCGATGGCGACCTGGAAATTCGCCGACTTTATGGCTTATTGGCCGCGATCTTAGTGGCTGTGAGTTTGATTGTTTCGCTGATACCCGGCCCGCTCGGGGAGCCGGTTAGTAAGGCGGTCGGATACTATTTGTTGCCGTGGGGCGTCGCCTCGGCGTTGCTTGCGCTCGTCTTCGCAATTCCGTTCATTCGACATGAAGATTACCCGCCGTATCAAATGGCCGCCCGAACTACCATTCTGGTAATCGGCGGACTTCTGTGCACCGGGAGTGTCATCACCGGAATGATTCGCCCCGAATCCCTCGTGGGCTTCGGCCTCGTACTGGCATTACTCGGCTATGGTTTCCTGATCGCCTACCTGGGTGCCACGGAGACGACCGAAGGTCGAGGTTATCAGGTGGCAATAGGACTAGGAATTCTTGGGGGAATCGCCCTGATTCTCGCCATCGGCCTCAGTGTGGTCCCGACCGTGCTCCATGAAGGGCCGGCCGCCTTGAAAACGCCTCGGCAAACCTACGACATCTGGAAAGTGCTTGCCCGCGTCGTCATTATCTTGCTCGGCTTCAGCTTGAGTGGTTTTGCAATTGTTGGAAGAATTCCCACTTGGTTGCGTGGAGCTTTGCTGATTCTGGGCTTGGCCTGGGCGGCCGTGTTCATTGTTGGCAGTTTTATGGCTCCTTTGGCGATGCCGCCCAAATCCTACCTGATTCCCTACGGAATTCTGCTGGCCGGAATCGGATTACTTTACCTGTTAACGGCGATTGCTAGTACCGACGACACCCAACTTGTGGTTCTGACCCGCAGAGAACTCGCCGCATACTTTTACTCTCCGATTGCCTATATCGTGCTCTTCGGCATGGCATTTTTCGCGAGTCTGGGCTACGCCTTCTTCCTGCTCCAGGTATTATCACGGCGGCAACCCTTGCCCGAGCCAATCCTTCAAGATTACATGTCGCTGGGTATTCTCGGAGCCTTTCAAGTGGTGTTTCTTGTCCCGGCGCTGACCATGCGGCTGTTCAGCGAAGAACGCCGGACCGGGACACTGGAAGTGCTTTTTACAGCACCGGTTTCTGAATCGGCGGTGGTATTGGCGAAATTTCTGGGGGCGTGGTTGTTTTATCTGCTCTGCTGGGTGCCTGCGGGTGCGTTCCTGATCGGATTGCGAACGGCGGGTGGTAAGCCGTTTGATTACCTGCCGCTGCTGAGTTTTTACCTGGCCGCCGCCGCCGCTGGCACGGGATTTGTGGCGATGGGGTTATTTTTCTCGGCATTGACCCGCAACCAGATTGTTTCCGCGGTTCTGACGTTTGCCGCCATGATGTTTTTGCTGCTCACCGTTCTGGCCCGATCCCCCGATGTCGCCGATGCGATCGGCTCAGGACTAGCCGCCGTTTTAGCCCGACTGGATTTTCTGACTCTTTGGAGCAAAGCCGTGGCTGGCCAACTCCTGATTCAAGATGTCTTCACTTGGCTGACCCTGGCAGTCTTTTGGCTGTTTTTGACGATCAAAGTTCTGGAAGCACGGAAATGGAGCTAGGGCTGTTCGTTACGGTTGACGCTTCCAGCACCGTGTGAACTTTGTATGAGGACGATTTGGCCATGAGTTCAGAGCTGGCGTCTGCATCGTCGTCGTCCGATCCGCAAATGCCTCCTGCATCTTCAGCGGGTCCGCTCGTCAGCTTTGTGGTTCGGCAACGGGCGATTGTTGCCTGGGTTCTTATTGCCCTGGGTGTCATCTCCCTTGTTGTTTCCGGTTATTGTGTCTCCCGAGTGCTTAAGAGCAGCACCGCCGTCAAGCCAGCTGAGGAGTCCTCGGCCGAACCCAGTAAATCCACGGACGAGCTTGTCACCCCGCATCGAGGGGAATATCTTGGCGGCGCGCTTGTGGCCCTGCTGGTCAGCGTGGCTGGTTTGGGTGTCGGTGCCTGGGTGCTAGCCGGACAACCGAGTGCTCTGGAATCGGCTCGGCAAACCGAAGCGCGAACAATCATTTTGATGGCGGGGGGATTATTCGGTCTTGCCGCAATTCTCCTCGGCCTTTGGCTGTTTATTCTCTGGTTTGGCAGCCTCGTGGCCTGGATCGATCAGGGAAAGCTCAGCGAGGCAAAATGGCCGCTGATCGCCGCTTTGATTTTTCTCGTCGGAGCAGGGCTCGTGTTTTTCTCTGCACAGCCGGCGCGAGCCGAAGAACGCAATCAACCGAACCTGCGTCGGCTGATTTATGCCACGAACGTCGGGCTCAGCACCATCTTACTTCTCGTAGCCTTAGTAGCTGCCAACTTGTTCGCAGCGGTTCGTATTCCGAATCAACTCGATACGACGACGGCCGGTGCCTATAGCCTGGAACTGAGTCCGCCCACCCGCGACTACTTGGCAACTCTGACCACCCCGGTCACGGCGTACGCCATCATTCCGGAAAGCAGCAGTTTAGCCGTCGCGGACATCCGCCGATTACTGACCGCCGCACAAGCCATCAATCCCGAAAAGTTTTCCGCCCGGTTTCTATCGCCTACCTTAAATCGCGATGAAATTACCCGGCTTCGCAATGAATATCCCCAGGCCGACCTTAACGAATTCGGTGTCTTGTTGACCGTCGGCGGCAGCGAGAAAGAATATTCATTCATCCGGGCACAAGATATGATTGATCGCTCGTTCGATCGCGTCACCGGCACCTCGCGGATCAGCTTTCTCGGCGAATCGAAGCTAACGAGCGAACTGCTATTTCTGACCGATAAAAAGTCGAAAGCAATCATTTATTTCAGCACCGGCCACGGCGAACCCGAAATCAATGCGATTTCCGACCCGGCCGGTTTTTCCGTGAATCCCCGGACGCTTCGCGATTTGCGAAAAGCTCTCGAATCAGCCGCGGCGGAAGTGCGAAGCCTCAGTTTTGATTTGACGAATCCACGGGTGCCGGACGACGCCAGCGTCGTGATCGTCCTGGATCCGACCGCGCCATTTTCCTCGGCAGAAGTCTCGGCATTGCAACGCTACCTGACCGAGCCGAAAGCCGACGGCAAGAAGGGGAAATTGATCGCAGCATTAAGTCCATTCCCCACACCCGATGGCAGTCAGGTGGCAGCAACTGGCTTGGAATCCCTGTTATCCAGCTTTGGGATTGAATTGGGCAATCACTATTTACTGACACAGCCCGGTCGTGGGCTCGGTTATCTGGATATTCAGACGGTCCCGATCCTGAGCAGCCCGGATTCCAGCAACCCGATTGCTGCCGTTGCGGAAACGCAGGCTCCCGTCTTTCCCCTTTGCCGCGAAATTCGCCTTGCCCCGGGAGCTTCCGGCTCCGCCCGCCCCGAACCGATTCTGGCGAGTTACCCGGGTCGGATTACCTGGTTTGAAGATTCACGTCCTGCCGATCCGGCCCGAGTCCTAGAAATGCTCCTTCAAAGTCGCGAATTGGTGCAGACGAAAAAAGCCTCGACCCGTCCACGCATCGTCGCAGCCATCGTCAGTGAAAATAATTCTGGCCGACTTGCCGTGTTTGGCAGTGGGCAAGCCTTTACCGATCGCGCGTCACGAGGGGAAATCAACCCGGCAGCGGCTATTGCTGTCCTGACCGCCACGGTGAATTGGTTGCGTGACCGCCCAGCCGTGGCCAACATTCCGGCCAAGACCTATGGCGAGTATATGCCGAACCCGAATACCGACTTGTTCCGGGCATTCATTCTCCCGGTCGGGCTCACGCTGATCGCCATCGTGACTCTGGGTCTAGGAGTGTGGGTGTTCCGACGCACATGAGCCCTTGTTATGACGATGCTGTGTCAGCTGTCGACAATGGCCAGATCAAGCCATCCTTCCGCCGATGTTAGCGCAATACTCTCGGTTTCGATTGGTACGAAGTTTTCACGTAACCTGATGACCCAGCGAAAATCATGAACTTTCGATTCACGACGATCCTATTTCTGCTGATCTTGGTCCTCGTGATCGGTTTGCTGATTACTGTCAGCATCCTGGAAGATTCGACGCGGGCCGGCAGTGGTCCCGGACTGGTGCCAGCACTCAGTGCGGCAGGATTGTCCGCCAAAGATATTGACACGGTCGAAATGGTTCGCGGCCAAGAAGAATTGCTATTCGTGAAAACCGGCGAGAATCAATGGCGGCTGGAAAAGCCACGCTCAATCCCGGTCGATTCGTTTCTCGTTGAAAATTTGATCCGCGATCTTTTCCAGGCGGAGCCGATTGACTACCCAGGACGGACTGATAATCCCGCTGTCCACGGCTTGCTTGAGCCGACGGTTCGCATCACCTTAAAATCGGGCGCGGCACATACCGCCACCGTCCATATCGGCGACACCACACTTGGCGGCAGCGAGGCGGTGACCTTCGTCGCCACTGGTGATCGGCCGAATCTGCCACTGGCGGTTAAACGCAGTGCCCTAGCGGGATTATTCCGTGATTCTGCTGCGAAAAAAGATGGTCCCGCGATCGACTTGGCGCGGAACCTGACAGATTTTCGCATCCGTCGCCCTCTTGGAGCCGGCTTAAGCGACCCCGTTTCCGATCTTGAAAAAATCACCCTCAGCACGGGGGAGAAAACTCTGACCCTCGCCCGCATGCCCTCGGGAATTTGGGGTTTTCTCAGCCCGGAAAAGTATGGCGAGGCCGACGTCGCCGGAGACCCCCAACCGAATGCCACCGCTTACACTGGCGTCCGACCTTTACTTAATGCCCTGACGAACCTGCAAGTTGGTGGCTCCGAGGACTTTATCGAACAACCAGAAGACTTGGCTAGTTACGGCCTCGATGCCGGAAACAAAGAGGCGGTTCGCATCGAACTGAAATCGAAATCCGGTGATACTCAGATTCTAACCATCGGCAAAGTGGTTGAAAAAGACGGCAAGCCGGTTTTCCCGACAAAAGTCTACGCACAACGGGATGGCGATCACGCCGTCATGATGATTCCATTCACGAATCTGGCCATGCTCCGTTCGACCATTCTCGATCCGAATCCGCTGCGGAATCGAGATCTTTTCCCTGAAGGAACCCGCGATCAGTTGGTCGCGATCGATCTCACGGTCGGTAATCAAACGGTGCGACTCCGCAAAGTTCCGACCAGCCTCGGGTCGAATCCGCAGTGGGTGCTTTACGGCGGACCGGGCGATCCCCAACTGGCGGATCAGTCCAAAGTCGATTCGCTGATCTCCGCCTTGACCCGGCCACGGTTGGCAAAGGATATTCTCATCGAACCGAAAGATTCAGCATTCGCCGAACCAGAGCGAAAAGCCCTGATCAAATTCTGGGCCAAAGGATTTGAATCCACCCCCAAGCTCGAAAACGAAAAATATCCACCGGAACCGAAACCACTCGGCACACCCACAGAGCTTCTCTTCGGCCAACGCGAAGCAGATACAGTTCTCGTTCGCCGATCCGGTCTTGCCACAGCGGCGGATTTTCAACTGCCCGACA
>Ga0209017_10001303_pt1 | contig 19548 bp, 17 predicted proteins | sample YNPBryunderm2012_FD_185812 | JGI IMG/M metagenome (GOLD analysis project Ga0209017, IMG submission 185812) | Anoxygenic and chlorotrophic microbial mat microbial communities from Yellowstone National Park, USA - YNP Bryant MS undermat 2012... ... | reverse complement strand
TCACGCGCAACGAGCAGGCGCAGCCTGCGTGAGCGGCAGAGCCGCCCGAGCGAAGCCGCGAGCGACGCGCGCCCCGAGACCCCGTCATGCCTGAGGATCACCGCCGCCCCAGGCGGAAGCCGCGAGGCCGCCGCGAGCGGGTCACCCCCCCTCCTCTCGTCGGTCATCAGGATGAGGTATGGAAGCGCACCCGCCCGACGCCGAAGAACCCGCGCCGCCTCAGCGAGAGACCGTGCCATGACCGCCCCCGCCGACAGCGTTCAGGATGACACGATCGCCGCGAACCTCGCCGCGGTGCGCGCGCGAATCGCCGCAGCAGCACGCGCGGCCGGGCGGGACCCTGCGTCGGTAACCCTCGTCGCCGTCTCGAAGACGCACGGGGCGGAGGCGGTCGCGGCCGCGCTGGCGGCGGGCCAGACCGTGTTCGGCGAGAACCGGGTGCAGGAGGCACGCGCGAAGTTCCCCGCCCTGCGCGCTGCCCACCCGGAGCTTCGCCTGCACCTGATCGGGCCCTTGCAGACCAACAAGGTGCGGGAGGCGATGGCGCTCGCCGACGTGATCGAGACGCTTGACCGGCCCAAGCTCGCCGAAGCGATCGCCGGCGAACGCGACCGCTCCGGCCGCTGCCCCGACCTCCTCGTGCAGGTGAATGTGGGGCGGGAGCCGCAGAAGGCCGGCATAGACCCCGGTCGCGCCGAAGCCTTCGTCGAGGACTGCCGCGGCCGGCTCGGCCTTCCCGTGCGGGGGCTGATGTGTATCCCCCCCGTCGACGAGGACCCGGCGCCGCACTTCGCCTGGCTTGCCGAGTGCGCGCGGAAGCTCGGGCTGGCGGAGCTCAGCATGGGGATGAGCGGGGATTTCGAAACCGCGATCACCCATGGCGCCACACTCGTGCGGCTTGGCAGCGCGATCTTCGGCCCGCGCCACGCCCCCGCCCCGTTCACGCTGGCCTGACCTCGATCGCCCGAAGCCCTGGCAGAACCGCGAGCAGGTCAGGCAGGGCGAGCGCGATGCAGCCCTCCGTGGGCCCAAGCCCGGGCGAGGCGACGTGGAGGAAGATCGCCGACCCGCGGCCCGGGACGGTCGGGGCGTCGTTCCACCCGAGCACGCCCACGAGATCGTAGAGCCCGTCCTCGCGCCACAGACGCTCGTGTCGTGCCGGGTGGGGAAGCCTGACCATGCGGTTATAGGCGGGGTCGCCAGGGTCGTCGCACCAGCCGTCGTCGGGGGCGATTGGCTCGAGGGGAACGGAACAACGCGGCGGGGCGAGGCGATCGGCGCGGAAGAGCACGCGGCGGAGCGGCAGGCGCGCGGCAGGGGTCGCTCCGTCTCCCTCGCGCTTGGCCTCGGCGGGCACGATCCCCGCCCGGCCCAGGGCGCAGCGGAAGGGCCGCCCGTCGGGGCCGCGCAGCAGCGTTCCCACCGTCGCTCTGGGCGGGGCGAGGACGAGAGCGGCATCGGGGGAGAGGCGCATGCGCGCGCTCTACCACGCCCGCTCGGCTGCGTCAGGGCCGTGCCTCGGCAGCGGGGGCGGGCGCGGGCGCGGTGCGGGAGCGCATCACACGCTCATAGGCCTCGAGGCCCTGGAGCATGCGCTGGACGAAGGCCGGGTCCTGGCCGCCGGAGGTGATCGGGAGGATGGGCGCGCGTCGTATCCGCCCGGGCTGCCCCGGCCCAGGGGGCGCGACGGGAGCGGTCCCGGGCGATTGGGCGCCGGCCACGCCGGAGGCGGCCTCGCCGCCCGGCGCGTCACGCTCGCGCGCGGGCGCAGGCAGCGCGGCCGCGGCGGCCACGGCAGCCACGGCAGGGTCCGGCGGTGGCGCGGCCTCGCGTGGCGGCAGGGCAGGGGCGGGATAGGCGCGGGCGGCGAGCTGGGTCGCGAGCGGCAGCGGCCTGAGCGGCGTGCCGGCGGTGGTGGTGAGCTCGGCGAGGCTTCGGGACGGGGCGGGGGCAGGGGGTTGGGAGGCGACCGCCGTCGCTGGCTGAGCAGGCTTGGCCGAGGAGCCGCCACTGAAGAGCTCCTCGACGAGAGAGCCGACAGCAGCCACGATCGCCCCGATCGGCCCTCCGATGACGAGCCCGCCGAGGACACGGAACACCGGCTGGATCGTCTCGCCGGTGAGCTTGCGATAGACCCAGGAGACCCCGGGGATGTGGTGCAGCGGATTGAGGGCGGCGAGGAACTCGCCGAACGTCACCGTGCTCGGCATCGGCTCGAGCTCGTCCGGCCCGAGCGGGGGGCCGCCATCGGCCGGACTCCGCGGCCGTTGCGCAGCGACCGAGCGGTCTGCCACGCGAAGCTCCGGCGGGCGGGAGAGCGACGGGGAGGAGGCGGGGCCGACCATGCCGGCACCTCGGCAAGCCCCGTGCCAGAAGCCAACTCCTTGCGCTTGCTTGCCTTTCCCGAAGCGGGCGGCAGGTCCTGCCGGGCAGAACCGGCCCCGCCGGGCGGGAAAACGGCCGGGCCCTGCCGGAGGCGTTCGGCCTCAGAACAGGTGGCCGAACCGTTCCGCCTTGGTGCGGAGATAGCGGGCGTTGTGCTGGGTCGCCGGGAAGGCGTGCGCGACCCGGCCGGCGACCGTGATGCCGCAGGCCTCGAGCGCCGCCATCTTGTCGGGGTTGTTGGTGAGGATCCGCACCGTCCCGAGCCCGAGCTCCCGCAGCATCGCCGCGGCGATCAGAAAGTTGCGCTCATCGGCGCCGTAGCCGAGGCGTGTGTTGGCGTCGTGCGTGTCCGCCCCCCGGTCCTGCAGCTCGTAGGCGCGCAGCTTGTTGACGAGGCCGATCCCCCGCCCCTCCTGACTCAGATAGAGCAGGACGCCCGACCCCTCCTCCGCCATCCGCTTGAGCGCGCCGCGGAGCTGCGGCCCGCAGTCGCAGCGGAGCGAGCCGAGGAGATCGCCGGTGAAGCACTCGCTGTGCAGCCGCACGAGCGGCGGGGTGGCGGCCCCCCAGGGGTCACCGACCACGATCGCGAGATGCTCGGTGCCGCCATCCGCCGGCCGGAAGGCAATGATCCGTGTGGCGGCGCTGTCCTCGAGCGGCACGGAGGCTTCGGCGACGCGAGTCAGCGTGGCGGCGACCATGTCGGGATAGGAGAGCACCGCCTCGGCAGGAGCGGCGAGGAGGTCGTGGCGCTGCGCGAGCCCTGACGCGTCACCCCCCGTGTCGACCGGAGCGACCACCACGGCCGGCAAGAGACGTGCGAGCTTGGCAAGCTGGATCGATGCGGCGGCTGCCTCGACCGGGACCAGCGGCGCGGGCTCGGGCCTCGTCTGCGGCGGCTCCGCCGTCGGGTCGGCGAGGCTGCGCAGAAGGGCGGGCGTCACGCCCGGAGGGAGGCGGAAGGCGACGGCCGGCGCGCCCGCTCCGACCGGGGCGGGGCCCTGAAGCACGGCGGCGGCGCGTGTCGGGGCGAGCAGCAGGACGGGCGGTGCCGCACCGAGAGCGGCGAGGCGGGAGAGCGTGGCCGGCGAGGCGAGTTCCGCCGCCGCGACCAGCCAGGCGGAGCGGGGGTTGGACGCGACGAGGAGCGCCGCAGCGCCACGGCGAAGCTCGGCGACGGCGCGGTGCACGGGGCGAAGCGAGCGCTCACCCTCCACCTGCCGCTCCAGGGCGGCGGGCGTTTCGGCAGCGGCCGTGGCGGCGGCAAGCGATGCTGTAGGTGGCATTGGCGGCGGGTCCTCCAGAACAGAGTGTTCGGACGCGATCGCGGCGCAAAGAAGGCAGGCTTCGGCACGCGGCGTTGCACCGGCATGAAATCTTCGGGGGCGTCCGGGGAGATGGTGCAGCTCCGCGCCGAGGCAATCGGTGCGAGGCCTTGGCGCAGCCAAGCGATCACGGGATCGTGCACCCACAGAGACGTGCACGGGAGAGGGTGCTGCGCCGGGCGGACGCGATCACGACATGCTGTCGCGCGCGGCGTCCTGCCGCGTCATGCCACGCCGGCCGGGTGCTTCCTTGCCCGTCCCCGGCGCCGGCTGGCACACTCCCGGACCGACGGACAAGGGGAACATTGAGGCCCATGGCTCTCGCACGACCGATCCTGATCGTCGATGACGACCGCGCCCTGCGCGAGACGCTCGCCGAGCAGCTCCGCGCGGAGGGCGAGTTCGAACCACACGCGGCCGAGAGCCTCGCTGCCGCCGAGGCAGCGCTTGGCGGCGGCAACGCCCGGTTCGACGCCATCCTGCTCGATGTCGGCCTGCCCGACGGGGACGGGCGCGACTTCACCCGCACCATCCGGCAGAAGGGGGTGAAGGTGCCGATCATCATGCTGACCGGGGCCGACACGGAGGCCGACACGATCCGCGGCCTCGATTCGGGGGCGAATGATTACATCGTCAAGCCGTTCCGGCTCGGCGAGCTGCTCGCGCGGCTGCGCCGCCATCTCGCGATCTTCGATAACTCCGACGACGCGGTGTTCTCGATCGGGCCCTACACCTTCCGCCCGGCTGCGAAGCTCCTCCTCGAGGCGAAGCGCAACCGCAAGATCAGGCTGACCGAGAAGGAGGCGGCGATCCTCAAGTTCCTCTACCGCGCCGAGGGCAAGCCGGTGCCGCGCCAGGTTCTGCTCAACGAGGTCTGGGGCTACAACGCCGGGGTGACGACGCACACGCTCGAGACCCACATCTACCGCCTGCGCCAGAAGGTCGAGCCCGACCCGGGGAATGCGCGGCTTCTCGTGACCGAGAGCGGCGGGTATCGGCTCAACGCGCAGTGGACGCCAGAGCCGACAGGGGGGTGACCGGCGCCAGGCCTTCGGCGAGCGCTCCCTGCCGCCGTGCCGCCGCGCGCGGCGTCGCCTCGATGAACACCTCGAGACTCTGCCCCACCGCCACCGGCAGGCTGCGCGGCTCGAGGCGGTAGATCACCTCGACCACGCGCGTATCGACGCGCTCGCCCGGGGCGTTCGATGGGAAGCCCTTTCCGCACGCGGCAGAGTCACCACGACCGCGACGCCGACCACGAGGCCGAGCTCTTTGGCCCTGTCACCCGTCAGCATCGCCCAGGCGATCGCGCCGATGGAGCTCTCCTGAACATCGTTCATGTGAACGATGTTCATATACCGCGCTTGCGGCGGCCGGCGCAAGGGCTAAAGTGAACGCCGTTCAGGTCACGACACGGGAGGCGGCCAGGTGGGCGCTCGATCGGTCAGGGCGATGCCGAAGCGTCAGGCGGGAGAGACGCGGGCCGCGCCGCGCCGGCGCCAGAGCGCCGCCGACCGACGCACCCAAGTGGTCGCGGCGGCGCGCCGGCTGATGGCCCAGAACGGGGCGGAGGCGGTGTCGATGCGCGCCGTCGCCGCCGCCGCCGGCGTCTCGCCCGCCGCGCTCTATCTCTATTTCCCCGACAAGACCGTGCTGCTCGCGGCGGTGGTCGATGCCGTGTTCGACGAGCTGCTCGCGGCCTTCACCCGGGCGGTCGAGGGCGCCGCCGCCTCGCCCGACCCGTTCGCGCGGCTTGCCTCGCTGATGGACGCCTATGTCGCCTGGGGGCTCGCGCACCCGGACGAGTACCGGCTCGTGTTCATGACGCCGGTGATCGGGGTGGCGGGCCAGCGCCCCGTGGCGGAGGGGTGCCGGACCGGCTCGGCGAACGGGGCGGCGACCTTCGCCGCGCTCGCCGCCGAGGTCTCGCGGCTGATCGCCTCCGGCCATGCGCGGGAGTCGGACCCCGCCCTGGTCGCCGAGCAGATCTGGGCCGGCGGCCACGGCCTCGTGTCGCTCATGATCACCTTCCCCGAATTCGCGTGGAGCCCGCGCGAGGCGCTGTGCGCGGCGCTGCGCGAGACGCTTTTGCGCGGCATCTCCGCCTGAGTGGTTCGCCCGCGGCGCTGCTCGCCGCGTTGCAGCAAAAGGCTAGGCGCGGCGGGGCGCCTCCGTTAAACCGGGCGGCCTCGGCAACGGCGAAGAGGACCGGATGGCCGCGTCCGCTGCGAAGGCGCGAGGATCGGGGTCGCCGAAGGTGGCGCTCCTGCTCGGCGTTCTCGGCGTCGTCTACGGCGACATCGGCACGAGCCCGCTCTACACGATGAAGGCCTCGCTCGGGCTGTTCGCCCGCGACGGCGCCCTCAGCGCCTCCGACGTGCTCGGGGTGACGAGCCTCGTCGTCTGGTCGCTGATCCTGATCGTGACGGTCAAGTACATCGGCATCGTGACGCGCGCCGACAACAAGGGGGAGGGCGGAATCCTCGCGCTGATGGCGCTCGCCACCCGGGCGCTTCCCCAAGGGCGGTTGCGCCACGCCGCCACCATGGTCGGCATCGCCGGGGCGAGCCTGTTCGTCGGCGACGGCGCGATCACGCCGGCGATCTCGGTTCTCTCGGCGATCGAGGGGCTCGAGGTGGTCAACCCGGCGCTGCACCCCTTCGTCGTGCCGCTCTCGGTGCTTGTGCTTGTCGGCGTATTCGCGGTGCAGTATCGCGGCTCGGGAAAGGTCGGCCTCGTCTACGGGCCGGTCACCTTCGTCTGGTTCGTCACGCTCGCGATTCTCGGCGTGCGGGGGATCCTGCTTGCGCCGCCGATCCTCGCCGCCGTCTCGCCCACCTACGCGGTGTGGTTCTTCGTCAACCACCCGCTCGAGAGCTTCGTCGCCCTCGGCGCGATCGTGCTCGCCGTCACCGGAGCCGAGGCGCTCTACGCCGACATGGGCCATTTCGGCCGGCGCCCGATCGTCCAAGCCTGGCTGTTCTGCGTGCTGCCTGCGCTCGCGCTGAACTATGTCGGGCAGGGGGCTCTTCTGCTCGCCGATGCCGCCGCGCTCGAGAACCCGTTCTACCTGCTCGCGCCCTCCTGGTTCCGCCTGCCGCTCGTGTTCCTCGCCACCGCCGCGACCATCATCGCAAGCCAGGCGATGATCACCGGCGCCTTCTCGATCGCGCGGCAGATGATGCAGCTCGGCTTCTGCCCGCGCCTGACAGTGCGCCACACCTCCGGCGAGGAGGCGGGGCAGATCTACATACCGCAAGTCAACGCCATGCTGTTCATCGGCGTGATGCTTCTGGTCGCGGGGTTCCGCGCCTCGGAGAACCTCGCCGCCGCCTACGGAATCGCTGTGACCGGAACCTTCGTCTGCACCTCGCTGCTCGGCCTCGTCGTTGCCCGCCGCGTGCTGGGCTGGAGCACTGCGAAGACGGTCGCGAGCTTCGGCCTGTTCCTCGTCATCGACCTCGCCTTCTTCGCCTCGAACCTGCTCAAGGTGCCCGAGGGCGGCTGGGTGCCGATCCTGATCGGGGTCACGCTCTTCACGCTGCTCACCTCTTGGCGGCGCGGGCGCGACCTCCTGTTCGAGAAGTGGCGCGCCGACAGCCTGCCGCTTGCCTCCTTCCTCGCGCGCCTGCCGAAGAGCCGCACGATACGCGTTCCCGGCACCGCCGTGTTCATGACCGGCAACCCTGACTACGTGCCCGGCGCGCTCCTGCACAACCTCAAGCACAACAAGGTGCTGCACGAGAAGGTGATCTTCCTCACGGTGCTGACCGAGGAGGTGCCCGTCGTCCCGCCGGAGCAGCGCGCGACGGTGGAGGAGCTCGCCCCGGGGATACACCGCGTCATTCTCCGCTACGGGTTCATGGAGAGCCCCAACATCCCGCGCGCTCTCGCCGAGCTGAAGGACGAGGGGATCGAGGCAGACCCGATGCAGGTGAGCTTCTTCCTCGGCCGCGAGAGCGTGGTTCCGGCCGCGGTGCCGAAGATGTCGCGCTGGCGGCACTGGCTGTTCATGGTGATGGCGCGCAACGCCGTCTCCGCCACCGAGTTCTTCCGCATCCCCTCCGACCGCGTGGTCGAGCTCGGCGTTCGCGTCGCGATCTGAGCTCCGTTAACGCGGGCGAAAGAGCGCCGCGGCAGGCTCACCGCATGACCGGAGAGACGGACCGCACCTGCGACGCCTGCACCTGCGGCCTCGGTTTCCCGCTTCCCTTGACGATCGCGTTCCAGCCGATCGTTCGCCCTTCCTCAGGCGCGATCGAGGCGCACGAGGCGCTGCTGCGCGGCCGGGATGGAGCACTCGCCCACACCGTTCTCGCCGCCGTCTCCGACGCGAACCGGCCCGCCTTCGACCGGACGGCCCACGCCACCGCCATCGCGCTCGCCGCACGGCACGGGCTCGCCGAGCGGCTCCACCTCAACCTGATGCCCGAGGCGCTGCGCCACCCGGAGCACTGCCTCGCGCCCCTGCTCGCGGCGGTCTCCGCTTCCGGCATCGCGCCGTCGCGCCTCACGCTCGAGCTCGGCGAGGACGGGCGTCTGTTCGACCTCGCCTTCATGCGCCGCTTCCTCGCCGCCTGCCGCGACGCGGGCCTTCGCGTCGCGCTCGACCATCTCGGCGCGGGCTACGCCGCGATCGGCACGCTCGTCGATCTCGCCCCTGACATGGTGAAGCTCGACCTCACGCTGATCCGCGGCATCGACCGCGACCGGCTGAAGCGCGCCCGCGCGCTCGAGGTCGTCGCCGCCTGCCGGGCGCTCGGGCTCGAGATCGCCGCGGTCGGGGTCGAGACGGAAGGCGAGCTCGCGGTGCTGGCGGAGGCGGGGGTCGATCTCGTCCAGGGCTACCTGCTCGCCAAGCCCGCTTTCGAGCGGCTCGTGACCGCCGAAGAGATTGCCCTGCCGGCGGAAGCGCCCGCCTAAGCGCGGCGGCGCGGCCCGGCTCGTCCTGCGGCGCCGTGCGAGCGGCCGCATACGCCAGCGTTCCGCTCCAGCCTGAACGCTGAAGGTGGTTGACAGCCCCGAAACGATACCGCAGGGTCGTTACGGGAGAACAATGACAGCGGCGCTCCCCCGCCAGGGCGAAGTTGGACAGGGGGAGTTGGACATGACACGGACGTTTGCCGCAGCCGCGTTCGCGGCCGCCCTCGTCGCGGGAACTGCGTCCGCCGCGACGCTCTACACCGATTCGCCTTCCTCGCCGCCGCCCCAGGCACGACCTTCGACAACTTCGAGAGCTCGACCGTCGCTGGCACGACGATCACCTTCGGTGGCGGCACGATCACATGCTCGGGGATCTTCTGCACCGTCTCCTTCGGCAACGAGTCCACTCCTACCCCGATCGCGCTCAGCGGCACCAAAGCGCCCTTCTTTGCCGCCCCTGACACGCTGACCTTCACCTTCGCCGCCCCGATCGACGTTTTGGCATCTTCATCGGCGGTTCGGGGGACCGCGAGCAGCAGACGCTTTCCATCACGCTGTCGGACGGTTCTGTCTTCCAGCCTTTCCCGAACTACAGCAACATCAGTAACACCTCTCTCAACAACACGCTGTTCGTCGGCGTCGTCTCGCCCACGCCGTTCACCACCGTCGCCTTCACCGGGACCGTCGTAAATGACTTCATCGATGTCGTGTACTTCGACGACCTCTCCTACCGTCTGGCGCGAGTGACGCCGGTGCCCGCTCCGGCGGGCCTGCTCGTGTTCGGCGTGGCCCTCGCCGCGCTCACCCTCGCCGGGCTCACCCTCGCCGCGCGCGGCCGGCGCGACGCCCCGCCGCGCACGGCCTGAGGCAGGGCCGCGTCACGCGGCCTGGCGCAGCGCGCCCAGGATCGAGAGTCCCTGCGGCGAGAGCCCCATCGCAGTGCGCATGAAGAGGCGCTTCAAGGGCGGGATCCGGTGCACGGCGGCGAGGCCGAAGCCCCGCGCGAGCCGAACCGGGGCGAGATCGTTCGAGAACAGCCGATCGAGTGCATCCGTCATCGCGAGCATCGCGAGATTCGCCGGACGGCGCGCCGCCTGGTAGCGGGCGAGCACGGCGGGGCTGCCCGGGTCCTCGCCCGAGCGGACAGCCTCGATGATCGCCGCGCCGAGCGCGCCGACATCGCGGACGCCGAGATTGAGCCCCTGCCCGGCGATCGGGTGGATGCCGTGCGCGGCATCGCCAACGAGTGCGAGGCGGATGTCGGTGTAGCGCTGCGCCAGGAGCGCCGAGAGCGGGTAGCGCCAGCGCGTCCCGACCGGGGTGACCGTGCCGAGATGGTCGCCGAAGCGTCGCGCGAGCTCCGCGGCGAAGCGCCCGGGCGAAAGCTCCCACACGCGGTCGACGAGATCGGAGCGGTCTGACCAGACGATCGCGGATGTGCGGCCGTCCGGCGCGCCGCCGGGCCCCGGCTCCCCGGGCAGCGGCAGGATCGCGAACGGGCCTCCGGGCAGGAAGTGCTCGACCGCAACGTGGCCGTGCGGCCGCTCGTGCCGCACCGCGCAGACGATCGCCTGCTGGCCATAATCCCAGCGCGTGACGGGAATGCCGGCCTCAGCCCTCAGCGCGCTCTCGCGCCCCTCAGCCGCCACCACAAGGCGGCAGGCGATCACCGTGCCGTCGGCGAGCCGCACCTCGGCGGTTTCGGGCGTTCGCGCCACCGACGACACGGAGGCGGGCGCGAACACCGCAAGCCCCGGCAGGCGGGGCAGCTGGGCGTTGAGCGCGATGCGCAGGTGCCGCGCCTCGACCATCCAGCCGAACGCGTCCTCGCCCACCTCAGAGGCGGCGAAATGGAGAAAGAGCGGCGAGGCTGGGCGGCCAACCCGGCCATCCGACACCCTGATCTGGCGTATCGGGCAGGGAGCGCCGCCGAGCCTCGCCCACACCCCCGCCTGCTCGAGCACGTCGCGCGAGGTCAGCGCGATCGCATAGGCGCGGCCGTCGAAGGCGGGAAGCTCCATCGGCGGCAGGGCGGAGCGGTCGATGACGGCAGCCGGGATGCCGGCTTCGGCGAGCAGGCAGGCGAGCGTTGCCCCGACGGGCCCAGCGCCGACGATGCAGACGGTGACGGAGAGGTGCGCGGCCATGCCTCGCACGATAAAGCCGCGCCCCGGCCGGCGGGAAGACGCCGCCCGGTTTTGCGCCGCAGCGCACACGAATGCCCAAGGATTGGGCAGCGCCCGACGCCTGGGCAGGGCTGCGCCAGGGCTTGGAAATCCCGGCTCTCCGCACCACCGCAACCGCCCCGGAACGTCCGGCACGGTTCTTGAAAGCCCTGTGCCGTCAACCGGTGCCGCAACGGCGGGAGAGGACGGCGCATGAAACTGATCATGGCGATCATCAAGCCCTTCAAGCTCGACGACGTGCGCGAGGCGCTCACTCCGCTCGGGGTGCAGGGGCTCACGGTGTCGGAGGTGAAGGGGTTCGGGCGGCAGAAGGGCCAGACCGAGATCTATCGCGGGGCCGAATACCACGTGAACTTCCTGCCCAAGGTGAAGATCGAGGTGGTGGTGAACGACGACCTCGTCGACCAGGTGTGCGATGCGATCGCCAAGGCCGCCCACACCGGCAAGATCGGCGACGGCAAGATCTTCGTGCTCGACATCGAGCGCGCGATCCGGATCCGCACCGGCGAGACCGATGCCGCCGCTCTCTGAGCGCGGCGGCAGGCGCTTTCATGATCGATCCGATCAACAGGGGATCAGGCAACCGATGAAGAAGACACTCCTCACCGCGGCCGGCGCGCTCGCCCTGCCGCTCGTGGCGGCGCTGCCCGCCTTCGCCGCCGACGAGCCGAAGATCGACAGCGGCGACATGGCGTGGATGCTCACCTCCACGGCTCTCGTGCTGATGATGACCATCCCGGGCGTTGCCCTGTTCTATGCCGGCATGGTCCGGAAGAAGAACGTTCTCGCGACGATGATGCAGAGCTTCGCGACCTGCGCTCTGATCACCATCGTCTGGATGGTCGCGGGCTACAGCCTCGCCTTCTCCGGCGAGGGCAAGTGGATCGGCGATCTGGGGCGGCTGTTCCTCTCCGGTCTCGCCGATGTTTGGGACAAGCCGAAGCCCGAGGGCACCATCACCGAGCCGGTGTTCATGGTGTTCCAGATGACGTTCGCAATCATCACCGCGGCGCTGATCACCGGCGCGGTGGCTGACCGGATGAAGTTCTCGGCCCTGCTCCTGTTCCTCGCGCTCTGGTCGCTCTGCGTCTACAGCCCGGTGGCGCACTGGGTGTGGGGCGGCGGCTTCATCGCCGATTGGGGCGTTCTCGACTACGCGGGCGGAACGGTCGTGCACATCAACGCCGGCGTGGCGGGCCTCGTCGCCTGCCTCGTACTCGGCAAGCGCAAGGGCTACGGAACCGAGAGCATGGCGCCGCACAATCTCGGCTTCGCGGTGATCGGCGCGTCGCTGCTCTGGGTCGGCTGGTTCGGCTTCAACGCCGGCTCGGCGGTGGCGGCCGATGGCCGCGCCGGCATGGCGATGGTGGTGACGCAGATCGCGACCGCCGCCGGCGTGCTCGCGTGGATGTTCGTCGAGTGGGCGGTGAAGGGCAAGCCGACGGTGCTCGGCGCGATCTCAGGCGCGGTGGCCGGCCTCGTCGGCATCACCCCGGCCGCGGGCTATGTCGCCCCGGTCGGCGCGCTCGTGATCGGCGCGGCGGCGGGAGCGATCTCCTGGTGGGCCTCGGTCGAGCTCAAGCGGATGCTGAAGTATGACGACAGCCTCGACGTGTGGGGCATCCACGGTGTGGCCGGAATCGTCGGCGCTATCCTCACCGGCCTGTTCGCCGTCGAGGCGATCGGCGAGACCGCGGGTGGCATCGGCCAGATGATCGTGCAGATCCAGGGCGTGGTGGTGACGATCGTCTACACGGCCATCGTCAGCTTCATCCTGCTCAAGATCGTCGATGCGATCCTGGGCCTGCGCGTCTCCGACGAGGAGGAGCAGATGGGCCTCGACGAGGCGCTGCACGGCGAGAGCCTCGGCTGACGCGCCCCTCCTCCACGCGGCCCGGGGACCGCCCCGCGCGGGCGCGCGGGGAGACAGGACGGGGGCGGGGTCCGCTTGGGCCCCGCCCTCTCCGCATCCGCCCGCGTCTCAGCCCTCGCCCGCGAAGATCCGCGCGTAGCGATCGGCCATCAGCCGCTCGTCGTACTCGCGCTCGGCCTTGAGCCGGTTCGCCTCGCCGGCGGCGACGCGAAGCACGTCGTCGGCGAGACCGCGGGCAAGTGCCTCGGCAAGCGCGGTCTCGTCCTTCGCGACCACAAGGGATCGGTTCTCGTCCGACAGGATCGCGCGCACATCGCCGACATCGGTCGCGACCACCGCAAGCCCCGACGCCATCGCCTCGAGAACGGAGAGCGGCATCTGCTCGGTGTCGGAGGAAAGCGCGAACAGGTCGAACCGCTCAAGGAACGGTGCCGGATCGGCCTGGGCGCCGTGGAAGGTCACAGAGGCGCCGAGGCCGAGGCGTGACGCGAGCGCCTCGAGCGCGGCACGCTCCGCCCCGTCGCCGACGATCTCGAGCCGCGCCGGACGCTCCGCCCGAAGCCGCGCGAAGGCGCCGAGAAGCCGCGCGAGGTTCTTCTCCGGCCGGAGCCCCGCCACCGTGCCGATCACCGGCTCGGGCCCAAGTGAGGCCCGCGACCGCAGCCGGAACCGCTCGAGCGCGATTCCGTTCGGCACGTAGCGGAGACGCTCGGCCGGAAGCCGCCAGACCTCCTCGGCGATCCTTTTGAGCGTGAGCGAGGGAAGGACGACGGTCGACCGGCGCAGCGCAAGCCGACGCGTCCACACCCGGCGGGGGAGCTGCCGGTCACGCTCCTCCGGGCCGAACCCGTCCTCGATGTGCACGTGCCGGGCGAGCGGAACGAGATTGGCGAGGCACCATTCGATCGCCCCCCAATTGTAGGTGACGAGAAGCTCGGGCTTCAGCGCGCGCAAGGCGGCGCGGAAGCGCCGCACATTGCCGAGAAGGTCGCCCTTGACCACCCGCACCTCCGGGTACGACACGGCGAGCCCATCGGGCAGGCGGCGGGCGCAGTCATACACCCCGTCCATGGCCACGATCGCGTGCCGCCAGCTGTCGCCGAACAGGGCGGCAAGCCGCGCGAAGCGCACCTGCGGCCCTCCGACCTCGAAGGTCGAGAAGGCGGAGAGCATCACGGGCGCGGCGTGGGTCATGCCGCGTGCACCTCGATCGCCTCTCGGATGAAGGCCGAGCGATCGCCCTCCGGCTGCCAGCCAAGATCGCGCTTGGCGTCGGTGCAGTCGAAGGTGGCGAAGAGGCCGCGCGAGAGAATCTCGCGCCGCGACGGCAGCGGCGACCGGCGCCCGCCGGCGCGCTTGATCGCCCATTTCGCGACCTCCGCCGCCCAGAGCAGGCTCGGCCACTGCGGATGGAAGCGCAAGGGGCGGCCGGTCGCGCGCGCGAGTTCCGCGACGAAGGCGCGGGCGGTCAGCCTGACGTCACCGACGAGATTGTACGTCCGACCATCGATCCCCTCGGCGCGGGTGGCGGCGACGATCGCCGCGGCGACATCGCGCACCAGAACGAAGGGAAGCGGGTTGTCGCCTCGGTTCCAGCCGATCACGTGCTGGTCGTTGTAGGAGAAGCCCAGGCCTGCATGGAAGGGCGGGGTGCCGGCGCCGACCACGAGGCCGGGGCGGAGGATCACCACGCGCAGCCCCTCGCGTGCCGCGAGCTCGTGGAGCAGCCGCTCCGCTTCCGCCTTGGCGCGGCTGTAGTCGGCGCGCTCCGCGGCGCGCGGATCGGAGGGTGTGGCACCCGTCACCACAGCCGCATCCGGGCCGAGATAGAGCGAGGCGATCGAACCGACATGGACCAGCCGGCGCACGCCAGAGGCGAGGCACTGCCGCGCCACCACCTCCGCCCCGCCCACCATCGCCGCGCGCACCGCCTCGTAGCTGTCGCCGCCGCCGCCATGGGCGAGGTTGACGACGACCGATGCGCCCCCGATCGCGCGCGCCACCGCTTCGCGGTCGCGGATGTCGCCGCGGAAGAGGGCGACCTCCGGCCGGTCGAACACATCCGGAAGGTTGCGCGGCGACCGCGCGAGCACGGAGACGGCGAAGCCTGCGTCGAGAAGCGCACGCACCGTCGCCGTGCCGATGAACCCCGTGCCGCCGAGCACCGCCACGTCCCACCGTTCCGGGGCGGGCGGGCGAGGAGGGCGGCGTGGCGCTCCCCTCTCGCCCACCCCGGCGCGATCGGCGATCCGTTCGCAGACCGAGACGAGCCGCCGGCCGAAGGCGGCGTCGCAGAACGGCCGCTGCCCCCTGTCGAGCGCGTCGTGGAAGGCGGCGATGCTCTCGCGCATGCTGAGGAAGAACGGGTCTGACCGGCCCCTGAGCCGAAGCTGCGCGAGCGCATAGGCGAGGAGATTGACCGCCCCCGCGGTGGCGATCGCTCCGCCGGTCGCGGCCGAGGCGAGCAGCCCGTCGAGCGCCTCGATGTAGCGCGTGCGCGCATGCCGCCAGGTCCGATTGCCGAAGATGTCGGCAACCGCCACGCCATCATCGCCGATCACAGAGACGAGCCAGAACGGAAAGCTCTGGCCGACGGCGAAGCGCAGGCTCGCCGGCATGCGCCGACAGGCGAGAAGGGTGGTCAGGCTGCGCTGGAACGGAAGGCCGGGCGCGAGCGCGATCGGCGGCTCGGCCAGCGCCTGCACCTCCTCGATGTCGCCCGCAAGGGCGACGATCTGCGACAGCGGGTGCACGGCCTGCTCAAGCAGGATGTTGCGCGGCTCGTCGAACATCCAGTGCGCGAACTGCCGCGCGGCGAGCTGGGCAAGCGGCGCGTTGTAGACGCAGCTCACGTGGTTCGGCCGGCCGATCCGCCCGGCTTCGACCAGCCGGCGCAGTTTCACGAAGGCCGGGTGGTGCACATAGTTCTGGTTGACGCCGACCGGCACGCCCGCTGTCTCGGCCTCGGCCGCGATCGCGGCACAGTCAGCCGAGGTCGTCGCGAGCGGCTTCTCGACCAGCACCGGCTTCCTGGCAGCGACCAGGCGGCGGGCGATCTCCGCATGCAGCGGCGGCGGCACGAGCACGTGCGCCGCATCGACAACCCCGGCCGCGAGCGCCGACTCGACGCTCTCGAAACACTCTGCCTCGGGCACCGTGGCTGCGAGCCGCCGCGCCGCCTCGAGGTTCGGGTCGATCACCGCCGCGACCCGGATGCCCGGGAGCGTGCGCAGAGCCTCGAGATGCACGCGGGCGATGTTGCCGGCACCGACAAGAGCGACACGTCGCACGGGAGCTTCTCCTCGGCGGTTTGGCTGACGCCGGCGATGGCGCGAGCCGGGCGCGTCCAGAAACAGCGCCTCCCCCTAAGGCACCGTTAGCGGAGCGGGCAACCCGCCCCGGCCGTCGGCGCCGGTGCGGGTGATCACCGCCGTCCGACCCGGCAGCCGGGACAGCGGCCGAGGGTTTGGGGTATAATCTCAAGAGTCGCGTGCAAGAGTTTGATCCGCCATGCCTCGATCTCCAGGCCCGTCCGGGCCGCCCGGTGCCGCCCTGCGCCGCACCCTGCCGCCCGGCTTTGCCGCCTTTCTCCGCCGCCGGGCGGCAGAGCTCGCCGGGCTCGCCAGTTGCGTCCTCGGCCTGACGCTTCTCGTTGCGCTCGCCACGCACCACCCGAGCGACGCGAGCCTCAACACCGCCGGCTCAGGCCCGGTGCGCAATCTCGCCGGCCCGGCCGGGGCGGTGATCTCGGATGCGCTGCTCCAGGGCGTGGGGCTTGCCGCCCTGCTCGCCGGCATCACGCCGCTCGTCTGGGCCTGGCGTCTCGTGAGCCATCGCCCGCTCGGGGCGCCGCTCGCGCGCCTCGGCCTCTTTGCCCTTGCCCTTCCCGCCGCCGCGACGGCGCTCTCCCTCGTCGAGCTTCGCCATCCCGTCCTGCCCGCAGGGGCGGGCGGGGTGATCGGCAGGCTGATCATGGGCGGGGCGCAGGAGCTTGCGGCGTCCTTGTTCGGGCCCTTCGGCGCCGCTTTCGCGACCCTGTTCCTCGCCGGGCTCGGGGTTCTCCTGCCGCTTGCCGCCTTCGGGGTGACGGCCGGGGAGTGGCGCGGCGCGGGGCGTGCTCTCGCCGCCTCCGGCGGCGCGGTGGCAGCGAGCGCGAGCGAGGGTGCGGGGCGCGCCGGACGGGCGGCGGCAGGGCTGTGGCGCCGGGCGAACCTTTCGGAACGTCTCGCCGCCTGGCGGGCGCGCCGACGCGCCGAGCGGGCGGCGGCGGAGCCCGTGTTCCGACGCGAGCCGGGCCTCGAGGGGGCGCCGGAGCCGGCGGCTCGGGAGGCAGTGCCCGAGCCTGCCGCCGCTGCCGCGCCCCCCATCGCCCCCCTGCCCGCGGCTGAGCAGCGGCCGCGCGTCGCGCCTGCGCCCGAGCCCAAGCGCTCCGCCGCCGCCGCCCAGGCCTCGCTGCCGCTCGGCGCTTGGGTGCCGCCGCCGCTCGCCCTGCTCGCCGCACCGCCCGCGAACCGCCCGGGCCGCCCGACCGAGGAGAGCCTCGAGGCGAATGCCCGGCTGCTCGAGGGCGTGCTCGCCGATTTCGGCGTCCAAGGGAGGATCACCGCGATCCGCCCGGGGCCGGTCGTCACGCTCTACGAGCTCGAGCCGGCGCCCGGGACGAAGTCGGCCCGCGTGATCGGGCTCGCCGACGACATCGCGCGCTCGATGAGCGTCCTCTCCGTTCGTGTCGCCGTCGTCCCTGGGCGGAACGCGATCGGCATCGAGCTGCCGAACTCGCGCCGCGAGACGGTGTGGCTCTCCGAGCTCCTCTCCTCGGAGGCCTGGGCCAAGGCGCGCGGGCGGCTCAACCTCGCTCTCGGCAAGGACATCGGCGGCGCGCCGGAGATCGTCGATCTTGCTGCCATGCCGCATCTTCTGATCGCCGGCACCACCGGCTCGGGCAAGTCGGTCGCGATCAACACGATGATCCTCTCGCTCGTGATGCGGCTCTCGCCCGCCGAGTGCCGGCTGATCATGATCGACCCGAAGATGCTCGAGCTCTCGGTCTACGAGGGGATCCCGCATCTGCTCGCCCCGGTGGTGACCGACCCGGCGAAGGCGGTGGGCGCGCTCAAATGGGCGGTGCGTGAGATGGAGCGCCGCTACCGGCTGATGAGCCAGCTCGGCGTGCGCAACATCGGCGGCTACAACGCGCGGGTGGCGGAGGCGCGCGCCAAGGGCGAGACCCTCAGCCGGCGTGTGCAGACCGGGTTCGACCCAGAGACCGGCAAGCCCACCTACGAGGACCAGCCGCTTTCGCTCGAGCCGCTTCCCTTCATCGTCATCGTCGTCGACGAGATGGCGGACCTGATGCTGGTCGCCGGCAAGGAGATCGAGGCAACGGTGCAGCGGCTCGCGCAGATGGCGCGCGCGGCCGGGATCCACCTTGTGATGGCAACACAGCGCCCCTCGGTGGATGTGATCACCGGCGTGATCAAGGCGAACTTCCCCACCCGGATCTCGTTCCGCGTGGTGAGCAAGGTCGACAGCCGAACCATTCTCAACGAGCAGGGGGCGGAGCAGCTCCTTGGCCAGGGCGACATGCTGCGCCTCGGCGATGGCGGGCGGATCGTGCGCGTGCACGGCCCCTTCGTGTCCGACAGCGAGGTGGAGCGCGTCGTCGCCCATCTGCGCAGCCTCGGCGAGCCCGACTATGTCGACGAGGTGACCGAGCCGGAGTCGGCGTTGGCCGACGCCGGAGCGGGAACGGGAGCGGGCGCGCCGACACCCGGCCTCGACCTCCCCTCCGCCGACGAAGGCGACGAGAACGCCCTCTACGACAAGGCCGTGGCGCTGGTTGCGCGCGAGGGCAAGGCCTCGACCTCCTTCATCCAGCGCCACCTGCAGATCGGCTACAACCGTGCCGCGCGGCTGATCGAGCGGATGGAGAAGGAAGGCGTGGTCGGGCCGCCGAACCATGTCGGCAAGCGCGAGATCCTGATCCGGCGGGCCGGCGAGGACGAGCGCTGAGGGAGAGGCAGGGTATGGAGGAGAGCGCGCCGGACGCCGCCGCGGGCGGCGTTCTCTACGTGCAGAAGGGGCCCGCCACGCTCACGAGATGACGGGCCAGGAGGTGGAGGCGGCGGTTGCGCGCACGCGGCTCATCCTCCTGCCCGTCGGGGCCACCGAGGCGCACGGGCCGCATCTTCCGCTCGGCACCGACACGATGGAGGCGCGCGAGATCTGCCGCCGCGTCGCGCTTCGGCTTGCCGCCCAAGGCCGCGAGGTGGTGATCGGCCCCGTGATCCCCTTCGGCACCTCGAGCTTCCACCTGGGCTTTCCCGGCACCGTCTCGATCTCGTCACGGACGCTGATCGCGCTCCTCGCCGAGATCGCCGCCTCGCTGCACCGGACGGGATTCCGAGACTTCGTGCTCGTGCACGGGCATGACGGCAACCTGCCCTCGATGATGGTCGCGGCACAGGAGATCGTCGACACCCTGCCCGAGACGCGCGCGGTGGTGCTCAACTGGCTCGCACCCCTCTCGCGCGTCTACCACACGATCCAGCGCTCGACGAAGGGCGAGGGCCATGGCGGCGAGGGCGAGACCTCGCGCCTGCTCGTGACGCACCCGGAACTGGTGCACCCCGAGCGGGGCCCCGTGCAGCACCTCCCGCCCGAGGTGATGCGAAAGATCCAAGGCCCCGAGCACGTCAAGACGGGCGGCGGCATCTTCTACGCGACCCGGAGCTACCGCGACCACACGCCTTGGGGCCATATTGGCGACCCGGGCCTCGCTCTGGCCGAGACCGGCGAGCGCGGCTACGCGGTGATCGTCGACTGGATCGCCTCCGTGATCGCGCGCGACTTCTTC
>Ga0209017_10001301_pt1 | contig 19598 bp, 9 predicted proteins | sample YNPBryunderm2012_FD_185812 | JGI IMG/M metagenome (GOLD analysis project Ga0209017, IMG submission 185812) | Anoxygenic and chlorotrophic microbial mat microbial communities from Yellowstone National Park, USA - YNP Bryant MS undermat 2012... ... | reverse complement strand
GCCACCCAACAGGGTGTCGTTGCCGTCGCCGCCGAGGAGGGTGTCGTCACCTTCGTAGGCGTCCAGGAAATCCTCGCCCGCGCCGCCCTCCATCAGGTCGTCGCCCAGCGAGCCGAACAACGAGTCGTTCCCATCGCCACCGATCAAGGTGTTCATTTCATCCGGCGTGCCGTCCGAAAACTCGTCCACCGCGTCCAGCACGTCGTTACCCGCGCCGCCGTCGATCGAGTCGTTGCCCAACCCGCCGTAGATGGTGTCGTTGCCGTCGCCGCCAAAGACCGTGTCATCGCCCTCGCCGCCACGCAGGAAGTCGGCTCCATCGCCGCCCTCGATTGAGTCGTTACCCCGCCCGCCATCGACCAGGTCGTCGCCTCCGAAGCCGAAGATCAGGTCGTTGCCGTCGCCACCGAGGAGCGAGTTGGCCCCGTCCGAGCCGAACAAGGTGTCGTTGCCGTCGCCGCCGATCAGGGTGTCGTTGGTGTTCTCACGGACCGTGCCGGGTTGACCAGCATCCAGCACATCGTTGCCGGAGCCACCCTCGATCGAGTCGGTGCCCGCGCCGCCGTAAATCAGGTCGTCGCCGGCGTCGCCGAAGATGGTGTCGTCGCCGGCGTCGCCGAAGACGGTGTCGTTGCCTGCACCACCTTCGATGTTATCGTGACCGTCGCCACCCTCGATAAGATCCTCACCGTCACCGCCGAACAGCGAGTCGTTGCCTGCGCCGCCGAGGACGGTGTCGTTGCCGTCGCCGCCGAAGATGGTGTCGTTGCCTGCGCCGCCCACCAAGGAATCGTCGCCCGAGCCGCCGTCGATGAAGTTGCCGCCGGAGCCGCCGAGGATGGTGTCGTTGCCCCGGCCGCCGGTGAAGACGCCGCCGTCGATATCGGTGATGAAGTCATCGTCGTCGCCGCCGAGGACGACGTCGTTGCCGAGACCGCCCTCAATGGTGTTGTTACCCGCGATGGCCACGATTGTATCGTCGCCCGCATCACCGTCGATTGAATCGTTGGCGTCACCACCGTCGAGGAAGTCGTCGCCCGCGCCGCCGAGGATGGTGTCGGAGTCGTCGCCGTAGATGGTGTCGTTGCCTGCGCCGCCGTAGATGGTGTCGTTGCCCGTGCCACCTTCGATGTAATCGTGACCGTCGCCACCCTCGATCGAGTCGTCGCCGGAGCCGCCGAAGATGGTGTCGTCACCGTCGCCGCCGAGAATCACATCGTCGCCCGAGCCGCCGAGAATCCGCTCAGACGCGAGGCCGCCGAGGATGGTGTCGGCGTCTTGGCCGCCATCTAGCACGACCACGGCGTTGGAAGGCAGGCCGGTGACGCGCGACACGTCGATCAGGTCGCGGCCTGCGCGGCCCAGCACCCGCAATTCGGTCACTTCAGAAGCCAGCGGGCCGCCGCCAGGCGCGGTACGCAGCTGGCCGTCCACCATGACCTCAATCCGTCCGTTGTCCAACGTGGACACTTCGATGACGTTGTTGGCGGTATTGCCTTGAATCAGCAGCGCCCCCCCCAGGAACTCGACCGACGTGGTGAGGAGAGTCTTGGATTCGAGCGTCTCGAAGGTCGGCAGCGAGCGGAAGCGGCGAACCACACCGGCCGAAGGCGAGAGTGCGGCCAGGCGTCGCTGAGGTTGCCAAGCGCGACGGCGGCGGGGACGATTCGACTCGAAAGACAACTCGGACGGCGAATTCGGCAACATGGTGGCGGATTCCTCGCGGGTGAAGCAAGTCGTCAATACCGACCGACGCGAGCGCGCGGTGGAGCAGACCGGTTCTAGATAACAAGCGTGAAGGGATAGCGCAATCGATCAACGAACTGCTTGCGGAAGGTCAACGAGTCGAAACCACCGATTCCTCCGACATCCCAGCTGGTTTCACTTCTCCATATCTTCTTCTCATCTTCAGCTCATCTTTCATGAGTGAGATGGAGTGGAAATCGCTCCTGCTCGATTTGTGCGATGACGACGCGCGCGGGATGATCCCGCATCGAGACCTGCGGGGTCCGACATCGATCCGTCGTCACGACGCTGCGGTCGCGGCCGAGCGTCAACCTCGATATGGTGGTTGCACACAATCCGGCTGGAGACTGGTGAAGGGAGGTTAAATCCTCGAACCGATGGCGTTGACGTATTTTGGGGAATCTTGGAGGGTGATCTCCTCGATTACCCTTCTTGACTCTAAAGCCAAATCCAGTGGTCCGTCAAGCCAAAAGCCCAAAATCCCTTGAATTAGGCGAAACCGTCGCCATCGTACTTTTCCTTATCGGAGAAGTCGATGCACGACGCGCTTTGGGAGAGGTCTTTCCCGCCGGCGCGGGGGGGTCAGACTGGTGGAGTTGGTCGGAACTCCTGTGGTTTCGGTCAATTCAAACGGGGATTGTCGAAGCGACCGATTCCATGCACAATTCCGGCTATGGACCCACCGAGCCCAGCGGTTCGGACGACCGAGTTTCGGCCCGTCGGAACTGAATCCAGAGAAAGGATCGGAAATGGGCTGGTTAGGCAAGCCAAGTAAGGCAAACGCGACCCAAACTGGAGTGAGGGCCAACCGCGGGGACTCTCTACGCGATCAGGCCGATCATCATCTCATCCAGGGGGTTGCCATGGCGAACGCTGGTCGCTGGGACGAGGCGTTGATACTGCTCCGCGCCGCGGCTGAGTTGGTGGCGGCCACCACCGGCGCGGAGAGTCTCGAGTCGGCTCGGGTGCTGCACAATCTGGCTAATGTTCACTGGATGAAGGGGGATCGTGCCCAGGCGATCGAGTTGTATCGTCGCTCGCTGGCGATGCGGCGACGTCATCTAGGGAGCGATCACCCCGACACGTTGGTCTGGAGTCGTCGGCTGCTACCTTTGCTTGAGGCGGTTGGGGCGTTTGAGGAGGCCCGCGACCTCGCCGACGACTTGGTGGCGCGGATCGAACGCTGGGAAGGCGATTCCCCCTCGGTGGTGTTGAGCATCCGGGTAGCCCACGCTCGCCTTCGCTGGAACACGCCCCAGGGTGAGGTTTCGTTCCAGGCGGCGCGGCGCTTGGCTGAGGCTCGGCCCGACCCGGCCTCTGGTTGGTCCTCCTTGTCCGAAGCGCTGGATTGGGCCGAGGCGCTGGAGGGTCTCGCGGCTTTGGAAGAACATCACGAGGCGACCCAGGTTGCTCGGATTCGAAGCGATGCCGAGCAGGCTGGGGTGGCGGTGGAATCGTCCTCGAGTGGTTCGGAGCGGGGCGAGTGGATGCGTCGTCGGGCCTACGAGACGCGCCGCGCGATCGGCCTGGAAGACGGCGATTCCCGCCAAATGGCGGTTCTGACCCGACTCGTCGAAACCGCCCGCCGGCAACGGCGCTGGGAGGACGTGGTGGTGTGGGGAGGTCGAGTTCTCGCCGCCGCTCGGTCCTACGGCGTCGCCTCGTCCCCGGCGATCGTTGCGGTGATCGAGGCTCTGATCGCCGCTGAACATGCTCGGGGACGCCCCGCTTCGGCCCGCTCGCTGGCCTGGATCCATCTCCAAGACCGACTCACTCCTCAAGGAATCCTCGACCTTCAACGCCTCCGCGCCCCCTTGGAGTTGGCCCTGTGCTGCTGGGCCGCGGGCGAACTGGAATCGGCTCGGGATTGGTTCGCCTCGCTCCGTGACCGGCTCGACGCCGCTTCCGTCTGCCCGCCCGACACCGACGCCCCCCCCTCCACCGATCCCTGGGCGCACGCGCGGTTTCAAATCTGGAGCGGTCTGGGACGAGTCGCCTGGGAACTGGGCGAGGTCGAGACCGCCCGCGATGCCTTCAATCGCGCGCTCGAGCTTCAAAACCAAGGGAGCGATCCTCACGCCCCCGACCGTTTGAACGCCTTGGAACGTTTGGCCTGGGCCCATCTCCTCGCTCCTGGAACCAACCCGGACCCCTCTAGCGACCCCGCTGGTTTGTTCGATCACCTGATCGAAGCCCGTCGGGCGCGGGTCGAGGCTTTGGAGGCGGAGATCCCCGCCGGTTCCCCTGGCGAGCGGGACACGCGGTGGATGGCCTGGGCGATGGCTCTGGAGGGGCGGATCGCGGTCCACTTGCGTCGGGGCGAGATCGCCCACGCGGAAACGTTGGCCCAACGACTCGCCGAGCTCATGAGCCGGAATTGGGGAGCCTCGGGCTTGCCGACCCTGTTCGTTCTCTTGAGGCTGGCCCGTCGTTTCGCTGAAGTCGGCGCGTTTGACCAAGCGCGACGCTGGCTCAACCACTTGGGCGGCGATTCGGCTGGGGGCGACGCCTTGCTGGCGATGCTGCCGGCCCTGCCCACGCTCCCCCGACGCGCTATTGGTTGCGAGGCCGACCGTCTCGCCCAGCAACTCGCCCGAGTGGACAACCCCGCCCACCTGCCTTGGATCAACGATTGGCGGGTCGCTTGGAAAGGCGCGGCTCGGGAAGCCGCTTGGATTCAGTGTCGCCTCAGCGACCACCACCGCGCCCAACGTCTCCAATGGCTCAAGGCGCGCGTGTGGATCGAGGATCGCCACGCCCGGCTCGCCAGCCATCACCGCCTCGCTTCCTCCGCTGCGGTTGGCCCGTTTCCCGAACTGGCCGAGGAGACCCGACGTCTCCGCGACGCCGAGCGGCGCGCGCAGCGTCTGATCCGGGACTGGCGGCGCTCGGTCGGCTGGCCGGAGACCCCGCCGACCGCTAGCGAACTGGCCGCGGTTTTACCTGACGAAACCGTCTTCGTCGATCTGTCGCGGGTGGCATCAACGACGAGAAGGAACGTCGATTTCGAGGCCGACCCCGAGGCTAACCTCGCTTCCGACTCCGATTCCCCGTCGGAACCCCATCTGGTCGCGTTCGTAACTCGCCGCGACTCGGTCGATCTGGAGGGCGACGACCCCCCCTCCACCAGCGCGACGGTCCGCATCGACTTGGGACCGGCCATCCCCTTGGAACATCTGGCGCGGCGCTGGTTGGAGAGTCTGAACGACCCTAGCCCGATCGCCGCGGCGGTCTCAACCTCGCCGCCGGCAACGACCGCCGCGTCGATCGCGTCCCCCATTGGTCATTCTCTTGAGCATCTTGAGCGTGAGCGCGACGAGCGTGTTCCTTGCGGCAACCTGTCGGCGAGACCAGCCGCGTTGGGATTGGGATTGGTGCCCTGGGCCGCTGCGCCCCTTCAAACCAACCACCGCGTCCCGCAAACAAACGCCGACGTTGCCTCTCCCGAGGCTCTCGCTTGGGCATTGGCGGTTGGTCTTTGGGCTCCGTTGGCCGGTTTGGTTTGCGAGGCCGAAACGGTTCTGATTGCGCCCCCTGACGAAGCAAGCGACCCCTGGCTCGTTTTGCCCTGGGCCGACCTGCCCGACCCGACCGATCCTGACCGTCAGCCTTTAGGACGTCGGCAGACTGTGGTGGTGGTCCCCTCCGCGCGTCGGGTCGCCTCTTGGTCGTTCCGCCTGGACGGAGCCGCTCCGTTCGATCGCCGCCCCCGCCCCCGGACCGCAAATCGTCACTTAGAGCCAGAGCCCCAAGGTCGAGGTCTCTTGACGGTGGCCGCGCCTCAACCATCGCTGCGCAGCGGTGCCGGAACGGTCCTTCGGCAGGAGGGGACTCCCCACGCCTCAGACCGCGGATGCGAGCCATCGCCGTCCATCCCCCACGCCAGCCTCGCCCACGCCTCGCGGCAATGTTTCCCTTCCTCCGCGACGCCCCCCCCGCCGACCACCGCGAAGCGGGAACAGGAATGGAGCGAACCGACCGCCGCCTTTGACTCGCAGAGGCTCCTTCGTCAACTTCATTATCGACCGGGTTCCCAGGCCGAGGCGATGATGCTAGCCAACGCAGCGCGCAAGGCCGGTCTGGAGGGACCGATCGTCGAGCTGCGAGGCGGCGCGGCGCGACGCGAGGCGATCCTGGGCGCGCTGGCGGGCAAGCGTTACGTCCATTTGGCGTTGCCGGCGGTCGGTCTGCCGTGGCGGACGCATGGTCCCGATCCGGCGGCGATCCCGTGGTCGCCGGAATTCGAGCCAACTCCGGGCCGTCCTCTGGCGGCTTTGGTGGCCTCGGGCGCGGCCGATGCCCCCCCCGACTCCTTGACCGGCGAACCGGACCTTCGCCCCTATCTGATCACGGCCGAGGATTTGGCCGCTTGCGACCTTGGAGGATGCGACTTGGTGGTGCTGTCGATCTGGTTCCATCCTGAGCAACCGCCGGCCATCACCGGCGGGGTGGCGTCCGATCTGATGGACGCCCTGGTTCGGGCCGGAGCGCGTCGGGTTCTGCTCTCCTCGTCACCCGCGCCGCACGACGCGACCATCGGCTTTCTCGGGCGGTTGGCCGAGGCACTCTGGAGTCGGGGTCTGCCGGTGCCTCAGGCGGTTCGCCACGCCCAGCAAACCCTCGATGCGCCCCTGGGGGACCGCGGCCGTCGAAGCCTCTGGACCCTGCTAGTCAACCACCCCGATGGCCTCGCTCCGGCGGGACCAGCTTCGCAATGCCAGCCACGCTCGAGCCGAGGTTGCGACCCGGTCGCCTTGCCGTTGGGCCGAGGCGTAGTCACCTCCTTGGTTTCGACGACCACCAAGACACACCGCGAGCCGCCGGCCCTCAGCCGCCCGGAGTGACCCCCATCGTCTCGGCCAGCGCCACCAGAGCAAGTTGGACCTGGTGGGCCGACTCGGGACGCTCGCGCGGCTTGTGAGCCAAACAGGCCATCACCAAGTCGTTTAACTCGCGTGGAATCATCGGATCGGCCTGACGCGGTGTCGTCTTCGAGCGATACATCGTCGGATAATCCGGGTGAGGCATTGAGATGTTAAATGGCTCGCCCACCAGGATTTTGTACATGGTCGCGCCGAAGTTGTAGAGGTCGGTCGCGGGATTGACCACCCGTTCGCCTGCCTGCTCGGGAGCCATGTATTCCGGGGTGCCCTGGACCCGGTTTTTGTCCTCGCCGGCGATCCAGGCCGTGCCGAAGTCGATCAGCTTGAGCTTTTTGTCCACCGTGATGACCACGTTACCCGGCTTGAGGTCGCCGTGGGAAATCCCACGCCGGTGCATGTGACTCAACGCCGCGGCCAAGTTGGCGAACAAGATTACCAATCGTCGAATCCGCTTGAAGGCCACCTCCTTGGACGATTTGCCCGCCACCGGCTCGCGCAGCGCCTCGGCGTACTCGTCAAACATCACGCCGTCGGCGTATTCCATCAACAGGTCGGCCCCGACCGTCTTCATCCAAGATTTGCGAACTCTCCAATCATATCCCTTGATGATCGCCTGATGATCAAGCCGTCGGAGAACCTCAAACTCGTGTTCAAGTTGGTTGAGATAAATTTCGTCCTCCTCCGAGCGACGTTCGACGCTTTTGAGGGCGAACCGTCGCCCCGTATCAACCTCCTTGATGAGCTTGACCACGCTGCCAGCCCCACGACCCAATTCCTTGACCACGGTGAATTTCAAGTCGGCCAGTTTTACATCCGGCATGGCGGGACTCTCCATCGTCCGAATCCCGCTCCGGGCGGGTCGGCTCCAGGCTGAAGGGAACAAGCGGAAACCAACCCGTCCGAAGCGGTCGAAGCCCCACGCCACGCCGCGACTCCGGTGGGATGGAGGGATTCCATGAATCATCGTACCGGCTTGGATTCAAAGCCACGGTCAACCTTCCAAGCCGCAGCAACAAGAAGTCGCCAACCAAGGCCGGCCACATCCCGAACCAATCCCGTCCCTCAACCCCCTTCCTCTACCCCCTTGACGTCGTCACATCTCACCTGATACAGTATTCTCATTAGGACGGTTTGGGAGTGGAAACACAACGGTCTGACTTCCTAGGGAGGTCGAGTCGCTGTGAAAGCCACCACAATCCGGCGTGAACCCAACGGAGACGGTTCCGCGATGCAGGAGGCAGATTACTCTTCGACACGCACTCTACCATAAGTTGGAGACGCACCGGCATGGGCAACGTGACGCGATGGATCAAGCAGCTGGTGGTTTTGGTGGCGGCGACCGGCCTGATTGGGCCGGCGGCGACGGCTCACACGTTGAGCGTGATTGTCACTAAACCTTACGGACCAACAGGTGGCAAGGCGACCGTTTACCTCTGCTGGGGCCACCGCCTGCCGGTGGACGAGTTGGTGGACGGTTCGACGCTCACCTCCTACGAGATTGTGAGCCCGTCGGGAACGGTCACCAAGCTGACGCCGGATTCGGGCCGCACCCTGCAAGCCTTCGAGTTTTCCCTGACTGAAAGTGGCGTCTATCAGGTTTCAGTGGTCCGCACCCCCACCGTGGTAACGATGTGGAAGGATGGCCGAGGGGGACGTGGTCACCACATCGGGCCCAAGTCCGAGGTAACCCTGCCGGAAGGCGGCGAGTTCACCGCCAGCCTGCGGTCGCGTCAGTTCGCCAAGGCGCTGGCCGTCGCCGGCGACGCTCAAGGACCGGCTCCTGGCCCGCTCGGTCTGCCGATCGAGTTGGTCGTGGTTTCGGACCTTTCTAGCCTCCAGACTGGCTCGACCATTAAAGTCCAGGCGCTGTTCAACGGCCAACCGCTCGCCGACGCCTCGATCACCGCCGCCTCGGCCCAACTGAATCCCGACGGCCGCCCGGAACTGACGATCAAGACCAACGCCCAAGGGATCGCCGAGTTCACCCCGGCCCACGCTGGCACCTGGATTCTCGGCGTGGGTCAACGTCTGCCCGCTCCGGCCGATCTGCAAAGCCAGTTCGATCAGGAATCCTACAGCGCGACCCTGTCGCTGGGCATCCGCGAGGACTAATCCCCACCCCGGACGATCGCTCCTCCCAGATCGCGCGACGAGCCGCGGGATGAATGAATCGAACCTCGGTCGCTTTGATTCGCGTAGAACAAAAGCACGCGCTCCCGTCCACCTTCCGCGCCACGCGCCGGGTGGGTGGATGGGGCGCGCGACGACTTGGATTGGATTCTAACTGATTAGCGGCCGCTGTCGGGCGGGCCACGCAACCCAAACGTCACGTTGCGCAATTCATTCAATTCAGGGGTTCTGCGGTTTCCCGGCGGACTTGGTCGGTACGAGCGTCCGTCGATTGGTATCGACGACGGGTTCACCCTGCCCACCCGACTCCACTCCACACAACTCACAATCAACCAGAGGATTCCGCGATGTCGAGGTTGATCGAACAACCGGGCTGGAACCCACTTCGAGGCGTTTTGGCGGCGAGCTTGGCGATGACTCTGGCCGTCGTCGGTTCAACGGCGTCGGGTTCCGACGAGGCCGCGATCCGTCGGGCGACCGAACAGGCCGCTGCCGGTCAATACCTTCAAGCCGCCGCCACCCTTGCCCCGGTCCTTGACGACGAGGCGGCCTCCAACGAAGCCCTGGAAATCGCCTTCGACGCTCAACTCGCCGCTGGAGCGCTCAACCAGGCCGCCATCACGTTGGACCGTCTGACCCAACGTCACGCCGGCAAACCAACCGCCGCGATTGTCCTTGTGCGTCAAGCGCGGTTGCAGTTGGCTCGGGGCGAGGTCGAAGCGGCCTCTGACACCCTGAAGACCGCCCTCGCCCAGGTCGAGAAAACGGCCGAATCGGCCCTAGAAATCGCGCCAGTGGAGGTCGAACTGGGTTACGTCGAACTGACCCGCGGCGATCTAGACAAGGCCGAAGCGGTCTTCAAGAACGCGATTCGCCGACTGGATGACGAACACGCCAAATATCACGAGCTGAATATTGACCACGACCACGACGCCTTCTTTACCGCCGACGGCACGGCCGGTCTGGCGTTCTGCCGGGCGGCGCGGGAGGACATCAAGGGAGCCGAGCGTTTGTTCAAACGGGCGGTGGCCCGTCCCGAAGTCTCGCCCCAAGCGCTTTTACTGGCCTGGCGGTTTTTCCGGGAGGGTGGCGCGGCTCGCCAGGCTCTGGCCACGCAGGCCGAGCAACGTCTGATCAAACTGGCCCAAACCCTGCCTGAGGCTCGTCGCGCCCTGATTTGGGTTTTGATCGAACAAGGAGGGTCGGACAACCTCAAGAAGGCCCGCGACTTGGGACTGGACCTGATCAAAGGACGCCGGGACGCTGAAACCCTGGTCGCCCTGGCGATGGCTCAACACGCCTCGGGACAAACCGCCCAGGCCGCCGAGTTGGTCCGCGAGGCGCTGGCTAGCAACTTCCGCGACGCCCGCTTGTTGGAAGCATGCGCTCAGGTACTCGAAGCGGCCGAGGACAAGGCCACGGCCAACGACCTCCGCGCCCGCGCCAAAAGCCTCGCTCCACGGGTCGCCGCCAAGTGAAACGACTGAAGCCGGAGGGCGCGGGAGACCGACCATCGCGGTCACGTGGGTTTGGCTTCACCCGCCGCTGTTCCATTCCTCTTCCCACGATCATCCCTCCACGCCCTCCAACGCCTCCCCTGTTCCAGTTGAGGCGTCCGTTGACCTGACCGGGTTCGATCAAGAGAAACCCCGAGGATGAGCTTATGATCGCGTCGGTGAGTTTGCAGGCGTTTCGGATCGCCCGCAAAGAGTTCGTCGATCTGGTGAGGGACGGCCGTTTCGTCGGTTCGGCGGTGGTCCTGGGGGTGCTGCTGACCACGGCGCTGTTGATCGGTTTTGTCCACTGGCGAACCGTCGCTGCCGATCACAAGCGGGCGATGGAGCAGGCGCGGATGGATTTCGTCTGCCAAGAGGAAAAGAATCCCCACGCGGCGGCTCACTATGGGATGTTCGTCTTCAAGCCGCGGTCTCCTCTTTCGTTCGTGGACCGCGGGGTGGACGCCTACACCGGCGTCTCGTTCAAGCTGGAGGCGCACCACCGCAACGAACCCCAGCACGTCCCCGCCAAAGACTCAACGACGCTCCAACGATTCGGCGAACTGACCGCCTCGCTGGTGTTGCAGGCGTTAGTGCCGCTGGTGATCATCTTTTTGGGCTTCTCGGCCTTCACCAGCGAACGGGAACGCGGCACCCTACGGCAGCTGCTTAGTCTGGGGGTGCGTCCGCTCGACTTGGCCGCGGGCAAGCTGCTGGGGATCGCTGCGGCGCTGGGTTTGGTCCTGGTGCCGGTGACCCTCGTGGGCGTTGGCCTGATCTCGCTGGGCGGCGACGTGGAACTCACTCCCAGCCGCACCCGTTTTGTGCTGCTCACCCTCACATATCTAGGCTGGTTCGCGGTGGTGCTGATGGTGACCCTAGCGGTCTCGGCCCGCTCCCGATCGTCGCGGGCGGCGTTGTTGACGTTGCTGGGCTTTTGGATGCTCAACGTGATCGCTGCGCCCCGTTTGGCCGCCGACGTGGCCAAGCGTCTCGCCCCGACTCCCTCGGCCTTTGAGTTCGCCCGTCAGGTGGAACGCGACCTCCAAGGCGGTATCGACGGCCACAACGCCGCTGATGAACGCCTGGAGAAGATCAAGCAAGAGTTGCTGGATAAGTATCAGGTGGACGACGTGGAGGATCTGCCAGTCAACTTCGCCGGCATCGCGCTTCAGGAGGGAGAGAACGCCACCAACGCGATCCTCGATAAGTGCTACGCCGAACTCTGGCAGAGTTTCCGAGATCAAGACGTGGTGCGCGAGGCTCTGGGGCTTCTGTTTCCCGCTCTGGCCACCCGCTCGCTCTCGATGGCGCTGGCGGGCACCGACAACGCCCACCACGAGCAGTTCGCCGAAGCGGCCGAACGGTATCGACGGATTCTGGTCCGCGACCTCAACCAGCTGTTGATTGAGAATGCCGGCGACCTCGGCTCGGCCTACACCATCGGCCGCAAGGAATACGAAACCATTCCCCACTTCCATTACCGCATGCCTCCGGCCCGCGAGGTGGTCGAACGGGCGACGCTGCCAATCGTGGGCCTGGCGATCTGGTTGGCCCTCTCCGGCTACGCCTTGTACGCCTCCGCCCAGGATCTGCGTCCTGAATGACCCGACCCTGTCGGTCCTTCGGGTCGCCAACCAGACGGGTCCGAAACCGATCTCGGTTGAATCGGCCTCCCCGGCCCTGACACTTGCCGTTCGCCCCGATTGACTCATCATCAAGTGAGACCTCTTCCTTCATCCTTGAGCGTGCCGCGATGATGTTGTTCCGAGTGATTCGTCACGAGATTTTGGTGTTGAGCCGGGACCGCTCGCTTTGGGCGGCGCTGGTGGTGCTGGGTGTTTTGACGGTGTACGGCGTTTTCAACGGGCTGTTCTGGACCGGGTTCCAGAACGACACGCTGGCGGCGATCGCGCGGGAGGACGAGGAAAAGATCGCCCAATGGCGGGTCCGGGTGGCCGAGGCCGAGCAACGCGACGCCAACTCCACCCGTCCGGTGTTCCGTCTGGACGACCCCCGCTCGCCCTCGGTGGCGGCCTCCAAACAGGCGGTTCGGCATGCGGTCTTGCCGCCGGGACCGCTGGCCGCGCTGGCGATCGGCCAAAGCGACTTGCTGCCCTACTACGTCCAACCGACCCTCGAGAACAAACACACCTTCCTGGACAATTCCGAGATTGAGAACCCCGCCCACCTGCTTTCGGGACGCTGTGACCTTGGCTTCGTGCTGGCGACCCTGTTTCCCTTGGTCATTTTGGCGTTGTCTTACAATTTGCTCTCGGCCGACCGGGAGCAGGGAACGCTTGCTCAGGTGCTGTGCGAGCCGGTGTCGCTGCGTTTGGTGGCCACGGGCAAGGTCTTGGCACGGGGTCTGGTGGTGGCTGGTCTAGCGATCGTCCTCTCCATCGTGGCCTTCCTCATCGGCGGCGGCCGGTTCGACGATCCGGACACCCTGCTAAGGTTCGGCGGCTACGTGGTGGTGGTGTTAGCCTACGGCGCGTTCTGGCTGGCCTTGGCGATCGCGGTCAACGCCCTGGGTCGCTCCTCGTCGTTCAACGCCTTGGCACTAGCGGGTCTTTGGCTGGCCTTCGCGCTAGTGATCCCATCGCTAATCGCCCTCGCGGTCTCGACCGCCTACCCGATGCCCTCCCGAATCCAGCTGGAACTGGACAAACGCGCCGCCGCCAACGAAGCCAAGGCGCGGGGCAGTCAACTGCTCAAGGGCTTCTACGAGGATCACCCCGAATTGCTGCCGGAACGCTCCCGCACCGCCAGCCAACTCGACACCTTCGCCGTCACCGCCCAGGCGGTCCGCGAAGAGGAGGAACGGATCATCGCCCCGCTCTTGGAGCAGTTCGACCGCCAACTGGAACGCCAACAACGCCTGGTCGATTGGTTCCGCTTCCTCTCCCCCACCGTGCTAGCCGACGAGGCGTTTCAGGACCTCGCCGGCACCGGACGCCACCGCCACCGTGCCTATTTCGATCAAGTCGCCGCGTTCCATGAGCGATGGCGTGAGTTTTTCCTGCCCAAAATCTTCAAAAAAGAGAAGCTGACCACCAACGATCTCGATCAGGTTCCCACCTTTGAGTTTGTCGAGGAATCCCTCACCCAAGTCGGCGGTCGGGTCGCGGTAGCGGTTCTGGGACTGCTGCTGCCCACCTTGGCGGTGGGAGCTTGGGGGCTGGCCCGTCTGCGACGCTACCCGATTACCGGCTCGGAATGATTGATCGCCCCGTCGCTTCGCCCCTGACCAGATTTTGGAGGGCGCTTCGAACTCCCCCTCCGCGTTAGACAATCCCCCCGCGTTTCCTTTTGCTCCACGCGCTTCAAGACGAGACAATCGCCCATGGCCGAACCGATCCTGCAAGCCATTGATTTGAGCAAGTCGTACAACGGACATCTCGCGTTGGATCGACTCAACCTGTCGATCGCTCCGGGGGAAATTTTTTGTTTGCTCGGAGCCAACGGCGCGGGCAAGACGACGACAATCAACCTGTTTCTCAACTTCATCGAGCCGACCTCAGGCGAAGCGCGCATCAAAGGCCGTTCGGTAGTGGACGCCCCTTTGGAAACAAAGGCCGATCTAGCGTACATTCCCGAACAGGTCAATCTTTACCGCAACCTGACCGGCCTGGAAAATTTGGCCTACTTCAACGACCTGGCAGGCAAAGGGTCGCGTAGCCGCGCCGAATTGTTGGAGATTTTGGAAAAGGCCGGGTTGCCCCGCGAAGCAGCTACCCGTCGGGTTTCAAGCTACTCCAAAGGGATGCGTCAAAAGGTGGGCATCGCCATCGCCTTGGCCAAACAAGCCGAAGCCCTGCTGCTGGACGAACCAACCTCTGGTCTGGACCCCAAAGCCTCGAATGAATTCTCACGCCTGATCGAAGACCTCAGTAGCCGGGGGGTGGCGGTGCTAATGGCCACCCACGACCTATTCCGCGCCAAGGAGTCGGGCCACCGGGTCGGGATCATGCGTGAAGGCAAATTGCTGACCACCCTCAAGACCGCCGACGTGAGCCACGCCGACCTCGAACAAATCTATCTGGAACACATGAGCGAGCTCACCGGGATTTCCTCCTGATCACCCCACGGACGCTCCAACGATGACCACCACGCCAAGGCCGACATCGACGATCGCCTCCCTCCCAGCCTCCGGGCCGGAATCCCGGCCCAAGCTGCCGGTGACGGTGCTCTCCGGCTTCCTCGGAGCTGGCAAGACCACCCTGCTCAACCACATCCTCAACAACCGAGAGGGCCGGCGGGTCGCGGTCATCGTCAACGACATGAGCGAAATCAACATCGACCGCGACCTGGTGGACCGGGCGGTTCAACTCAATCGGGTCGAGGAAAAACTGATCGAAATGTCCAACGGCTGCATCTGCTGCACTCTGCGGGAAGACCTACTCGTTGAAGTGGCCCGTTTGGCCGACGAAGGGCGATTCGATTACCTCTTGATCGAATCCACCGGGATTTCCGAGCCGATGCAAGTGGCCGAAACCTTCACCTTCGTCGATGAAACCGGCGCAGCGCTTGCTGACCGAGCGCAGCTGGATACGATGGTGACGGTGGTGGACGCGGAAAACTTCCTCAAGGAATACATGGCCGCCGACGATCTCAGGGACCGCGGTTTGGGACTGGGCGAGGAGGATGACCGTACGGTTGTCGATCTTTTGGTGGAACAGGTCGAATTCGCCAATGTTCTGATCATCAACAAGATCGACCGTGTTTCGACCGAACAGGTGGCGCTGCTGGAGGCGATCCTGCGTAGCCTCAACCCGGAGGCGACGATCCTTCATTCGAAGTTCGGCAAGGTGCCGCTGGATCGGGTGTTGAACACTGGCCTGTTCGACTTCGATCGAGCGTCTCAGGCGGCCGGTTGGCTCCAAACCCTGCGGGGCCAGGAACAGCCCGAGACCGAGGAATACGGCATCGGCAGCTATGTCTATCGTGCTGAGGCTCCGTTCCACCCCCAACGGTTCCACGCCTTCCTGAACCGGGAATGGCAAGGGGTTTATCGGGTCAAAGGCTTCTTTTGGCTGGCGACCCGCCCCGACTGGATCGGCTCGTACAATCAAGCGGGCGGCTCCTGCCGAATCGAGCCAGTGGGTCGCTGGTTGGCCGCCACCCCTCGGGAGGAATGGCCCGACGACCCTGAAACCATCGCCGTCACCCTGGCCGGATGGCATCCCGAGTTCGGCGACCGTAAGAACCAACTGGTGTTCATCGGCATGAGTCTCGACCCCAACCAACTACGCGAGGAACTCGACGCCTGCTTACTGACCGCCGCGGAACTCCAAAAAGGCCCGGCCTGGTGGAGCCAACTTCCCGACCCCTTCGCCCCTTGGGATATGGAGATGGAGGACCCTGAGTTGGAGGGAATGGAGACCGACCTTCGCCCCCACCCTCACCCTCATTCTCACCCCCACCGCCGTTGATCTTGTCCAGGCGGCGTCCCCTCGGTCGTCACGGCTGGTCGGGATTGAGCAAAGGCTGGGGAATCTCGTCGTCGCCGGGTGGCTGCAGCGCGTCGGGATCGACGGGGTCGGGCTGGTCGGCGGCCGCGGGCGCGAAACGGGGTCCGGCAGGTGGGTTGTCACCCAAGTTGAGTTCCTGGGGCGGCGGTGTCGCTTCCAGCAGCTCCGACGGCGCAGTCAGAATGTCCAAACCCAGGGCCGCCAGATAGTCGATATAGGCCGACTGGTAGCGGCCTTCGGCCTCGATCCGCGAGATGCGGGCGTCGAGGGTAGCCTGTTCCCGAATATTCAAGAAGAGGATATTGCTGAATCCAGCATTGAACGCTTGAATCTCGGCCCGTTCCAGATCGAGGTTGGCCCGCTCGTTCTCCCGCGCGTCCTGCAGCTGGCGATAGAGGGCTTGGAGGGTGGCGTAGGCTTGAATAACGTCGGCTTGAATCCGCTCCTCGGCAAAGCGGGCGTCGAGCAGGCTTTGCCGCACCTGGGCGTCGGCGCTGATGATCCGCCCCCGCGCCTCCCGACGCTGCAAGGGCACGTCGAACAACAATGAGGTCTCGGCGATGAAGGGCCGGAAGTCGGGTTCGAGCTGCCGGTTGCGGTCGCCGATGTTTTGTTCGGTGTACACATAAAAATTGAGCGCGGGCAGTAGCTGATTGCGGGCCAGGGTGGCCTCGACGTCGGCCTTGGCGGCGTTGAGCCGAAAGGCGACTGCCTCGGGACGGAACTGGAGCGCCAAATTCAAGTCGCGTGGCAGGCGTTCATCGTTGGGAGGAAGAATCTCGGCGGTCAACGCGCCGGGAACTTGCTGGAAACGGGGAATGACCGGAAAGCCGCGCGGGTCGCGCAGCAGCAGCGACAACTCGATGTTGGCCAGTTGGAACCGTCGTTCGGCGGCGACCACCTGAATCCGTCGCGCCAGCAACAAGCGACGGAACTCCAGCAGGTCAATGCCGGGCCGGTCCAAGCCCTCGCGGATTCGGGTTTCGATCGCCTCGCCGCGCTCCTCGACGAGTTCCAACAGCAGCCGCAGCACCTTGAGGGCGCGCGCCGAGGCATACCACTCCCAATAGGCCTTGCCGGTCATTTTGGCCAAGGTGAGCCGATCCTTGAGGATGGTGGGATCGGCTTTGGTCCGCTCAATCTCGGCTTGGATCAGCTTGGCTCGTTTGGCGTCGATCGCGCGGTCGCGCAACAGCGGCAGTTCGACGCCAACCACGAACGCCCCGCCGCCCCGCGTGTTGAGAAAACTGTAGTAACTGGGATGCAAGCCCTCGGCAATTCGATAGCCCGCGAAAAACTTGCCGCCCAAGTCGCGCAACGGCTGATCGATGAAAATGTCGTGGACCGAACGGCGGTAGTATCCCAGGGGATAATTGCGTGAGTCAGCGTTGAGACGTGTGTCGAACGCGCCGATGGCGCTGAGAACCCCGCCCTCGGCGATGTCTCGTTCCAGCAAGATCGCCTGGAAGGGGGGGTAGGCTTGGAGGGCGGAGAGATAAACGTCCCGCAATTCGATCGGAGGTTCGGTGGGTTGTTCCTCTTGGCGACGGGTTCGGCGCGGAATCTGGTCGGTGATCGGGATGCGGGTGTCGTCATCCAACTCGATTGGCTTGTTGAGGCGATTCTGGAAGTCGAAGAGCGAGCCGCCGGGTCGAGCGGCGTCGAACGGATCGACCGAGGGCACATCCAAACCGGGCGAAACGCCCCGGGGATCGACCCGCAGCGGGGCCGGGGTCAATCGGTTGGGATCGCCGAAACGGGGCAGGGGGGCGGTCGGCCCGAAGTCGCCCAAGGGCGGTGGAGCTTCCCCCATCGAACGAGGCGGCTGTCCCGGCGCGCGACCCGGCAAGGTCGAAGGCGGCAAGTCCCGACCCGCTGGCAACTCCCCCATCGCACGCGGGGGACCCGGCAAGCGGTCAGGCATGGTGGTGAAGGGTGGCCGAACCGCGCCGGGGGGCTCCTGCCCCTCAACCGGGACGCCCCACCAGCCCAACTGCCCACTACCGACCAAGACCAAGATTCTCAACCCCCTGCATGTTCCAGTCAACTGCTTTATAAACAAGTGATTCAAACACATCGACAACCCGGACGGTAACATCGGTGGGAAGAAGGAACGTTTCCAATGGTCTCGCCGCATGGTTCCCACCTCCTTCTGGAACGATCTGAACCCGCCAAACCCGCCTGGACGACCTGGTTCAACCCTCGTTGAGCTAAGAGGTTGGGGTCGGTGTTCCTCATCCCATCCACGTACCATCCAGTCGAGACGGGTCCACGGCGTACTCTTCTCGGTCTCCGCGGGGTCATGCGGCGGAGACTGACGCGCACGGTTCCGAAATCGCAACGCCTCCACGCCAATCCAGCCAGATCGCGGCTGTTGTCAAATCGTCATCAATGATGCTCCAACTTGATTCCAGACTCGCGGATCGCGCCGGTCACACCGGAATGGTCGTGGTCGGCTCGTCCCGAAAATGCGACCGGGGGTGCTGGCCTCCTCGAACCCGCTGGGTTGACGGGTCGAGAGGTCCAATACGCCCGCTCTGGTCGGTAGGTGGTTTGGACGGACCGCCGAAGGTCGCTCCCGGCGTGGATGGATTTTACTTGATCAGACGTTTAGGCGTGATGGGGTCGAGCTTGGCCTTGTCGTCGCCCGTAGCCTTGGCGTCGCCGAGGACTCCCTTGTCGTAGTCGCCGATGCCGGGACCGTCTTCGAACGGCTTGATCATGGGTGGGAACCCGTTGAGACGCCGCCAGAGTTCGAAGCCGAGACTCACCTGGCTCAACAACACCCAACCTTTGGCGCGAACGCCCTGACGCAGGTAGCGGGCCTCGGGCCAGCTTTCCCCTTCAGCGGGGACCACCACGATGCGGAACCGCCCCATACCGTCGTCAGCGGTGTCGATCACCTTGACCTCGCCGGCGAAGGTGCCCACCGCCACGCTCGGCCAGCCCACCACCTGGGCGGCCGGCCAGCCCTCGAATTGGAGACGCACCGGATCCCCCAGGTGAATTAAGGGCGCGTCGTTGCCCGCCACCCACAACTCGACCGCCGGTTGATCGGTCTCGGGAATCAGTTGCGCCAGCGGCTCCCCCTCCTTGACCTGCATCAACTGTTCGTTGACCAAAATGCGGAAGATCCGACCGTTCCGCACGGCCCGAACTTCGCGGTTCTCCTGTTGGCGAATCTTCACCAAAACATCTTGAAGCTCTTTGTTCTTGGCCTCGACCTTGGCGATGGCCTTCTGCTGCTCCACCAGCGCCTTTTGAACCTCGGCGTTCATCTTGGCGCGGGTTTCCTCCAGGAACGCCCGCTTGGCGGCCAGATCGGCTTCGGACGATTTGAGTTCGGCCTTGGCCTCCTCGACCTTGGCCCGGCTCTCGCGTGCTTTGCCCTCGGCGATGTCTAACTCCAACGGGGCGACCACGCCAGTCGCGCCGGTGTCTTTGAACCGCCGAAACCGGGAGAAGTCGGCCACGTAAACCGCTTGGAACGCCTCGACTTTCTTTTCGACTGCTTCGACCTTTTGCTCGGTGGCCTCGACTGACTTCTCCGCCGCCGCTACCGCCGCCTCCATCACCTTGCGGGTGTCAGCGATGATCGTCTCGTAGAAATCCACTTCCCGTTGGGCGGTGTCGCGTTCCCGGATGATCGCCTGCTTCTGCTCCTCCAACGCCTCGACGAACTGACGGTCGTTGTTGGAAAGGGTCGCCAGGAGGTCACCGACCTTGACTTCTGAGCCTTCCGTGACGTGCCACTTGACAACGACGCCTGAAATCGGGGCCTCGATATTGAAACGACGTTCCAGGGGGCCGAAGGCAGCGACCCGCCCTTGCCCCTCGATCACCTGAATCCACGGGGTCAGCGCCAAAAA
>Ga0209017_10001300_pt1 | contig 19599 bp, 13 predicted proteins | sample YNPBryunderm2012_FD_185812 | JGI IMG/M metagenome (GOLD analysis project Ga0209017, IMG submission 185812) | Anoxygenic and chlorotrophic microbial mat microbial communities from Yellowstone National Park, USA - YNP Bryant MS undermat 2012... ... | reverse complement strand
GATTCTTTCATTTGAGAAGCTTCACTTTTTGAATTTATATCTTTTCCTAATTTTAGGAAAGATTCTATTTTATTTTTATAAGTTTCAATAGATTTAGGAGAATTTATAACAAATTTATCTAATACTTTATTGTTTTTGTCTTTAAATTCTACAAGCAAAGAAGATCCTTTTTTAATTAAAGTTAAAAATTTAGAATTGTCAGAAGATGGATAACTAATTTCATCACCATCTTTAGCTTCTTTAAACATTCTTTCTACAGAAGAAATAATATCTTGAAAATTTACAGATTCTTTTATTATAATTTTAGTTTTAATATCTCTTCTAGCCAAAATTACTTCTTCTGGTTTTTCTCTTAATAATTTTTCTGAGAGAGTCTTTAAATTCTTAATAATATTTATAGCATTTTTCATACCTTCTGAAGGAGCCGAAGAAGCGCTATTTCCAATAACTTTTTCCAAATCTTTTATTTTAGATTTTAAAGATTCTGGTAAATATTCTTTAGTTAATTTTAAGTTTTCTAAAAACTTTTTAACAATTTCAGTAGATTCTACTAAAGGTAAAGATGATAGCTTAGAATATATATCTTGTTCAGAATTAGAATCTTTACTTTCTTTTAAAATTGAAGCATGTTTTTGAGTTACGGCTTCTTCTAATTTTTGTTTTTCTTCTAATAAATTATTTAAAGCTTCTACTAATTTTTCTCTTTCTTCTATAGATTCTTTTAATTTCATTTCTAAAGTTTTAGCCCTTCCTTTATATTCTTCTAATAATAAATTAAAACTTTTCTTAAAATCTTCAGAATTATCAGACTTTAAATTAAAGATCTTATTATCTATTTGTTCTAATAACTCTTCTAATTCTTTTCTTTCTTCTTTCATTTCATCTGGAATAGAGCTTAATAAATCTAAAATAGAAGATTTAGATTCCAATAATAAATTAGCATCATTGCCACTTAATCTATTTTTAGTTTCTCTTTTTACAATTCTGATTTGATTTTTAATTACATTATTTAAAATATGTGTTGACTCTCTCATTGTAGTCTCCATATAATTATTATTTATAGTATTAGTAGTTTTTACATCTTGTATATCTATAAAATTATCATCATGAAAAACATTATCTTTAGAAATATAAGTACCTTGAGAAGGAACTAAAACTACATCTCCAACTCTTAATAAATAATAGGAATCAGGATCTACATATCCTTGTTCATCATACTTTCCAAAACCAACTGTAGAAATTCCAATTTTTCCTCCAGCTTTTACAATATCCAAAATTTTCTTTCCTATATCACCTATTAAGTAAAGATCTCCAAATACTCCTTCATCTTTTACACTAAAATTATGCCAAACTCCACATACGTCTTTTACAGATCCTTCAGGATTATTATCAGGAGGATGGTCTGCTAAAGCTACTCCACCTTCAATAAGATTTTGGTATTTTTCTTTTACTAATTCCCATAATCTTCTAGAATAAATTCTTCCATTAGAATTCTTAGTATATTTAGAGATAGGAACATTCTTTAATATTCCAGAATAGGAATAAGAATTATTTTTACTATCTCTTACAATAGAGCTAGCAGATTCTTCTAAAAGATTTAATGAACTTGAGGAAATTACTGTATATTCCTTTAATAATATTAAATCCTTCTTCATATAATATTATATAGTATTAGTATTCATAATAAATGACTTAAATAATTCAAAAAATTGTTTTTTATTTCTATTTAATATAGAACCTATTAAGCCTATATGTTTACAAAAAGGAACAGTATTTTTTCTTTTTATAGATCTTAAATTAGTAGTTAATAAGGAAAGACCTTTTTCTGTAGCTAATCTTCTTTTTCCTGAAAAATGGTAATCCATACAATTACAATCATAAAGAATATACATAGGAATATTATAATGAATAAATTCATCTTCAAATTCTCTTTTAGGAATTTCTATTCTAAATACTACATTATAGCTTAAGCTATTTAATCTTATTAATGGTAAGATATGATTAAAATCTACACTCCATACTTTTTTAGTAATAAAATTTTGAGGATCTTTTAAAATAGTATGTACAGGTATAGTCATTATGCTATCAATATTCCTATTTACAGGTAGTAATAAATCATTTAAAAGAACATACCTATAAAAACCTCCATATAGCTTTTTAAAAGGATAAAAAGAATAATTTAAAATGTTTCTATCATTTTCAAATCTAAAAGGAATAGAAGAAGGTACTTTAAAAGGTAAGAAAAAAACATAATCTTCATCAGTTTGAGCTAAATCTATATTATTAGTTAGGAATAATAGTTTATTTCTTAATCTTTTAGCTATTTCTTCTTTTATTGATACATTAGCGGCAAATGAACCTAATAGAGGAACTGTATAATCAGTAGGAAATCCTATAGTTGTAATAAGTTTTCCGTATCTCATTTTCTACGCTTTTCTAATTTAGAAATAATATCAGATAAATCTACTTTTGTATCTTCTTTTCTTCTAGATGAGAATTTTATTTCAGATTTCTTTAAGGTTTTAGTATCTTCTATTTCATCTAGATCTAAATCTAAGTATTCTTTTCTTTTAATATCTACTGAAGATTTTAAAGCGCTTATACCTTTATAAGCTTCTTCATATAATTTCAAAATATCCTTTCTTTCAGAATCATACCTATAAACAAATTCTCTTAACATATTATTTAGCTCTGGATCATCTGTATCTTTTTTTACTGCTTCTAAGAAATAAGATAATCCTCTACTTTCTTCAGGCTTTAAATAATATCCTAATCTAGTTCTTAAAAATTCTTCTAAGCTATCTCTATCTTGTAAATTTAAAGAACTAACTTCATTGGCTAACTTTTGTAATTTAGGAATCAAGCCATACAATAATTCTACATAATCTTTTAATAAATTAGGAAATAAGGTAAGCTTAATACCTAATAGAAATAAATTTTTAAAAATTTTAGCAAAAAGACCTATAGATCTTACTATAAATTCGTAAGCACTAATTTTAGTTCTAATAGATCTAGAATAATAATATACTTCTAAGTTTGAAAATGTAGATTCTGTTTGTATAAAATAACTTCTTACACTCTCAAAAATTCTAAATAATTCATTTTTAGTTAAAAAGTGAGTTCCTCTTTTTAAATATTCTTCAGTAGGAGTTTGAGTTTCTGCTCTTTTACTAAAAACTGATGATAAAGCTTGTTTTATTTTTTCTAAATTTTCTTTAGCCATAGTACCTTCCTAAATTATAAGGTCATCTACATCAAATGTACTTCTCCTACCTATTTCTCTAGAAGTAGGTCTTTTTAGTAAAGTTTCTTTAGCTTTATCTATATTTTCAGATTGTTTGGTTTGGTTAAAAATTAAGCTCAAAGTTTCATCTAAATTAGAATAAACCGTTAAATTATTTAATATAAAGCTTTCTAATAAAGGTCTAACTACTTTAGAAATAGTATACTGAGTATTTACTCTAATTATATTAAAAGTATCACGCCTTAGAGATTTTACTATTTCTCTTAAAGAAGGACGCTCTTTAGTATTTTTATCAAAATTTAATGAAACAGAATCTTCAGTAATATGTTTCCATACAGAACCTTCTTCACTTAAAGCCTTAAAGTCTGAGAAAGTAGGAATTAGGTATTGAACCATAGATAGAAACCTTCTTTCTATTGAATTAATAGTATAACCACTCATATAGTCTTTAATATAATTATTTCTTATAGTTCTTAGAACTCTAAGAGATTTTGATTGAACATAAGGTATAGAATATAAATGTTTAGCTAAAGAAAAGACTTTAGAAATAAAGGATGATTCTTCTAAATTATCATTTATAAGTCTAGAAACTTCTACAAATTTATCAGAAAGCTCATTTGATGGATTTCCATAATCTTCAAAAGCTTTTACATAGACCATTTCTAATATATATCCTAAAGAATAAAGAACAGAAAAGATTTCTTTAAATTCAGTAGGGATAAAATCAGAATAAGGATTTATAGGATTTTTATAATTAGATACAAAATTACTAAACTCTTCAAAAGATTGTAAAAATCCATCTTCTTTAGAAAAAGAAGATTTTTTTAATGAGTCAATTATTTTTTGTATACAAAATTTGATATATCCTATTGGTAATTCAGAAGAGCTTCCTTTTATAAAATTATTATTTAAAGATTTAGCTATTAGCTCTTCATAAGTTTTTATTAAATTAGTAGACAAATTTTCTGGAAGATTTGATTTCTCATAATTAGAAAGAACTACTAAATTAAAAATTTTTTCTTTAGAAGAAAGATCTTTTACATTAGAAAGAGGTATAGGATCAGATTTTCCTTCTTTATAAGAAAGAGTAAAATAGAAATCATAATGATCTGCTATAGCATTTAATTCACTTTCATCAAGAAATTCACTTAATAATTTTTCTAATTCAGATTTTAGTTCTGTTTTGCTAAGATTTGAATTTAAAAGAGCATCTAATTTTTCTTTTAATTTTTTATCTTCCGTAATTCCATGTGAAAGAGAAAAATAATCTTTCATAACATCTAAATCAACCTTAACTTCAACATTGGAAGGAAGATACTTTTCTTTCAATTTATCATAAATGTCTGCAAACAATTCTGAAGGAGATTTTGCTACCTTTTTTAGAAAAGAAGTTTCTATCTCTTTAGTATAAAGATTTTTAGAGAAAGATAAATTTTCAAATATTTTTTTAGCTTTAAAGTATTTTTCTAAATCCATATCTCTTTTCTTTTCTGCTAACTTTTCTAAGCTAAGGAATTGATTATTAAATATATAGAAATTTTTAGAAATATTTCTTAAAGCAATATTACTTCCAGTAGTATCTTTTATTATTCTTAAAATATCAATTAAACTAATATTTAATACATCTTCTGTAGAAAGTTGAACTGTACTACCTGAAAAGCTTAAAGAAATAGAATTCTTAGATTTAGAAATAGAAAATTTAGTAGGTTCATCAACTATATCATTTTTTACTCTCAAAATGACTTTAGCTTTTTTAGAATCATCTCCAAGAATTTGCTTTATATATTGTATATCTTTATTTCTTATTTTTGAATAAGGTATTCTTGATCCATTTGGCTTTTCAATTTGTATATCTTCAGTTATTATTTCTAATAAATTAAAATAAGTAAGATCTGAAGGAAATGGTATTTTTACTACAAAAGAAGTAGGTATAGTAATATTATAAGAAACTTCTTCTTCTAAAGCTAAGTCTAATATAATTTTTTTAAAAAATAATTTAGCTAAATCATAGGATATAGACTTTAAATAAAGAGTATTTAAAAGTTTTTCAGGATTAAAAGAAGAGTCCTCTAGATTTTGGATATTAGATCTAATTTTTCCACTATAATGACTTCTAAGTAGGTCTGAAGAATCCTTTATGAAGTTATTTAAAGAGATAATAAAAGAATTAGACTTTCCAAGAAACTTTTCTAAAGAACTAATAAGCTTTAAATTTTTAGGTTCTATTCTAGGATTAACTAATAAATTATAACATATATAATTAAGAATAACAGAATATGCTGCAAAAATAGGTTTTAAAAAATTTCCATATTTTTCAGCAAGCTTTTTTGTATTTTTATTTCTAAATATATTAGTAATGGTATCTAATACTGTTAAGTCTAAATTTTTATTTTTTACGGTAAAACCATTAGAAACTACTTGTATAATTTTTAATATATCTAAAATACTAAGAGATGGATAAGTTTCAAAAAGTGAAGATATTAAAACTTCCTGCTTAGGAGATAATTTTAAAGAATAAGGTTCTTCAGATATTTTTATATCTTTTATTAAGCTTCTTTTTGATTTTAAATATCTGACTAATTCACTTACTGATTTTAAAGAAGATTCTAAAATTGAATCTCCTATAACTAATCCAATTCTATAATTAGAAAAATTTTCAGCTAAATCATAATTTATTCCATCTAAAAATCTTTCAGATTCTAAATTTATAAAAATATCTGTTAGGTCTTTAGGAAGCAAAGATTTTAAATGAGAATAAAATACTAATAAGATATTAGAGAATGGAGCCATTACTTTTTCTTCAGAAAATATCTCATTTTGAACACCTTTTCTATATAAAACTTCGTATAAGCCTTCTCCTAAAATCAAAGTTATAAAATATTCTAAAGGAATAAGTTGAGTTAGATAATTTTTTTCAGGATCTTCAGCAAATTTTCTAGCTTCACTTACGAATTTTGATAAGAAATTATCTTTATCTCCAGAAGTAAACTTAGAAGATAAAATTAAAGCGGATTTACCTAATTTTCTAGAAACATCGAGCAGTAAACTGTTATTTTCTTCAGGACTTTCTTTATTTACTTTTCCTAAAGCATTTAGAAATAATTGCTTAATATCTTCTGAAAACTTAAAATCAGAAAAGCTTTGACTAACTTCTATATTTTTACCTAGTGGAGAAGTAAAAAACTTACTTACAACTCTAGTATCATAAGAGACTCTTTTTTGAACAGTAGATTTAGTTTCTATTCTAGTATATCTAGAACTGACCTCTTGTTTTTCTCTTCTATTAATTTCTTTTTCTTCTCTTTTAGAAAGAGCTAAAGCTAGATAATAAGTTAATTCTTTTAAATTAGATAAAACAAATAAATAAGTTTCAGGAGTAAGAGTATTTACAAACTTTCTAGTAATATTAGAAATATTAGGTATATCAGTAAAAAATATAGATTTTTTATTAGGAATTCTAGTTTTAGTTAAAATATTTCTATTAGAAGTTACAAATTTTTCTAAATTTGATACGAAATTTTTTCTTACTATTTTAGATAAGTCTAATTTTTCAATTTCTTTAGGTTCAGAAAAATCAAAAAAACCCATTAGGTATTTTATATAATAACTTAAAAGAACAAGTAGAAATTTATTGCTAAAGTTATCAGGATCTTTTTCTTCAATATAAGTTTTAAATTTAGAAACAGAAACTAAATTATTTGTTTGTATAGAATGATAACCTGTAAGTTCTGATAATACTATAGGAAAAGATTTTAGGCTCATAGCTTTTATGAATTTAAATACAGAGAAAATTAAAAGCCCTCTAGCTGTTCCTACGTTTACCTTTTCAAAAAAGAAGTTTTTATTTTTTAAATATCCTAAAAATTCTTCTAAGTTTTTAGATAAATCTTTTCCTTCTTGTTCTCTAATAATTGAAATACCTTTAAGAACAGCTTCATATAAATTAGTAGGTTTTTGTTCTAATATAGCTCTATATATACTTTTTTTAGAAATATAACCAAAAAAACTTTGTAAAGTTCTATAAGGTCCTCTATATTCTTCTGGAAAAAAACCTCCTCTAAGAAATAATAGAGATAATAAAGAATGATATTTACTAGCTCTCTTTTCTCCAGATCCAGTAGATTTTCCAAAAAATTTTTCTTGTATGGATAATCTATAAAATTCAAAAGAATCTGTTAAAAATTGTTGTAAAATATAAATTTCAGTATTAGTAGGACTTAGCTTTCTTTTTACATTCTCTTCAATTTTTTTTACATCAAAAAATTGATTTATATCCTTTTCAGGAAGTGAACTACCAGATATGGCTTCTCTTAAATAGTCAAAATAGTTTCTTAAAACATGTCTATGAGTAACTTTATCAAATAAGTCTGAATCTAAAACTTTTTCTTCAAATCCTTCTTCACTAATATAACCTTTAGCAAGTTCTAAAACTTTTTCAAAACTCTTAAATAAAAGATTAGATACAATATAATTAAGAGAAGAAATTAGTAATATTATTAAGCAAAAATACAATTTTAGAGAAATAATATTAGTAAGTTCCTTTATTCTTCCTACTACAACAGACGGATCTTCAGGTAGGACTTCTTCTAAAAAAGCTAAAATAATTTTATAAACATTAGGTTCATTTCCTGTATTTAAATTAGTATTAAAATAATGCTTAGAAAATAACTCTAAAATTTTAGAAGTAAAATTATGATTAGAACTAGCTTCTTCCACTAATATACGAAAAATTTCATCATGAAAAAATTGAAAAGGTAAAATAGAACTAAAATAATGAGTAGGAATACCTCCTAAATTAGATTTTAAAATAGATTCAACCAATTTAGCCCTTTCTTTTAGAACTTTTTCAAAAACTAAATCAAGATTTAAAGTTTTATCTGTAAATATTCTTAAAAATTCTAATATAGACTCTCTAGAAATAGGATTATTTTCAAACTTTTTAAAGCTATTTAAAAAAGATGAATCTTCTAATTTTTCAGGACTTAAAATTCCAAAAATTAAATATAAAGTTTTTAAATAAGCTCCTAAGTAATCTCTTTTATTAGAAATAGATAAAGCTTTTTTTGAAATATGATCTGAAAGGGTTTCTATATATTTTTCAGCTATATTTATTGAAGTAGATACTTTAGCTAAATTATCTACTATATGTTCAGGAGAAGAATCTACTATATCTAATGTGTCTAAAGTTTTTATTAGTAAAGCTAAATAGATTTTTTCTTTATCTTTTTTTCCAGCTCTCTCTAAGGCAGAGCTTAGTAAAATTTTATTAGCCGCTATATGTATAGTTGAATTTCTAGTCATTTCTCTCCTCTCCTACTATTACAAAATATCTTCATCTTCTAGCTTAGAAGGTTTTTGTATTTCAAATGCAAAACCGATTTCATCATCTTGATCTTTTTTTTCAGGATTAGTACTAGGTTTTTGAACTTTAGGTTTTTCCTCCTTAGTAGTAGGAGCTTTAGTAGGTTGCTTAACAGTAGGTTTTTGTTCTTGAGAAGTTTTAACCTCTTCTTTAGGACTTTGCTCTTGAGAGGTTTTAACTTCTTCAGAAGATTTCTCTTCTTTTTTAGGCTGAGATTTTTGTAAGAGATTTTTTTCTCTTTCTACTATTTTCTTAAAAGAAGTTTCTAGGCCTTCTCTAGCAGAAATAGGAAACTCTTTAAAAAGTCTATCAAATAATTCTTTAATTTTTGAATCTTTTTCATATAAAAAGTAGTAACAAGTGGATAAAAGAATTTTATAACTTCTTCCTTCTCTAATAGCTAAAGTTCCTTTACCATAAATAACATGTCCTGTTATAGCCTTTTTTAATTTAGAAAGTATTTCATCAAATTCTTCTGATAATTTATCTAAAGTTTCCTTATCTATATTTATTTTTCTAAAGAAAATACCTTGCTCTTTTACTAATCCAGAAAATAATTTTTCTAAAGATTTAGAAGGAATTTTTATAGTATATCTTAATAGAAAGGAGTCTGAAGACGTTAAGTTATAACTTACATAAAATAAAGCATCTTTATATAGTTCATCAAAATCAGGAATCTTATTATATAAGTGTTTATAAGATTCATTAAAAATATTGTTAATTAAAACTAATTTTCTAGCTAAAGAATTATAAGCTAAAAGTCTAGAATAAAACATATAAACAGGAATTAAGAAATTTAAGGTATATACTAAGAAAGCTTTTTGTAAAACAGTATCTTTTAATCCTAAATATTTTTTAAGCAAAGGTTCATCTTCTTCAGCTTTTCTAAGAGTATAAACCCAAAATTTATCTAAAATTTTTAAGTTTAAAGATTCTACTGTTCCTGTAGTATATTTTTCTAATTGTTTGGATAAGTTAGTTAAAAAACCTGAAACCTCTTCCGCTATTTCATTTCCAGAACCAATCTCTTCTATAGATTTTTTAATTTTTTTAAGAACGTATAGACCAACTCTTTTGAATTCACTTGAAAGAATTTGAGAAAGAATATTTATTAAAGAATTTCCTATAGTTCTTTCTATTATTCTTTCAGCGTCCTCTATTTCTTTTACATTTGAAATTTTTCCTGAAAGATGTTTTCTTATTAGCTCTCTAATTTGTTTTAAGAATTCTTCATAATTCATAATATCATCTAGAAATCTAGAAGTAATATCTCTTTTTCTAAAGAGTTGTTTTTCTATAACTATAGGTATTAATAAATAAGAAATATGAATTTTTGTAAAAAGAACTAAGTAAGGATTTATATATTTATTAAATAAACCTCCAATTCTATTAAAAACATTCTTTTTTAAAGATTCTCCTACACCTTCTTTTAAGATTTGCTTTTTTAAAGCTTCGAGTTCTTTATTGTAGTATACTGAATATTTCATAATATTTTTAATAGTAACTCCTAATAGAATTAAATAAATCGCTATATAAAGGATCTTGCTCTAAAAATTCTTTATCAGTAGGTCCTATAGAAAAATAATCTCCTAAAATTTTTATTTCATTTCTAGAATTTAAAAAAACTATTTTATAGCTATCGAAACAATCTTTCAGAATATGATATTTTGTAAAAGTAGGAAAATTTTCCTTAATAAATTCTAAAAATTCAGGAATAGATAAAACATTATATTCTTCTGAATTATACCATATATACTTAACTTTATCTGTATTAAAAATTCTAGAGAATATTATAAACTTATTTTTAGTACTAGGCTTCATTGATCTTCTAATAATAGTAAAAATTCTTCACTTTTAACAAAATTTAATAAAGATTCTTCTAAATCTTCATCCATCTCTCTTAAAAAGGATTTTCTAAATTCTAAGCAATAAGAACCATCTTCCTTTTTAACAAATTTTCCTACATAAGGAATAGGTAGTTCAGTAAGGTCTTTATTATATTTTAAAAAGAATCTTAAAAAATAAGAATAAGCTAAAAAGAAATTTTTTATTTCTTCAGAATTGAATTTTGAAAATAAGGAAACTTGCTCAAAAACCTGCCTATCTTCTAAATTAGATCTAAAATTATATTTTTTAGCCATAGATCAACCTTTTAATTTCATAAGTATTTTCATCTTTTTTTTCTATTAAAATAGTCTTATCTTGCTTAAGCTTTTCTAATTCCTCTTTAGTAATTTCTACTCTTTGATTATTTTCTTTTATTAGTATTATTTTTTGGTTTTCCATTTTCTGACTCCTTTAATAATTTAGTTACAAAAGCTTTTTGAATTCTAAAATGTATTTTATCTTTTTCTTCTATATAAGACTTATAAAAAAGTCTTTTTGAATTATAAAAATATTTAAAATCACTTTCTAGTAAATAATTTTTTATATCAATATTAGAAAATTTTTCCTTATTTTCATTTAGCAATTTAAGATCTTCTTTAGATTTTGGTAAATATTTTAAAGCAGAAATTTTTAAGGAAGCTGTAAGTACATTTTCTCCTCCAGCTTCTTCAGCACCTCCAGCAGCAGGAGTTTCTGTAGGAATTGCTTCTCCTCCAGTTTCAGTAGCAAATCCTCCTTCAGCACCTCCTCCACCAAATAGACCTCCTCCACCTCCTAGTCCTCCACCGAATAGATCACCTCCTCCTCCAAATCCGCCTCCAAAGTCTCCTTCAAAACCTCCTTTTTGAGATGCTCCAGGTGTCGCTTGGCCTTTTGTTTGAGCGTATTGTTCTACTTTAGTTCTTTCTATTACATCTAAATATTTTAAAAACCAATTATTTAGCTTTTGACTTTCTATTGGTAAAAAAGTTTTATAAACAGTAAATACTAGTTCAGGTGGTAAAGGACCTTGTATTCCTAATTTTTGAGATATAGAATCTAAAATATTATTAGCTAAAGATAATGCTGATTCATTAGAAGAAATCAATTCTTGAGAGTATTGAGTTTCAGGAAATGGTAAAGATAAAATAAAATCATCTAAAAATTCTTCAGGATATCCTTTTAATATTAAATGATTTTTTACTAAAGAAGTTAATCCATCTAAAATTGAGAGTTGTAATCTTAAAATTAATCTAGCAAAAGGAATAAATTGTTGTTTTAAAGCTACTCCACTATTACCAAAAGTTTGGTTATTAGGATCTATAAACCCTCTAGGAACTAATGAAGCTAAATATAAATCTTCATATAATAAATTCAAATCATCTACTTTTCCAATATCTAAATTAGGAACTTCTTCTTCTATATCATATAAGTCTTCAATAGTAACTACTCTTTCTCCTATACCTATTCCTTCTCTTCTTACAGCAGCTAATCCTGAATTCTCTAAATCTCTTAAAAATTCTAAAGCTCTTTCTTGTTTTTCGGTAGGAGAGAGATTACCTTGAAACTTTAGCTTATATTTTAATAAAGGTAATCTAGCTTTTCTAGCAGCCATTTGTAAAGAGATAGCCATATCGTACTGTTTATATGGAGCTACAGCATGTATGAATAAAGGAATTCCATATTCTCCAAAAGGAGAAGAAGGATAATAATTTCTAATATGTAAAATTCTCCAAGGAGGTACTAAAAAATCTTCTCCTATTCTATATCCAAATAAATATTTTTTAAAATAAGCTGAATAATAATCATCTAAATCTTCTAAAATTATTTCAGAAAGAATATGAAATTTTTCATCATTTAAAGTTTGATTTATTATATTAGAATTATAAGGATTTTTTAAGTAAGTACTAACTTCATAAGGTTTAAAGCAATATATATCTCTTAAGTCAGAAGGATTTATAGGAGAAAGTCCTGAAATACCTTCATTATCAGTTAATATAATAAATACAGCATTACCATATCGTACTAAATCTAAAGCTATAGTTCTTAAAACTTCTTCTATTTTTATTCTTTTAAATAATTTTTTAATTTCATTTTCTAATTCTTTAGTTTTAGCTTTTATTTCAATTGTTTCTTCTTTATAATTAGTCTGTAAGATTTCATCAGCTATAAAGTTCATAGCTCTAGAGAAGATAGGAGACTCATAATAGAGTTTATCCATATCTTCTACTACTAAAGAAAAGTTTAAACTATCATCTCTTTTGTAATTTTTCCAAATATCAAAAAGCTCATCTATAGAAGGATAATAAGCACTAGAAAGTTTTTCAGAAGCTCTAAAGGTTGTAGGAGTAAGACTTCCTAAAGGCCTGATTTGTAAAGTATCAGGATCTAAATCTAAATTATATTGAGCTAATAAAGCTCTTATAGTTTCTAATTTCCTCTTTAAGGAAACTACTTCATCTGTTGAGGAATCCTTTACTTCCTTTTTTTTAAAATTATTAAAAAATTTAAAAAAGTCCATATCACACCAAATTAACTTTTATTAATTTATCTTTTATAGTATTATAGTTACTAGTTCTAGTCAAAATTAAACTAGTATGAGAAGAAGGCATAGATAAATTATAATCTAAAGTATGATGAGATTCCAATACTAAGTAATCTCCTGAAATAACTGAATTCTTTTTAAGAGGAGTTTCTCTAAATCTATCTTTTTTAGGAACTTCTAAAGTAATAACATCTCCAGCTTTTATATATGGATTTAAAGGCATAAATAATCCTACTGTATTTTGTTTCCATAAAATATCTATAGAATTTTCAGGAAGAAAATCATATAAAGAAGAATTAATTAAAAATTTAGTAAAATCTTCAAAATAAACACCTATATAAGGAGTATCAAAACTCTTATTAGGACTACTAGGAAAAGTATACATAGAAGAAAAAGTTTTTTTAATAGAATGTTTTTCTAAAGAAGATTCTATTTTAAAAATCATATTTATTATACTAAGAAAATCTCTATCAGATTTTAAAGCTAAAGATTGATAAACATCTTTAGTTTCATGCATTCCAGTAGCTTGTACTAAAGTTTTCTTAGTAATAGAATTAGTTTGTATTAAAAAAGATAGAGATCCAATATAAATATCTCCTCTATAATTCATAAAAGCTACATAAAAATCAGATTCATCTGCAATATGCTTACAAAGATCTTTTATATAATCAAAATCTAATCTATCAAGCTTATTAAAAATTCCAAATTTACTAGCTAATTTTGGATCTATAATTAATTTGTTAGTAGAAGAAGGTAAATATTTATCAGCTATTTCTTTAAAAAAAGATAATAAATTTTTTTTAGAGTATCCAGTAGCTGAAGTAGGATTAGGTAAGGATGGTTTAGCTAAATCAAAATTAGAATATTTAGTTTTATAAGTAAGAAATACATTTCTATAATTAGCTATAGAACCTTTTACTTCTTTAGTTTGAGATATTTTATTAGATTCTACAATTAAATTAGCAGATAAATCTAATAATTGTTTTACAATAGGTTTATTAATTAAATCTACAACTGAGCTAAATTCTACTTCTAAAGTAACAGGAAGACCAATATAAAAATTATTAAGCTCTACGAATATTCCTTCTTCATCTAAAAAAGAAAACTTAAAAGTAGGAAATATAGATTTTCCTAAAATTGAATCAGAAATTGTTATCATGAAACCAGGATAGTTCTCTATTTTAATATAATTATTAGGAGAAGTTATTCTAAAAGGTATTTGAGCTTGGCTATCTGATTTCATAATGTTTCTAATAACTTATTTATATGTAAGTCTAATTCTTTAGGATATTTAAAAATCCTATCAGCATTAGCTATTTTTCTCATTAAGTATTTACCTATAAAATTAGATTTTATTAAAGTAATTTCTAATACTATAGGTTTCTTTACTCCATGTTCATCTTCCTTTATATCCACTATAAAGTCTCCTATTTTTAATGGAAAATCTTTATCCATATCTAAAAAGATTTGTATTTCCTCCATTTCCATCTCAGAAGGTATCTTTCCTTCTATAAAAAATTCTTGAGGATACTTTATATAAAGATTTTTAAATTTAAAAGACTTATAAAATTCAGTTTCTAATACAGATTCATAAAAACCAAAAACATCTACATTAGTATTAGGATTAACAATTTCATCTAAATCAGCAGGTTTTTTGACTATGACTAAATGGTTAATTGTAGTTCCTATAAGATTAAAATAAGGTTTAGTTAAATTTCTAACTATAGAAGCATATTGTTTAGACCATCTATCAAAAATCATAAATATAATCCTTATCTAATTGATAAATGTTATTATTAAAAATTGTAGACACTAAAGCTCTATTCCATTTAGGTATTAATAATCTAGTTCCTTTTTCAAAAGTACCCTCAAATCTTAAAGAAGTATAATTAGTATTCCAAGTAGTTATTCCTGTAAATTTTCCTTCTATTAAATACTCAAAAGTCTTAAAATCTACTGGATGAGAAAAATTTATCACAAATTCATTTTCTAATAATGTAGTAGATTGTACACTAAAATTTATAGCATCCTCTAAAATTAGAGGCTTTTTGTTTTCAAATCTTAAATAAATATCTTCTATAGGACTTCCTATAAATACATCTGAAAATAAGTAATTTAAGTATTTAATTTGTAAAGTAACTACTAAATCAAAAATTTTACTTTTAGTTAAATATTCTCTAAAATTAAAAGCATAGGTTCCTTTTTCTGCAGACTGAAAATTTAAAGTAGCTGGTAAATCTGTTTTATAAATTAAGTTTAAATTATTATAATGCTCTCCTGCTAAAATTCCAAAAGTATAAGGAACTCTAACTCTTATTACAGTAAACTTAAATAAATTAAAAAATTGTAAACAAGAATAAAAATCATCAGGAGTAGCAAAGAAAAAAGCTATTCTTATAGTAGAGATTTCAGGCCAACAATATACATATCTAGAAAGAGCTTCAGAAAAGATTCCAAAAGACTTAGACTTATTCATTAAGCCTTGAGTTTCTTCATCTAAAGTAGTTTCCTGTATGTTATATACCATAAATGGTAAGAGCTCTTTATTTTGTTCTAAAAATTCTGTAGCTCTTTGAATAGCATAATCTGAAGAAGAATCAAAATCTGCTATAAAAATTTTTTTATTAAATTCCTTATCTCTATAGAAAACTTTTTCTCCAATCCAAAATAAGACTTTCCTAAGAACTTGCTTAAAGATTTTTGGATTTTTATCAAAATCTTGATAGTAGGAAATGCTATAACTTTTCATTTTTATTCCATCATAAATAGATTACCTTACCTTGCAACTGAAACTTTTATAATAATTTATTAGGATCTAAAAAATATCCTTTTTCAAAACTTAAATTAGCATATCTTTGAATAAAAGATTTTATCTTCTCATCATCCAAATTTAAATTGCCTAAATCAGTTAAATATTTAGTAATAGGCCCTTCTAAATGTCTAAATAAATATGGTTCTCCAAAAGCACCTTGCTCTTTAAGTATTTTACGTCCTTTAGATTTTCTTTTTACCTTAAAAGCTTTTTTTTTGAGTACATCTTAGTAGACATATCAAATACTGTAAAATCATCAGGAACAAAGCTATCTAAGTCAAATTCTTTAGATTCCTTTAAAGCTTTATTTTTTTTCTTTTTCTTAGATTTTACTTCTACATTATCAGTAGAAGGATTTAATAATTCATCTAACTCTGCAGATTCCGAATCTTTTTCTTCTACCTCATCTTCTTCAGAAGAAAATAATTTATCTAAATCACCTAAAGCAGAATCTTTCTCATCTGATTCTTCGTCTTCTCCTTCATCTTCTTCATCTGATTCTTCTTCAGAATCTTCCTCATCGGATTCTTCGTCTTCCTCTTCATCTTCTTCATCCTCTTCGTCAGACTCTTTGTCTTCTTCTTCTTCATCAGATTCTTTATCTTCATCTGCACTAAATAAATCTTCTAAAGAAAGAGACTCTTCATCCATTTCTTCTTTAGCTTTTTTCTTCTTTTTCTTTTTTAAAGAAGAAAGTTCTTTATCGTCCATCTCATCTAATTCTTTTTCTTCATCTTCATCTTCTTCATCATCAGAAGATTTTTTAGCTTCTGTTACATATTCATAATCATCAGAATATTCATCTAAATCTTCATCATAATCTATACTTTCTAATTCATCTTCTATTTCATCTAGAGATTCAATATCTTCATAGTATTCTTCATCTTCATAATCAGTATCTATGTAATCTTCTTCATAACCTTCCAAAGGAATTCTATCCTCTTCAGTACCCATTTCTTCTGAATAATCAAACTCATCATATTCCTCCTTAAGAAATTTCTTAAGGAAGGAATCTGCTTCTTTTAAATATTGTAAAGCGTCTTTTCGAAAATTACTTTTCATATTATTTATCCTCCTCTAATAATCTAATAAGTTCGTCTTCACTTTTATCTTGTAAACTTTTTAAAAAGTCGGTATCAATAATAGTAGATCTTTCTAGTTTTAATTTATCATCTCCTTCAGACGTTCCTCCTATTGTACTAGCATTAGTATCTGAACCTTCAGAAGACTCACTTTGAGAAATTTTTTCAAAAATTTTAGGATTTTTCATAACCTTAATAAGTTCAGGATTACCTAATATATTGTATAATAAAAGGAAATACAAATAATAGTAAAGTTTAAGAGCCAAAGGAGATTTAGGAATATGATTTTCCTTAGCTACTAAAGCTAATTTTGTATAAGAAAGTCTATATTCTGAAGGTTTAAATGGACCTATAAATAAATTTTTATTGCTCATATGTTTTTTGTATAGTTTATAATTTAGATCAATACTAACTGATAGAAAAGTAGTAATATTTAAACTCATAGCAGAAAAACAATCCATTATTAAATCACTAAGCTTAACCATATATTCAGAAACTTTTTGCACTTTAGTTTTAGGAGAAAGAGTAATTTGTTCTTTTAAAACTTCATTAAAGAATCTAGTAGACTTTAATATAAATCTTTGTAGCTTTTCTATAAAAGAAAAAGAAGTCATTTCATCTAAATTTATTTTTTTATATAGTATAATACCATAGTTGTCATATATTTCTAAAACATTATTATCTATACTTACTTTATAATTACTAGTAACTTTAGATTTTGAATTTAAGCTTTTTAAGTATGTTTTTAAATCTTTTTCAGGAACATATAAATTAAATTTAGGAAAATTAGCAAAATTAGTATTAGGAATAGATTCAATTATGAACCTATCAATTAGATTTTCATTTTCTTTATAAAAACCAAAAATCTGACGAATAGAACTAAAGAATGATTCTATTAAATTAACATTAGCTAAAGAAGCTATTCTAGCTAATTTATAATAGTATTCTATAGAGTAGGATTTAAGAACATCATCTGAAAAATGACTTAAAAGAAAACCTAAAGCATGACTTTCTAATTTTTTTCCTACATCTTCTTTTGATTTTATTTTTTCTACATAATCTTTTGGAGCTGTAACTTCAAATTTAGTAAAAGCTCTTGAGAAAAAGTCCATTAATTTAATAATAAATTCTCGTACATTAGTAGCACTTTTTACTGTATCAAAATAACTTCTTAAGTTAGGAAGGCTTGGCACTTTATTTTGTAATTTAGCTTCAAAAGTTTGAACAAAATTAGAATCTTCTTCAAAATTTTCTAATAAAGCAGCCCTTAAAATATAGAGAGAATAAGGAACATTACTAAGATTAGAGGTATTTCCAGTTAAAATATAATGTATATAATTATTTACTAAAGAAGAATTTCCTCCAAGCAAAAGAGTAGAAATATCACTTAAGGCTTCTTTTATAGAGTTTACAGAAAGTAAATAAGAAAAAATAAAAGAACATATAGCAAAAATTGAATAAGTAATTTGGTCTGAAGCCGACTTACGTTTTAAAATTGCTTCTATAATATCTTCAGGGCTAGAAACATTTTTACCATATTTAAAAACTGTATGTAATCTAAAAAGAATAGCTAATTTTTTTGAAATAAATCTTAGGACATCCTCAAAATTATGGTCTAAAGCATAACTACTAAGAATAGAGTAGCTACCATTTGGTTCTTGTACAACTGGTCCTTTCCTAGGATAAAAATATAAGGTATTTTCATGTACTATATATTGTACTTTATATCTAGTAACTTCACTTTTAAGGTCAGAATTTTCTAAATGTTCTACAAATACTTTAAGATTAGGATTAATTACTACATTCTTAGAAACGTTACCAATAGAATCTTGAATATTATCTTTATGAACAAAATTCTTAGAAGTAGATTTATTAAATCGTAACATAATAATTATTATAGTATAAAGCAAGGAGCTTGATTAATTCTAAATGAACGTTTTACTGAAACACCATTATTACTATTAGGATCTAGCACAGAGTACTCAAGAGACCCAAATTCTATTTTATACAAATAATTAGGTAAAACTATAGGCTTTTTTAAAGTATAAGAAAAATTAGTATTTTCAGCATTTATGAAAAATAAAAAGTCATTGGATATGCTTTTAATATAAAGGATACTATTATCAAAGAATGATAAAGAAAAAATAGAGCCTAAGGCCTTTCTTTTTTGATTAGGAGAGGCTGCACTAGAAAAATCAGTATGTAAAAATACTTCTAAAAATTTTAAATTATTATTAAATGGATCTTGAATATTACGGGTGTTATCTATATAATAAGGATCTGAACGATTTGTAGTACAAGCTTTACAAAAAAATTCTAAAGAGCCATAAATATTGTATATAGTATCTAAACTAAGGACTTGAGAATAAGAAGTAGAATAATTAGTATTTATAGAATTAGTTATATAAGTATTCAGATCAGTAAAATTATTATAAACATAAGATAACCAATAGTGTAAAGAATTAGCTGTTATTAAGATCTGTCCAGCACAAATAGCTATACCTTCAGGTATTGGCGCATAAAAATTATTAAATTTATCTAATATTTCAGGATCTGTTATATCTACAAAATTACCATGAACTTTAGAAGTAAGAACTTGTCCTTTATTTACTAAAAATCTATTAGAATTTAGATCTATAGTATCTAATTCTTGAAATACTTTATAAATAACTGTAGAAGAATAGTTTG
>Ga0209017_10001296_pt1 | contig 19636 bp, 11 predicted proteins | sample YNPBryunderm2012_FD_185812 | JGI IMG/M metagenome (GOLD analysis project Ga0209017, IMG submission 185812) | Anoxygenic and chlorotrophic microbial mat microbial communities from Yellowstone National Park, USA - YNP Bryant MS undermat 2012... ... | reverse complement strand
GGTGCCACGCCGGGCGAACCCACTGCCGCCTCCAAGAGCGCCGCGGCGCGGAGCAGGGTAGGCTCATCGAATGGTTTGGCCAGCAGTTGCACGCCAATAGGCAGACGCTCCGTGGTGAGGCCAAACGGAAGGCTCAGACCGGGGATGCCTGCGAGGTTGGCGGTGATGGTGTAGACGTCGGAGAGGTACATTGCCAGGGGATCGTCGGTCTTCTCGCCGAGGCGGAACGCCGGCGTTGGGGTCGTGGGGCCGACGATCACATCAACCTGTTCGAAGGCCTGGTCAAAGTCCTGACGGATCAGGCGACGGACCTTGAGCGCCTTGTTGTAGTATTGATCGGCGTAACCGGCCGACAGCGCGAAGGTACCCAGCATGATCCGCCGTTTGACCTCCGCGCCGAACCCCTCGGCGCGGCTGGCCATCATCATGCGAACCGTGGGGGACAGTTCTTCCTCTCCAGGTGAGGCTGGCGACCAGTCGGCGGCGCGGTGGCCGAAGATTGTGCCGTCGTAGCGCGCCAGGTTGCTGGAGGCTTCGCACGGGGCCACGATGTAATAAGCGGCGATTCCGATTCGGGTATGGGGCAGGTGGACTTCCCGAATCTCGGCCCCGAGTTCCCGATAGATTTCCAGGGCCCGATCGACGGCCGTTTTGATGCGGTCGTCGAGGCCGTCGGTGAGGAATTCGGGGACGTAGCCCACTTTCAAGGGGCGGTCAGGTCCGATAGGGTCGTTCAGACCGGCGAGGTAGTCGGGCACTGGGCGATCAACGCAGGTGGCGTCGCGGGGGTCCGCGCCGGCGATGACGTTGAGCAGCAGGGCCGCGTCGGCCACGCTCCGGCTCATCGGGCCGATCTGATCCAGCGAGCTCGCGAAGGCCACGAGGCCGAACCGCGAGACCCGGCCATAGGACGGTTTGAGGCCCACGATGCCGCAGAAGGCGGCCGGTTGGCGGATCGAGCCGCCGGTGTCGGTCCCTAGCGCCAGGGGGGCGAACCCGGCGGCGACTGCCGCGGCCGAGCCTCCCGAGGAACCTCCAGGGGTCCGTTCCAAGTCCCAGGGGTTGTGGGTGGGGCCAAAGTGGCTATTCTCGGTGGAGGAGCCCATAGCGAACTCGTCCATATTCACCTTGCCCACAATCACTGCGCCAGCCTCGTTGAGCTTGCGGACCACAGTGGCGTCGAACGGCGGTCGATAGTTGGCCAGCATCCGACTACCGCAGGTGGTGGGCACGCCTCGGGTGCAGAGCACGTCTTTGAGGGCGATCGGCACGCCGGCCAGTCGTCCCAACGGTTCTCCGGCGGCGCGGGCTTGGTCGATGGCGCGGGCTTGGGCCAGCGTCGCCTCGGGGTCGCGGTGCAGGAAGGCGTGGATTGACGGCTCGAACCGTTCGATGCGGTCCAGATGCGCGCGTGCCACTTCGACCGCCGACACGTCGCCTCGGGCGATACGATCCCTCAATTCCAACGCGCCAGCGCGGGTCAACTCGCTGTCGTTCGACATAGCCTTGAAATGTCTTTCCAAATGCGGGGAAGAGGTCGAGTCAAGTCGATGAGGTGAGTTTGATCGAAGGGAAGGAACAGGCCGATGAGGTTGGGTTCGACTTCGACTCAGTCACGATCCAGCACGGCGGGCACCAGGAACGCCTCGGCGTTGCGCTTGGGGGCGTTGGCCAGCGCGTCGTCCCGTTTGAGCGGGGGTTCGACGCGATCCTCGCGGAAGACGTTGACCACCTCGATTCCGTGGGCCAGCGGCTCGACTCCCTCGGTGTCGAGCGTGGCGAGTTGATCGATGTAGTCGAGGATCGCTCCGAGTTGGGTGGTGAAGCGTTCCAACTCCGTTTCGCTCAAACGCAAGCGGGCCAGCAGGGCCACGTCACGGACCTGTTCGGGAGTTAAGCGCATCGGATCGGTCGGCCTCCGTGGGGGCGAATCAAGTCGTATGCGTGGGGCGTGGGGATAACTTAGTGTCGCAAAACCACTGCCGGGTCTTCAAGTCGGCAACGAGGACGTGGCTTCTTGCGAGGAGAGGATTGGGGACAGCGTAAAGAGGTTACCCGCGACGCGGCTTGGTTGTCCCCGTCTGAAAGTTGGAAGGGCGGGTCGATCGTACCCACTCGCACCTGATGGTGGCGTGGGTGGGGGAGTTTGGAGCGAACGCGACTGGATTGGACCAGTCCGGTTTGGATCGATCAGACCAAGCTGAGGTAGACTGGGGGCTGGGACGAGTTGGAGGATCGATCGAGGGCCACGACCCGGCCCACCACGGCGGCGGCGAGCGCGCCGAGGCGTTGAAGCTCGGCGAGGATTGGTTCGACCGCCTCGGGGGCGACGGCCATGAGCAGGCCACCGGAGGTTTGGGGGTCGAAGGCCAGTTCGACCCCAATAGGGTCGGCGTCCTGGGCGATGACGAGATGATCCGCGACGAAGGCGCGGTTGGTAGCGGCGGCCCTCGTGCGGAACTCGGGGGTGGCCAGAGACTCGACTCCTGGAAAGCGGGGCAGGTCGGTCGCGCGGAACTCGAAGTGGACCCCGGCGGCGTGCGCCATCTCGAAGCCGTGACCGGCCAGGCCGTAGCCGGTCACATCGGTGACGGCGTGGACCGTGCCGACCGGCGCGGCGTGGGCAGCGGTCTGGCCAATCCGGTTGAGTTGGGTCATTGAGGCGACCGCCCGAGTCAACAGGTCGGCGATGGTGGGGTCGAGGGGACGGGGAGGGCCGTTGGGCGTCTCGGGAGCGGAGCGCCGTTTGGCGGCGGTGGTGATGAAGCCGGTTCCCAGCGGTTTAGTGAGGATCAGCAGGTCGCCTGGCCGGGCTGCGGCGTTGGTCCAAACGGCGGCGGGGTCGGCCAAGCCAGTGACGCTTAGACCGAACTTGATTTCCCGATCGCGGATCGAGTGCCCGCCCACGGTTACCGCGCCGGCTTCGGTCACGATCTCGCCGGCTCCGCGCAGGATGGCTCCCAGGAGACTAAGGGGAAGTTCGTCGTCGGGGAAGCCAACCAGGTTGAGGACGGTCAGGGGCCGTCCATTCATGGCGTACACGTCGGACAGGGCGTTGGCGGCGGCGATCCGCCCGAAGTCGCGGGGATCGTCCACCAGTGGCGGGAAGAAATCGACGGTCTGAACCAGCGCCAAGCCGTCGTTGAGCTGATAGACTCCGGCGTCGTCGCGAGTCTCGGTGGCCACCAGCAGGTTGGGGTCGTTTGGTCGAGGTGGCAGATCGCTCAGCAGCTGGGTGATTCCCAGCGAGGCGAGTTTGCCCGCGCAGCCGGCGCAGTTGGCGTAATCGGTGAGGCGTCGAGGATGGTTCGAGACGGCGGAGGACTCGGCGGGGGGAGCGAGGGGGCTGCTCATGGTGGGGACTCTCCGGCGGGGATTGGGTCCGCGAGGGGAGGGCTGCCGTTAATCCACGTTTGACCGTGAACGGTGTGATTGTGATGATGGGGTTGGTCCACCGGGGTCTCGTCGTTCTGGTCGAGCGACAGTCGCACAGGCGAGGGTTCGTGGGTTTCCTCTGGGGGCGCGACCCACTCGCGGCTCATGAGTTCGGCCCAGGGATGCAGCGAGGGGACATTCTGAAAGACCAAGTTGATGGCCGCGGTGATCGGCATGGCCAGAATGAGGCCGATGTCGCCCCAAAGGAACCACCAGACCAAGCAGGCGATCAGGACCGTGGTCCCATTGAGGTCCAGCGAGCGGCCCATCAACCAGGGGGTCAACACGTAACCTTCCACCGTGATGATGCCGATATAGACCGCGAGCAGCAACAGGGCGTCGCTTAGGGTGCCCTCAGAGGCGAAGAGCATGAGGACCGGTGGGAAGCCGCCCAAGATCGGCCCGAGGTAGGGGATGTAGTTGAGAACCGCCAGGGCCAGGCCCATCAACAACGCGAATGGCAGCCCGAAGGCCCAGTAGACCCCGGCCATCGCCATGCCCAGCATCAAGTTCAGCATGGTTCGGGCGACCAGAAAGGCCCGCACCTGATGAACCAGGCCGCGTAACAGGGCTTCAGCCTCTTGAGCGTCGCGTTGAAGGGGGCGAAAGAAACGAATGACCCGCGGAGCTAGAATCTCGGTCTCGGCCAGCAGGAACAGCACGAGCGTCATGACCACCACCCCTTCGCCCACGCGCACGGTCAGTTCCTGATAAGACGACTTCAGACCCTCCACGAGCAACGCATTGGTTCGTCCCAGCAGGTCCACCGCGTCGGGGTCGGGCAAAACGCCTCGGAGCGCTGGGTAGTCGCGGTAGGTTTCGGTCAATCGCGAGGAAATCTTGCCGATGATGAACTCGAACTGCATCGGCAGACTGGTGATCGCCTGAAACAGACTGTTGGCCGTGATGATGAACACAAACACCCCAAGGACGGTCGAGAGAACGAAGAGGGTCACTGCCGAGGTGATTGGTCCCAACGACCAGCGGGTGCGGAAGTAGGTGGTGATCGGCGAGAACAGGCAGGCCAAAATCAGCGCCAGGGCGATCGGCACCAAAATCGGCTTGAGCCAATGGATCGCGTAAAGCGAGGCCAGCACCGCCAAGACGATCAAAGCCACCGAGGTGCGCCGAGCGCCCGCGGGAAGAGATCCGTTGGGCGTCACGCTGTTGGCGTCGGAGGAACGGGGCTCGGGGGTGGCGGTCATGTCCGGCCCTAACCTAAAGCCTCAAGGGTCTACGTCCGGGGGAGTTCAGTGGGGAGTTGGCATCGGTCGGCGACGTGCAACAGCGTGGCCGTCGTGGTCCGAGTCTGCGAGAGTGGCGTGTGATCCGCTCGGGACTATTGTTTCGATCCCCGGTCGGTTGGCAAGACGAACCCATCGGGAGCGACTCCCTTGAGCTGGCGTGGGTGGCCGGTTAGCATCCACCGCCGACTGAGAGATTCATCGTTATTCCCGGGTTACAAGTGTTGTGATTGTGTGTCCGGGCGTGATCGGTTGTCACGGAGTCTTCCATGTCGTCGAAGCAATCGTCGCGGCAGAAGGATCGTCCAACTCAAGGTGGGCGTCGGAGTTGGATCGTGGCGTGGCTGGCCTTGGGGTTGATGTTGACCCAGCTGGGGACCCCCTGCCGAGCGGTGATCGTGTTAGGCCCACAAGGCCGCAACACCGTGCCGCCTCCCAACACACTGATTGACGTGGGTTGGCGCACCCAGGGCGACTGGAGCGGTGGCTCGGGAACCGCGATCGCCACCGAGTGGTTCCTCACCGCCCAGCACCTAGGCGGTTCGGTGGGTGATCCGTTCGTGTTCCAGGGGTCAACCTACAACGTCGTGGAGATTCGGGACGACGATCATTCTGACTTGAGGTTGGCACGAGTCGATCGTCCCTTGCCCGAGTTCGCTCATGTTCACACGGAGGGGCTGGAAGTCGGCGCGACCGCCTATTTATATGGACGAGGTCGGGACCGGGGGCCGGAATTCGTCTTCAACGGCACCCCCCGCGGCTGGGAGTTCGGCGTGGCCGATGGTCAACGCTCCTGGGGTTTGAACATAGTCGAGGCCATCGACTTCGATCCCGACGGCGGCCCTCAGTTGGTCACGGCGTTCACTTTCAACGCTGGTCCCGACGAAAGCCACCTGGCCCCCGGCGATTCGGGAGGCGGTCTGTTCATCTTCGACCCGACCGATCAACGCCTGGAACTGGCCGGCGTCCACTGGGCGATCACCGGACCCTACCGCGAGTCGCTCGACCCCGACGCGCTTCCCTTCTCGGCAGCGATCTACGACGCGACCGGGTTGTACGTCCTCAATGAGTTGGGCGAATACAGCCTGGTCCTCGGCGAGGGACAACCTGTCCCCGGCGAATCGTTCTCCACCCGTGTGGCGGCCCGCCTGGATTTCGTCGGCCAGGTCGTGCCGATCCCCGAACCGACCAACCTCCTGCTGTTGGGTCTGGGATTGGCGCTGGGGTGGGGGTGGCGTCGCCGCCAAGGACGGGGCTAGACGCGGGTCGTTTGGCCATCCCTCGTATTGCCCGCATCCCTCGGCCCGCGAGCCGGCGTCGGGCTATTGGTCCGGCCTGGTAGACCGGCCCTTTGGCTGGTTCACTCAATCCAATCTAACCCGCGCTGGAGAGAATCGCCCCGGTTCAAATGGCGATTTCGACCGCCGCGCCGTCGGCCTTAGCACTCTTGAGGGCGGCCTCGATGAAGGCGACGACTTCGAGGGTTTCGCGGGGGTCGATTGGCAGTTCGCCGGTTTGGAACATAGCGACGACCGCCTTGAGCAGTTCTCGATAGATGACGCCGGTGCCGACCGAACGCGAGACCACGCCAGTTTCGCCAAAGAGGGTGAAGCCATAATCGGCCTTGCCTTTGCGAATGGCACGCACCGTGCCAATCCGGCCGTCGGCCCACAGTCCGGTGGCCGTCTCGCCGTCGGGATGGGACAACGCGCTAACCTTAGCCACGCCCGGACCCATCAAGGTAAACAGGATTTCAACGGCGTGAATGCCGTAATGAAATAGGCCAGGGTTGCGAGGATGGGTAGGGCCGGGTCCATAGGTGGCGACCCCCTGGAGCGTGCCGACTGGCGAGCCGTCGCCCCGCGCCTCGACCACTTCAGGAGCATAACGCAGGCTCGAACTGGACATGAGCGGGACATGCTTGCGGGTGGCCAAGTCCATCATCGCCTTGGCATCCTCCAACGAGCAGGCGAACGGCTTGTCTACAAAGAGCGGAATCCCCTTCTCCAGCAACGGCATGGCGCGGGCGCGGTGGACCGAGCCATCCACCGATTCAATCATGACCGCGTCTACCTTGCCGATCAGATCGGCGGGATCGTCGAACAAAGCAACCCCCATCGCCCTCATCTCGGCCGTGTAGCCGGGAATCCGTTCGGGCGAAAGCCGCGATTCGCCCGGTACACCCGCCACCACCCGCGCCCCTTCCACCCATTGTGAAGGGTCAATGTTGATATGATTGAGACGCTTAGTGAATTCAACGACATGACTGGTGTCGAAATCAACTAACCCGAGGCGAATCATCGTGGAACACTCCCTCACGGTCGATCCGGTTTGGACAATCTCCATCCATGCGCGCGCCGGCCGTTGTAGAGGCATCCGTGGTCCTTTACAGCAAGCCCACGGCAAGCTCCGGCGTGCGTTGGGCAGGATCTGCCGATTGTCAAGTCTAGCGGGTCGGCTGTCGAGAGGGTGCGCCACCCGACCTCGATCTGAAGAAAACAAACTCGCCGCTATTGATTCGGTGGTGGGAAGTTGGTAAAAAACAAATGTCCTTCTTTTCCTTTGAGAGGTTCGTGCGTCCGTACACGAGGCACATCAGGTCACAACCACCTCGGTGCGAGTTTGCATTTCCCATCCCGCCGATTCGGTGAATTCAATCGGAGTCTGTCCGTCATGTTGATCTTCCGCGCGCGTCGGTCGGGATTCACCTTGATCGAACTGTTGGTGGTGATTGCCATCATTGCCGTTCTCATCGCGCTGCTCCTGCCGGCGGTGCAGGCTGCCCGCGAAGCGGCTCGACGCGCCCAGTGCGTCAACAACCTCAAGCAGTTCGGCCTGGGTCTGCACAACTACCACTCGGCCGTGGGGGCTTTCCCCTGGGGCCAGGGCCCGCTTGGTTGCAACGACTGGAACTTCATCACCTTCCTCCTGCCGTACATGGAGCAGAAGCCGATCTACGACTCGATCAACTTCAGCTTCGGTCTCGCTTGCATGGGCAACGCCGTCAACTCCACGGCCACCCGCCAGCAGCTGGCCTACACGCTTTGCCCCTCTGACGCCAACCGGTTGACCAACGCCGAGGGTAAGAACAACTACGCGGGCAACTCCGGCTCGCTGCCGATCTTCTTCCGCGACTCGGCCACTGGAGCGTTGCCCAACGGCCTCTTCAACGCCGTTCCCGAGTCGCCGGTCATCGATATTGCCGGCATCACCGACGGCACTAGCAACACTGCGGCGATCAGCGAAAAGGTCAAAGGGATCGGCTTCAACAACAACGCGATCATCGACCCAGCCCGGCCCATCACCACGATCTCGCGCATTCCCGACCAGCCGCCGATGAACGACCCCCGCCCCTTCGCCACAGCTTGCCGCAACGCCAACCCGGCCAATCCCGGCCAGCTTCTCGGCAACGGCCGCGCCCCTGGCACCGCCTGGCACATGGGCAACCCCCAATCCAGCCGTTACAACCATGTGATGACTCCCAACACCTGGTCCTGCACCAACGCGGGTGGCAACAACGGCAACGGAGCTCACACCGCCTCCAGCCGTCACGCCGGCGGCGTCAACGTCTTAATGGCCGACGGCAGCGTGCGGTTCGTCAAAGAGACGATCAACCCGGTCGCCTGGTGGGCGCTGGGGAGCCGCAACTTCGGCGAGGTGGTCTCCGCCAACGATCTCTAAACAATCCAGCCACCTCACCTCACCTCAACTCAAGTGCCAAAACTGGACGCCGCGACGCGACCCTGCGCGTACAGGGCGTCCTCGTTTCGCCCAATCCAACATCAACAAAAACAAAAAAACAAAAACACCCTCGAACGCTCTTGGCCACACGCCAACCTCGATCGATCGATCCGCCTGGATTCGATGGGGGTTCCGCGCAGTGGCCTTTTCGGTTCCATTCCAGGGTCCCAACTAAGATCGCGCAGCAGGAGCCGAGTTGACCTCAGTTGAACTTGACGTCGCCCCGAGGCGGCAGGCTCACCACGTTGAGCCAATAATCCAGCATCGAACGAATCGTCTCGCGGAACTGCTCCGGATCATCCATCTGCTTGATAATGAATCCGGCTCCTCCCAAGCTGTAGGTGCGTTGGATGATGACCGGGATCGCCACTCCGGTCAGAATCACCACCGGCACCATCATCGTCCGTTCGTCGGCCTTGATCTTTTGCAGGAAGGTCAGGCCGAACATGCCGGGACCGTCGATGTCCAGCAGGATGAACGACACGGGCTGTTCGTGGATACCCAAGCCTTCCTCGTTGGCGTTGAACAGCAGCCCCAGCGCGTCGTCAGGCGTGGGGCAACGCAGCACCCGAGCTTCCGGACAAAGGCTTTCGATCACCTCTTCGATGATCTGAAACTCGGCTTCGTTGGGTTCGATCACCAGAAGATTCGGTGAAGGTGACGACATGGCGAAGGCTCGCATCGACGGACGTACGGCGAGTCGTTGGCGGTACGGATTGCGTAGCCCGAGCGGCTCGCCGTTTCGGAAAGGTCGAGATTCGGCTCTCGCCCAGGTTCAACCACGCCCGGTTAGTTTCGAAGAGTGGGAACCTGGGTAGGATCCAACAACGTCTCTTCCCGCTCCACAAATCCAAATCGGCGAAGCCATCATAAAGTCGTCAGGGGCAAATTCCAATGGGTTGCCTCAAACTTCACACAACCCCACTCCATTTCACCACGCGCTCATCTCAAGAATGGAAATGAGAGCCATTCAAGCGATGAAAGATGGCTGATCATAAAATGATCTATGAATGAATGAGGGAGATAGGGAATTAAGGCACCGCGTACAGCGTGACCTTGCGATGGGAGGCGGCCACGCCGAGGAGACCCTCGCGGGGGTGGAATGCCACGCCGAACCCTTGGAGTCCGCGTTCGAGGTTCCAAGAGCGTACCAGGCGGGGTTGAGTCAAGTCGCTGAGATTCCAGATCCGGATCGACCCCCCGTATCCAATTGACGCGAGACGCGCGCCGTCGTGGGACCAGGCCAAACCGTAAACCTCGTCGGGATGGCCTTCTAGAACGGCAACCTCGCGGGTTGGTTCGCCCACCTCCCAAAGACGAATCGTGCCGTCCGCCGAGGCTGAGGCCAGCAAGCCGCCGTTGGGATGGGCTGACAGCGCCAGCACCGAACCGTTGTGACCCTGGAGACGGCGAGTTGCTCCCGCGCCTGGGTTGGCTGGGTTCCACAACGCGATCGTCGCATCGTCGCCACCGGTTGCCAACCACGATCCCTTGGGGTCGATCGCCACCGCGTAGGCGATCACGCGATGAGCTTGCGACTGGACCGCTTGAGCCGACCCATCGCCTGAATTCCAGACCCGCAGCGCGTTGTCCGAACCGACGCTGTAAAGCGTGCTACCGTCGGGCGACCAGGCGAGGTCGTAGACCTGCCCGTTGTGTCCCTGGAGCGTCAACGGAGCCGGATCGACCACGCTCCAGCGTCGCAAGCGGGCGTCGGTCCCTAGGGTCCAGAGGGTCAATTCCACTCCGTCGGTTCCCCCGTCAAACCGCGACGCGACCACCGCACCCTGGTGGGCCGAGTCGATCGTCTTGAGGACAGCCCGATCCGGTTCAGTGGCGTCGAGCGCGACCAGACGAACGCTTCCCTGGTCGTCCCCCACCGCCGCCTTCTTGCCGTCGGGGTCAATCGTCAACGTGGTGGGGATCGTCTCCAGAGGGACCGCCAACAGCAGCCCCCCATCGCCCGCCTTCCAAAACCGCAACGACTTGCCTTGGGAGATCGTGGCCAGGACCGCGCCGTCGGGCGAGACCGCCAAGCCCTGAATCGGTCCCGATTGGGCGTCGTAAGAACGAGTTTGCTGGCCGTTGGCCGGATCGAACTCCCGCGCCGAGCCGTCCGACAGCCCCAGGAAGACCCGAGGCGGATCGTTGACTTTAACCGCCAGCGCGACAGCTTGGGGAGTTTGAGACCTCCCTGGCGTCACCCCGGTTCCCAGCAAGACGCGGGCGACCCGCAACGGTTCGCTTATGGCACGGGTGCGGCCGGCCACGATTGGACGGCCCGCCCCGTCACCCTTCCAGCCGAGGGCCACTGCGTCTCCCTCGCCGAGACGTTGGAGCTCGACCCGCGCGGCGACATTCACCACCGTCGCTCCGCCGTCGGCGGTTCGCGCCGCCAGATGGGTGTTGTCGGGACCATACGCCAATTCAACGATCCGGCTGGTCTCGGCGTTGGCGTTGGAGGTGATCGGGATGGGTGGACTGAGCGTCAGGGTGGCGATCGCCTTGGCGTCGCCGGCCTGGAAGGTAGGAACATCGCGTCCGCTGGCGGCAGCGACGATCGCCCCGTCGCGGCTGAAGGCAACAGCGTGGACCGCTCCACCGACGGGAAACTCCCGAACCGCTTGACCTTCGGCCACGTTCCAGAGTTTGGCCGAGGGGTCGGGACCGCCGCTGAGCAGTTGATTGCCGTCGCCGGGGTGGAACGCCAGACAGGAAACCGCACCGTTGTGGCCGGCCCATTCCTTGACCAGGGCGGCGTCGCCGAAGGAGACGACCCGGACCCGCCCATCACCCAGCCCGAGCGCGACCGCCTCGCCGTCGGCGCGGAAGGCCGCAGCCGTTACACTCGGCGCGGCTTCGCCTAGATTGACCGGCTTGAGGGCCACGGTCTCGCCCGTGGCGTCGGCTAGATGGACCGCGTTGGGGTGGGAGGTCACAATGGCCCAGCGGCTGAGATCGGCGTGGGCGGCCGCCAGAGCGATTGTTCCCGTGATTCCCGCGGCGGTGAGGTCGAACTCTCGGATCACCGCGGCGTCGTCGAGTTGAATAACCCGAGCCACGGCGGGGCGGGCCGGGGCGTCCCCCTCAGCAGCGACCGCTTGGGTAACGATCAGCGCGCGGGAGCCGTCGCGGGCGACCACGGCGGGACCATCGAACCTAGCCCACGAGGTCGTGGCGGTCGGTTCGACCAGCGAGGCGACCGGGATGAGCCGTCCCACCCCGTCGGCTCCGGCGGTCGCAACGGTTTGGCCATCGCCTAGGAAGGCGATTGCTCGGATCGTCGAGGGGGTCATCACGCTTCCTTGAAGCGTCGGTGGGGTCGTGGGATCCGCGGCGACGGCCCAAAGGGTCAGACGACCATCCCAAGCACCTAGCGCAGCGCGGTCTTCCGCGGGAGCCAGCGCGACGGTTTCGATCGCCGAAGCTAGATGTTCGTGCTGCTCCCAGACGGGACCAAAGCTGCCGGTGGTGAGATCGATCGTCACAGCGCGGCCTTGGATCGCGGCCAGGCCGCGTTGACCAGCGCGATTGGTGGCAAAGGCCGAAACAGGTCCGGGCGCAACCGCGTCTACCCTAGGAGCGAGGTTGGGCAAGGTCCAAAGCTTGACAGTGCGATCGAGGCTCGCGGTCGCAAGGCGGGTTCCGTCGGGGCTAAACCGCGCAGCCAGCACCAGCCCGGTGTGCCCCGTGAAGACGTGTCGTTCCTTGCCGGTGGCATGGTCCCAAACCCGAGCGGTGTTGTCGAAACCGGCGGTGACCGCCAGGGTGCCCTCGGCGTTCCAGGAGACTCCGTAGACCGCCGCGCGGTGACCTTCAAGTTGACCAACGACTTCGGGGGCACCGGCGGGCGCGGGCGGATCGTCCCGCCAAGGGATCGACGCGCCCGATCCAATCCCCACCGCCAGCCCCAGCCCGACGATCTGGAACGCCGGTCCCAGGACCAAGCCGCGACGTCCCCTCCCAAGGCGTTGCCAACGACGGCTCGACATCATGACGTATCCTCATCTAAGAACTAAACCGAACTCTTCAACCTCGAATCGCCTTGAAGGCCTCCTCGGCCGCGCGGATGGTGAAGTCGATATCGGCTTCGGTGTGGGCGGCTGAGACGAACATTGCCTCGAATTGACTGCATGGCAGATACACGCCGCGGGCCATCATTTCCCAGAAGAACCGGGCGAAGAGTTTCAAGTCGCTGCGTTTGGCGTCGTCGTAGTCATAAACCGGCCCATCGTGGAAGAAGAGGGTCAACATCGAGCCGACCCGTTGCACCACGTGCGGCACCTTGGCGTCGGAAGCGGCGCGGTGGAGTCCCTCCTCCAAACGAGCCGAGAGCGCTTCGAGCTTGGGATAGGGGTTTTCGTCGCGGAGCAGACGCAGGGTGGTCAGGCCCGCGGCGGTCGCCAGCGGATTACCCGCGAGGGTTCCCGCTTGATAGACCGGTCCTACCGGCGAGACGTGGTCCATGATCTCGGCCCGCGCGCCGTAGGCGGCCGCTGGCAAACCGCCGCCGATGATCTTGCCCAGCGCGGTCAGATCGGGGGTGACGCCATAGAGTTCCTGAGCCCCGCCCAGGGCGACGCGGAAGCCGGTCATGACCTCGTCGAACATGAGGAGGGTCCCCTCGCGTTCGGTGATTTCGCGTAACGCTTCAAGGTAGCCGGGACGAGGAGGAACCAACCCCATGTTGCCCGCGATCGGCTCCATCAACAGCGCCGCGATCTCGCCGGGGTAAGCCGCGAAAATCTCCCGCACCGCCTCGATCGAGTTGAACGGGCAAAGGATGGTGTCGGCCACCGCCCCCTGGGTCACTCCCGGGCTGTTGGGCGTGCCCAAGGTGGTTGCTGCCGACCCGGCCTGGACCAAAAGGGCGTCCACATGGCCATGATAGCAACCGATCATTTTGATCAATTTAGGTCGTCCGGTCGCGCCGCGGGCCAGACGGGCCGCCGACATGGCTGCCTCGGTGCCCGAGGAGACGAAGCGGACCTTTTCGATCGAGGGGACCACTTGGGCCACGAGTTCGGCGATTTCGACCTCGCGCAACGTCGGCGCGCCGTAGCTGGTGCCGGTCTCGACTGCCTCGGCCAAAGCCCGTTTGACTTCGGGGCGGCCGTGGCCGAGGATCATGGGTCCCCAGGAGCCGATGTAATCGAGATACTGGTGGCCGTCGAGGTCGTAGAGATATGGCCCTTCGGCCTTAGTGATGAACGGCGGTTCGCCGCCCACCGCCCCAAAGGCGCGGGCTGGGCTGTTGACGCCGCCGGGGATGACCCGGTTGGCCCGGAGAAACGCCTCGTGGCTGAGGGGCAACACGAACTCAGGCATCGAAACCGCGGGGGTGCTGAGGCTCATGGTGGCGGGACTCGGTTCTTAATGCAGGAAGGGAAGCCAACGCCCACCAGCGGGTCGCGTTCGGGCGGGGCGGGACGGGACGGGACGGGCGGTTGGGTTGGCTGAGCCAATGACCGTTGCTTCCCCCCCGCCCTTCGCAGCTTGAGAGGAGCGGGAGGGCGAAGGAACGGCTCCGGCATTATCGACGATCGCCCAGCCTTCGCAAAACCGCCGCGTCGTCGGTCTTCCAAACCATGACGGTTCCATCGTCAGCCCCCGCTGCGATCAGGCCGCCCTCCTCGCCGACCGCCAGGCAATGCAGGTACTCACTCGACCCGCCGAAGCCCCGCGTCACCTGGCCGTTGTCGGCGTTCCACAACCGTGCTTGACGATCCCCCGAAGCACCAGCGATCAGCGGCCCCCCCGGCAACCAATCCAATGCGGTGATCTGTTTGCCCGCGGCTTGACAGGTGCGAATCTGTTCGCCGGTATCGAAGCTCCAGACCTTCACCACCGAATCGCCTCCCGAGCTGGCGAGTTGGCGGCCGTCGCTTTTCCAATCCACGCCCAGGACGTGGTGGGTGTGTCCCTCGTAAGAGCGGATGATCTTGCCGTCCTCCAGGCGGGTCACTTTAAGGAACTTGTCGGCCCCGCCCGAGGCCAGCAACCGGCCGTCGGGGCTGAAGCGAACCGCGAAGACGGTGTCGGAGTGGGTCTCCTCACTCCTCAAGACCACCATTCCCTTGCCGACCTCCCAGACCACCAGTTCGCCCGACCGCGATGGGTCGCCGCCGCCAACCGCCAGCAGGCCGCCGGTGGGGTCGAAGTCGAGTGCCAACACGCGCCCAGCGTGATCCTCGAAGACTCGGAACTGTTCCCAATCGCCTTGAACCTCGGTGAGACGCACTGCGTTGTCGGTACCGGCCACCGCGACCCGCCCGTCGCCCAAGAAGGTCGCGGCGGTCGTTGCCGAGGGTGGACCTGTGGGCCGTCCTTCGGGCGAGACGGCCCGGTGCGACCAGACCATCTCGCCGCGAATCGCCGGAACCTCGCCCAAGCTGGCCGCGGAGGAGGCGGGGGCGTTGTTGGTCGTGGTCAGACGCGCATCTTGGAGCAGGCGTTCGGGGTCGAGCGACCAGAGTTTGACCCCGCCGGCCTCGTCAGTCGTCACTAGTCGCCGCCCATCCTCGGCCAGGGCTGCCGCCGTGACTTTCACAAGGTGGCCGTCGAGACGATGAACGATCGGAACACAAGGCGTGGGGGAATGGGGAGTCGGCAACGCCAGCAACGCGGCGAACTCCCCTGCATCCCCCAGCGCGACGGCTAATGCGCCGGCCTTGGTTGCGACCAGGCTCAAGGCGCGGATCGGTTGACCGTCGAAGGGGCGGATCAGTTCACTCTGGGGCTGGCCGTCGAGCGGGTCGCGCAGCCGGATTGTGCCGTCGGCTCCGCCCGAGATCAGCCAGCGACTTCCAGGCGCGCTGGCCAACACGCGGATCGCCCCTTGCTCGCCGGCGAGGCTGGCCGAGGGTTCGACCGCGATTGGTTCGGCAGGCGGTGCGGCGAAGTCGAACGCCGGCGCGTTCCAGAAACGGAGCGTCCCATCATCGCCTCCCGCCACGAAGCCGCGGGGTTGTCCCTGGTCGTCGTGGAGGATCGCCACGGCCCACGCGGGGCCGTTGTGTCCCTTGAGAGTGGCCCACACGTTACCCTCGGCGAGGTCGAGCAGGCGGATCACGCCATTCTCGTTGCCGACCAGAACCAAGGTTTGGAGGCGTCCCGCGGGGGTGGTCCAGACCGCCGCGGCCAGATCAAGCGGCGGGCCTCCAGGGTCGAGCGTCCGCGATTGGCCGTCGCCGCTCCAGACCCGGATCGCGCCTCCCGGTTCGACCGCTGCCACGACGTTGTGGTTGGCTTGGCCGTTGCCGGGCAGGGCGATCAAACGAGACGGCGGGTTGGCCGCGCCGTCGAGCGTCGGGCCGCGGAACAAACGTGGGATGCGATGCAGCAACGCCGTGCGATAACTTCCTGAGGCCAGCAGGCTGCCATCGGGCGAGAACCGAATCGCCCCCACATAGTCGAGGTGGCCGCCCAGAGTCAGGGCTTCGACCCCGGAGCGTGGTTCGACGATCGTGACCACGTTGGCCCGTCCGATCGCTAGCAGATCGTGCCCCGGCGCAAAATCGAGGGCCAGGACTGGATTGAGACCAGGCGGCAGCGTGCCCAGTTCGATTGCCGGTTTGGTCGTTTCGCCGTCGGGGTCGGAATCGTCGATCGCTCCGGCGTCGATCCAAGCTTTGAGCAGACCAACCTCGGCGGGCGTCAGCGCGGGGTAATCCTTGGCCTTCTCCTTAGGCGGCATGACCGGCTCCATGCGATGCGACCCCATCAGGAATAGGGGTGATTGGTCGGCCTTGCCGGGGACGATCGAGGGACCGCGTTTGCCGCCCTTGAGCAAACCGGCGTAGGTTTCCAGGTTGAGCCGGCCTTCGGCCACCAATGAGTTATGGCAGGCGACGCATTTGCCGTCGAGCATGTCGGCGATGGTTTCGGCGTAACCGACCGTTTGGCCCGCTGGGGGCGGTTCGATGGCGATGGCGTTGGGTGGGTCGTCGGACCCCGCCACAGCAGCGACTCCCATGCCCAGGCTCATCATCATCCAGAAGACCCAGGCCGAAATCGCTTGCGCTCCGTTCATAAAACGCATATGGATCACTCCATGACAATCCCCACGGGCAATCCGACATGGGGACGAGAGAAATCGAAAGCAAGATGACAAGCACGTCCATGTGCGTGGGGATGTTGGGGGCAGTCAAGGAACGATCTTGAGATCGACCGGCAACACGAAGGCGACCTTGACCCCATCGACCTCAGCGACGGCACGAAGCGCCAGGCCGGGAAGCGGTCCCTCGGGGGCCTCGGTCGCAGCGCTCAGGGTCAACACGCCTTGCGAGGCGTCGCCGGGGATCACCACCGAACCGGTCAAGGTTTGAGCGACCGCAGCGGGGTCGGCGGTGGCGTCGGGCATCGGTTCGACCGTCACCGGGCCCGCGAAGTTGTTCTGGCGGGTTAAGTTGGCCTTGATCTGGAGCGTTCCCCCCCTTTTGAGTTCGAGCGCGCCAGCCGGTTCCAAGGCCAGCGTGACGACAGCGGGTCTCAGATCGAGTTCCAAGGTCTCGGTGGGAACGATCACATTGATGTTGGGTTTCTGGGCAGCGTTGGGGTCTTTGCTGAAGGGAATCGTGAGGGTGGCGTTGAACGCGAAGCTATACAGTCCGGGGGTGACGTTGGAGGGGATTGGCTGGGCCAAAACCCCCTGGGTCTGGTCGGGAGGCACGGTGACATTGGCTGCCGGTAGGTTGGGGGCGAACGATTCGGAGGCCACAACAATAGGCGCGGCGATTCCCTCGGCGCGTCGGGTTTCAAGGCGATAAGGTAGGATCGAGCCGACCGCGATGGCCAGTGGGGGACCGTCCTCAGGTCCGCCGCCAGGCCGTCTCGGGCGCGCGCTGACGACAGCCGGTTTGGGATCGCGTACCGCCGCGGGGAACTCGCGGCTCACCCGAGCCGCGCCGAAGGGCGGGTTGGGGGTGGGTCGGATCAGTCCGCCAGGAATGACCCGACGGGTCACGCCCTCGCCGGCAGCGAGCCGTCCGGGATGGGTCGTCTCGTCGTTGGGCCAGCGACTGGAGGCGTTCAGACGAATCGGCCCGACCGCGCGGGGTGCGTCGGCGGCCGCCTCAAAGACCAGGGGAACGAGGCTTTGAGTCGGTCCCGCCACCACCGGGCGACAGGTCACCCCGGCGGGCAGTTCGACCGCCTCGATCCGTACTGCCCCCGCGAAACCCATTCGACGTTGTACGTGCACATATGCAATTTCCTTGCCTCCAGCGGGGATGGTCACGGCATCGTGAATGGTAGGGGAGGCAGGGGCGACGAAGGCGGCGAACTCGTGGCGGCCGGTCTCGGGACGGATGACCAAACGCCAGCGAAGCCGGGGATCGCCGCGGGTCGAACCCATTTGATCGGTCAGGACGATTTGATAAACGCCGTCTTCGGGGACAACCCAACGCAAGGTCGTATCGACGGTCGCCGAGGGCCAGCGCGCGCCGGCTCCGAGGTCGAGTGAGTCGGGTGGGACGGCGAGATCGCGGGCCGGCTGGTCGGGCTGGGCGGGGTCGATCCGCTGCAAGACCCAGCTGGGCAGCGCGGGGGAGTCGATCCGCTCGGCCTGGCATTCGATCCACCACACTTGATCCTTGCGAGCGTTGAAGCGAATTACGTCCCGATCGCCGGGAGTCTGGAATGCACCGCTGAGATCGAGGGGGAGTGTGGCGGTTTGAACGGGGTCGCTGGCTTTGGGACCGCCGTCGTTGGGCTCGACCTCAGCGATGGGGAGGAGTTCGGGATCAGCCAGGGCGAGGAAGAGGGGGTCGTGAGGCCGGGTTCGAACGAGCGGATGGCCGGGCGTGGCGGGTTTGGGGGCGGTGGTTTCGCCGTCGAGATCCACGAGGAACCCCGAGCGGTCTCCCACAGCCGTCAGGGTGGGGATGGCCAATTGGGTGGCGTCGCGGGCCGTTTCGGGAGGGAGGATGAGTTTGAGGGAACGCGCTTCAAGGGGGGGGCTATGAAAATCGGCGGGGTTCGGATCGTTCAGAGGACGGGACCCCTCGCCCAGACCCAGACCAAAGAGGGTCAGTTCGACCGTTTCGCCCGGTCGGGCCGAAGCGGGCAGCGCTGCGTCGATGACGGGGCCGTCGTGCAGCACCAGGCGGTAGTAGTGGTCGGGGGAACCGGCGAAGGTCACATCGCGCACTTGAACAATGTAAAGACCATCATGAGGTGGAACGACATGCAGCACTGGGTCGGGTCCGATGGTGTCGTGGACTTCGGCCAAGGGTTGCCCGTCGGGACCAAACAGCCGCAGCGAGGCGTCCAGCGGCGAGTCGATCCGGTCGGCTTCCAGGGTGAGGGTGACCCGGCGTTTCTTGGTCGCCTCGAAGACGTAGTGATCGAGGTCGGTTGGCTGACCGATCGTGCCCAGCGCCACCGCGTTCATGGGAACGGGGGTGGCCAATTCAACCGTGTCGTTGGGTTCCCGTTCGACGAGTTCGGGCCGCGCGCCAACGGTGAAGACCCGGGGATTGGTGACGCCGTAGGTCCCCACTGCGCGAAGGTCGTGACGTCCAAGGGGTACGTCGGTCCCCACGGTGATTTTGAAGGTCAAGTCGGCGGTCTTCTCGACCTGGAATCCCGGATGACTGAAACGCAGGGAATCGACCCCCTCCAAGTCGGAGCCGGTCAAGGTGACGACAACCGAGCTACCGCGGGTGGCGGACGGCGGATGCACGCCCGTGAGCCGCGCCTGAGGCCATTGGCTTTGGGCGGCAGCGGGAGGACTTGGAGTTGCGAGGATCGCGGCCACAGTCAACGCGACGGCGGCCAATCGAAGCAGGCAACCGCGACCGCTTGGCGGGTCGCGTGGGGGCGGCGTCATGAGCGGGGCGCTCCGTCGGAGGCGAGATCAAGGCGGGAGGTGGGGCGGGACCGACGTTCGGCCCAAAGCCGAGAACGTGGTGAGGGCGGACGGCAGATGACCACGAGGCGTCGGCCGCCTCGAGTGGTCCAGCCGCAATCCTTGATACGGTCATTCTAATCCGGTTCGTTGGGTAATGTCAGAGACTTGTTTGGCGTGGGTTGAAGACCTCCGATGGACATACCCAGCGGGGCAAGCTCGATACCGTCCCAAGTGTTCCCTTCGATATGGCCCCAGCAGAGACGAGCAAACTGCGTTATGATCCAAGGTGGGCTTCAGGGTCGTTGAGCGTGGTGGAGCCTATCGGACCGTGGGACACGAGGGGCGTTCGTCGTGTGGGGGATTG
>Ga0209017_10001292_pt1 | contig 19742 bp, 18 predicted proteins | sample YNPBryunderm2012_FD_185812 | JGI IMG/M metagenome (GOLD analysis project Ga0209017, IMG submission 185812) | Anoxygenic and chlorotrophic microbial mat microbial communities from Yellowstone National Park, USA - YNP Bryant MS undermat 2012... ... | reverse complement strand
CTGGATTGAGACCCGGTTCAGTGTGATGGTGCGGTCTTTGGGCCTTCACCGCATAGAAGCTCGGTCCTTCTGGGGCCTGGTGGCCCGGGTAAACCTCATCCTGCTGGTCCACAACCTCATTCGTAGTCGGGTGCTCCTGAAGATGGCTGGAGTGGAGTTATGAGGTAGCACACGAAGGAATGTATGTTTCAGGAAGATTCCCAAAGGAAGTTCGCAAAATGAGTTTTGGAAAATTTACAACGCAGTAACCGAATCACTACCACATGGGGCTCGGGTAATCCTGGACTTTACCCACGGTCTGCGCTCCATACCCTTGATCACACTTCTGGCGCTTGTTTTCCTGCGTGCTGCTGGAAGAATTGAACTTGAAGCGGTAATATACGCAGCTCAAGAAGCTAAAACCCCCGAAGGAATCACACCGATTTTCGACCTCACCCCTTTCCTGGCAATGCTCGACTGGGCTGGCGCTACAGAGCGTTTTTTGGAAATTGGAGATACAAGTAAATTCCACAAACTTACGATCAGAGAAAACGCACCCCAGTCTCTTGTGCAGGGAGTCAAGGAACTAGAAGACCTTTCATATGCGGTAGCCACTAACAGAACTTTTCTTGCAGGTAGCCACGCCTTCAAAGCACTTAGCATTGACCATGAAATCGAAAAGTGGGGTGAGGAGTCTGGGCCAATTAAGTTACTGTTGAATGAAATAAAAGAAGTTTTGTCGCATTTGGCGATCCGCCAGGACATGAAGCTTGAAGAACAGTTGCAGCAGTTATTTATGCATGTTGCTTGGTACCTTAAGCACGGTTACTACGAAAAAGCTATTGGTTTAGCTAGAGAATGGTTCATCACATTTGTGCAATATAAGTGCATTCAATTTGCTGACATAAGTGAGCAACACATCCTGCCTGTAAACGATGAAATCAGGTCTCGTTGGGATAGTACCATCGGTCGAATCGGTTCAAACTTACTTCAAGACAAGATGCGGCTTCAAAGTCAGGTAAGAAGCGTTTTTGGCGATAATTTCGAACTAACGGAGGAATGGAAGGCGCTTTTTGCTGTTTGGCAAAGACTCAAGGATATTCGCAACGACCTCTTGCATTTCGGTTTCCGTTCACACCCAAAAAATCCCGATGAGGTTCGTTCGGAAGTAGAGAGCTGCCTATGTGACTTAAAGAAAGCAGTTGAAAAAATGGGCCTCGAGCTCCCGGAGATTCGATGAGCAGCGTCATCCTCACCACCGTCGGCACCAGCCTGCTCAGCAACGCCAAGCGGGACGGGCTGGTTTCGGATCAGGAAATCCTGCGCTATCTGGCCCAGGATCCCAAAAAGGCCAGCGCCGAGACCAACTCGCTGTTGCGCGTCCTCCAGCCGGGCGACGAAATTGTGCTGCTGCACAGCGCTACTGAGGAAGGCCGCAAGGCCGCTCAACTGCTGCAAGAATACTGGCGGCAACAAGGGGTGGCTTGCAGCCTGGTCGAGATTGCCGGCCTGGCCTACGAGGCTCGGGGCTTTGTGGACTTTGGCCTGAAAAACTTTGTGCGCACTTTGGCAGGGGAGATTCGCAAGGCGGCCCGAAGGCAGAGAAGGGTGATCATCAACGCCACCGGGGGCTTCAAGGCCGAGATTTCCTACGCCACCGTGCTGGGGCTGGTCTTCAAGGTTCCGGTCTGTTACATTCACGAGCAGTTCAAAGAAATTGCCATCCTTCCGCCTACCCCTGTCGGCTGGGACAGCAGCCTGTTTGTCTGGTACGCCGACTTTTTCGAGTGGCTCAGCGCGGGCGAGGGTGGGCTGCGGCCCAAAGCCGAAGCCGAGCCCAGGGCCGCTTTGCTGCCCGAGGAGGCCCAGGTGCTGCTGGAGGAGTTCGAGCTGGACGGGCAGGCTTACTTGGGCCTCTCGCCGCTGGGCGAAGCCTACCTGGAAGCCTTCAAGAACGAGCTCGAGCAAGCCCAGGGCGTTCCTGTCTATCTTTCGAGCAAAGCCCGGCGCACCCTGGAGGGCCTCGAGCCAGCCCGCAGGGAGCTTTACCGCAAGCTGCTAGAGCGCCTGCGCCTGCCCAACCGCGCGCTCATCAGTGAGCTAAAGAGCGGCGGGGGCGATGCTTTGGGCTACCCCAAAGGCAAGGTGGATGAGCGGCTTTTTTACGCCGAAAAGGAGGGCAAGCTGTATGTGTTTGCCCTGACCCGCCACGGCCCTGAGTACGAGAAGTTTTGCCAGGATGGCTTTTACTGGCGCGATTACCCGCCCCAGGACTTTACCCTTTGGGAAGGCTAGTCGCCAGAGGTATTTGTGCCCACACGGCCCATTCTCCTGGCCTCTCGAGTACAAAGGTGATATCGGATGGAAGATTTAGACCACTTATTCCTCGAGATAACCCCCGCCCCACCCCAGCAACCCGAACCCCTATCCATCAGCGCCCTGGCCCAGTACACCTACTGCCCCCGCCGGGCGGCCTTGATCTTGCTGGAGGGCGAGTGGGAAGACAACGAGTTCACCCTGTGCGGCACCCGCGCCCACGAAAACGTGGATATCCCCCAGGGCTTGCTGCGCGAGGGGGTCTGGGTGGAGCGCGGACTGCCGCTATGGTCGGAGCGGCTGGGGCTTACGGGCCGGGCCGATGTGGTGGAGTTTGTGGAGGGCAGGCCCTACCCGGTGGAGTACAAGGTGGGCCAGCGGTGGCCCCGCGAGCTGGCCCGAAAGGCCGCCGAGGTACAGCTTTGTGCCCAGGCTTTGTGCCTGGAAGAGATGTTCGGTCAGAGCGTGCCCGCAGGAGCCCTGTTTAGCAAGGCCAGCCAGCGCCGCCGAGAGGTATTGTTTACCCCCGAGCTGCGGGCCGCCACCCTGGCTACCATCAGCGCCCTGCGCAAGCTTTTGCAGCAAGAGCGCCTGCCCCCACCCGCTGCCGACGAGCGCTGCAAGCACTGCTCGCTGCTTGGGGTGTGTATGCCCCAGGTACATCAGGCCCTGCAACACTTCCAGGGGCAGCAACCATGACCAACGAGGTGCTCAATACCCTCTACGTTCAAACCCAGGGCGTGTACTTGCGCCTCGAGGGCGACACCTTGCGGATTCAACACGAAGAGGTAACTCTACGCAATGTGCCACTGCACCACCTGGGAGGCCTGGCGCTGTTTGGCAATGTGCTGATCTCGCCCTTTTTGCTGGCCCGCTGCGCCGAGGAAGGCCTCGAGGTGAGCTGGTTTAGTGAGTCGGGCCGGTTTTTTGGGCGCCTGGTGGGGCCGGTTTCGGGTAACGTGCTGTTGCGGCAGGCCCAGTACCGGGCCCTGGACAACGTCCAGTGCTGCCTTTATCTATCCCAGCGCTTTGTGGAGAGCAAGCTCAAAAACGCCCGGCTGGTGCTGCAACGGGCGTTGCGTGAGCGGGGCGAAACCGAAGCCCTGGTAAAGGCTCTCGCTGAGCACGAGGCTGCCTTGCGCCAGCTTCCTCGGGCCCGCACAGTGGACGAGGTACGGGGCCTCGAGGGCAGCGCCGCCAGCGCCTACTTTGCCGCTTTTGGCGACCTCTTGCTCTCGGGCGAGTTTCGCTTTGATGGGCGCAACAAACGCCCCCCGCGCGACCCGGTTAATGCCCTCCTGGGCTTTGTGTATGCCCTGCTTGCTACCCAGTGCACGGCAGCGCTGGAAGGGGTGGGGCTAGATCCCCAGGGGGGCTTTCTGCATGCCCTGCGGCCCGGACGCAACGCCCTGGCCCTCGACCTGATGGAGGAGTTTCGGGCTTGGTGGGCCGACCGGCTGGTCCTCTCGCTCTTGAACCGTAAGCAGCTCACCCCCGAACACTTTGAGACCCGCTCCGGCGGCGCGGTGCTCTTGGGTGAGGAGGGCCGCAAGGTGGTGATTACGGCCTTCCAGAGCCGCCGACAGGAGATCGTACAGCACCCCTTGTTCAAGGAACCCGTGCCGGTGGGCTTACTACCACACATACAGGCTCGCTTGCTAGCTCGCTATCTACGGGGCGACCTGCCCCAGTACCTGCCCTTTGTGGGGAGGTAAGCGTGGAACGCCTGGACATTTTGGTGACCTACGATGTCAACGTTACTTCCGAAGACGGACAGGCCCGCCTGGCCCGGGTGGCCAAGGTTTGCAAAAACTTTGGGCAGCGGGTGCAGATGTCGGTATTTGAGTGCCGGGTTACGCGGGCCCAGCTCGAGGATCTGGAAGCCAAGCTGCTCAAAATCATCGAGCCTGACAAAGACAGTCTGCGTATTTACATCCTACCTGGAGGCCGCAAGAAATGCCTGCGGGTACACGGCCAGGACAGGTACACTGACTTCGACGATCCACTGGTGGTCTAGCCCATCCTGGTACTTGCTGTGAGCGAATCCCGTACAAGTAATAAAGTTCGAGCGGGGCGAGAAATCGGCCCAAAACCTGGATGCCTCCCGCCCCGCCTTAGTAGCACGCGGGGATTTGCGCAAGTCCCCTTGGGCTATTTCTCGTCAGTGGTTTGCTCAGAGGTACCTTCTTTACGTGGCTTGAGTAGGGGGAACAGTATTACATCGCGGATGCTTTCCTGGTTGGTGAGTATCATTGCCAAGCGATCTATGCCTAAGCCCATGCCCGCGGCGGGGGGCATGCCGTACTCGAGGGCCAGCAGAAAGTCCTCGTCAATTTCGGGCTCTTCGTCGTCGCCGGCCTCACGGCGCTTAGCCTGCTCTTCAAAGCGTGCGTGCTGGTCAAGGGGGTCGTTGAGTTCTGAGTAGATAGGGGAGATCTCGAAACCGGCTACAAACAGGTCGGCCCGTTCGGCCAGGTTGGGCTTGCAGGGGTCGCGGTGCCGCTTGACCAGCGGACTAATTGCCAGAGGCACGTCTGTTACAAAGGTTGGCTGAATAAGGGTATGTTCCACATAGTGCCCAAAGAGCTTGTCCAGGAGTTTGTAGCTAGGCACGCTTCGTAGCTCTGGATGATGCTGGTCGGCCCAGGCCCGCAGGTGCTCCAAGTTGGTGGGGTCGAAGTCAAGTCCAGCTCTTTCCTTTAGGGAAGTAACGAAATCTACGCGGCGAAAGGGCTTGGAGAAGTCGATAAGATGCTCGCCGTAACGCACCTGGGTGGTACGGAATAGATACTGTACCAGGCCTGAAAGCAGTTCTTCAACCAGACCCATCATATCGTTATAGTCTGCGTAGGCCCAGTAGGCTTCCAGCATGGTGAACTCGGGGTTGTGCTTGACCGAAATGCCCTCGTTACGGTAGTTGCGGCCAATCTCAAAGACCTTCTCAAAGCCACCCACTAGAAGCCGCTTGAGATGCAGCTCGAGAGCTATGCGCAGGTTGAACTCGTGCTCGAGGGCGTTGTGGAAGGTTTTGAAGGGCCTGGCCTCGGTACCGCCCGCCACGGCCTGCAGGGTGGGGCCCTCTACTTCCAGAAAGCCCCGCTGGTCGAAAAAGTCACGGATATAGCCCACCATACGGCTACGGATGCGGAAGACCTCACGCACCTCGGGATTTTGTATCAGGTCGAGGTAGCGTTGGCGGTAGCGGGTCTCTACATCGCGAATGCCGTGCCACTTGTCGGGCAGGGGGTGCAACGACTTGACCAGGGGCGTGAACTTCCTTACCTTGACGGTGATTTCGCCGGTCTTGGTGGTAAAAACCGTGCCCTCGGCCCCTATGATATCGCCTACGTCAAGTTTTTTGATCAGGTCGTAGTTTTCGGTGATGTCGCGGGCTAGGTAAAGCTGAATGCGTCCGCTGTGGTCCTGCAGGTGGGCAAAGCTGGCCTTGCCCATATGCCGGAAGGTCATCAAGCGACCAGCCACCCGTACTTCCTCGTCAGGCCATTCTTGCTGGGGTTCTGCGCCGGCATGGTTGGCAAGGATTTGTGTGGCATCATGGGTTTTAGGGAAGCGGTAAGGAAAGCGCTCAAAACCAGCCTGCGCGAGGGCCTCGAGGTTGGCCAGGCGTTGTAAAGTCTGTTCACTATATTCAGGCATAAGCACCATCAGCTTACAGCCTTCGGTTGCCCTTAGGCTGGCTTATCGAGCGGCAAAACCACCGGCCCGTGTAGTTTTTGTTTCATAGCTAGTGGCGGATGAACTCTATCTCGAACTCTTTTTTGCCCTTGGGTGTTTCGAGCAGCACCTTGGCCCCTGTCGCTTGGCCCAGGAGGGCTCTGCCCAGCGGGCTTTCGTCCGAGATTTTCATGGGTTGCTCTAGCACGCTGGCCTCGGCAGGGGAGACCACCTGTACTTCCATGTGATCGCCCTCGGCCGATTTCAGACCGACAATGGCCCCCAGCGTAACCACACTGGCTGCGGTGCCTTCCTCTTCGATGATCTGGGCACGTGAGAGGGTGTCGGTGAGCAAGTCAATGCGCGCCTCAATACGGGCTTTCTCGCGTTTGGCATCCTCTAGGCCGGAGTCGTCGTAGTCGTCGGAAGATTCCATGAGCTCCTGTAAGATGCGCGTGGCATCTTGCAGCCGGGCTCGCTCTTGCTCGAGTTCGGCAACCAGTCGCTCGTACCCCGATTTTGTCAACTTGACTTCGCGTGCCATTCGTCCTCCCGGTGTAGTCTGTTTTAGAAGGGGCCCGGCACAACCCTGAGCCGAGCCCAACTGTCTGTTTTATCCATGTGAACAGCCGCGCCAGCGCCCTATCCTGGGGGTGTTCCACCTGCTCAGGGTAGTATACTGCGCAGCAGTATTTCCCTCAAACGCTCGGGTGGGGCTATCCCCGAACAGCCTTCGGTGTCGCGGCACAGGGCTATGTAACGAAAATGGCGTTCACTTTGCCCCACGCCGTAGCGAAAAAACTGCGCTGCCGTGCGGGAGACATGCCGCTGACAGGCCTCGCAAATAATGGGGGTGGTGCTTTTGGAAGGCTCGAGGGGTTCTAGCAGCAAGTGAAGCGGCTTTTCCTCGATATGTACCCGCCCATCCTGGTCTCGGTAGTAGAGCACCTCTCCTAGAGGCAGAAGCTCTGGGGAAGTTCCAGGGAACAGCTCTAAGATAAGTTCCCGCTCCTCGTAGGTTTCTTTCCCCATGTCGCCTGTAGCTTACCACTTCTTTGCCCGGAAATTTAGTCCTTTCCCCTGCTACCTTTTTTTCTGCTGCGCGTTCCTCGAGGTATGGGTTGCAAGGCAGCCATGTGAAAAGTGTAGTGAACGCTGCTTTCCTTACCAGTTTAGTGTGCATAACATTTCACGCGTATGAACTATGTGCTGGATGAAACGCTGGATGAGCTATGGCGCCTGTCCACCCACTTGGTGTGGCAGATGCGGCTTGACCAGCAGAAAGCCTTTGCGGGTCTGGGGATTTCTCTGATGCAGTCCTTTGCGCTAATGTGCATCTCACAGGGAATCGACCAACCCTCGAGCCTGGCTTTCGTAATGGATGCCTCGCCGCCAGGGGTATCGCAGCTCTTGACGGGCCTCGAGGAGCGCGGCCTGGTGCGGCGCGAACTGGACGCCAGCGACAAGCGCAGGGTGCGTGTTTTGCTGACTGAGGCGGGTAAGGACTTTTTGGAGCGGATGCGTGAACACTGGCGGGCGGTTTCGCGCGAGCGCTTTGCCCGCTTGACTCAGGAGGAGCTTAGCATGCTGACCGAAAGCTACCGCAAACTCATTGACGTCAGTCCAGGTAAGGGCATGGCTTCCTACGAGCAGGTGGTAGAGCCATGAGCCGCGCTTATAACTTCCAGCTTGGCAGAGCGGTGGCTGGGCTGTCCTTCGTCTGGCTGCTGCTGGCTGCCAACGGGCTGGCCCAGGGCTTTTTTGCCCCGCTGGAGAGCCATCCCTCGCTGCTACAAGCCCGCCTGGCTCTGGAGGCGGCGCAGGCCCAGTTACGCGCAACCTTGAGCCCGGTGAGCTTCCAGGCCCAGGGGGCGCTCTCGTTTTTCGATGTTGCTCCGCCCCCCGGCGCCCCAACCTGCCCTAACCCGCTCAATCCCCAGTGCGCCAACCTGCCTACTGACGCACGGCAGATCACCCTGGGTCTCACCTTTACCCCGTTTGCCTTCGGGGATGTGGCGGATGCGGTCAACCAAGCTGCCATAGGGGTCGAACAGGCTGCTTTGGGTCTTCGACAGGCCCGCAGCCAGCTCGAGGCCCAGGCGGTGGAGGCGGCGCTGCGGGTAGGTCTGGCTGAGGCTGGCCTTGAGGTGGCCCGCCTCGGGCTACGCCTGGCCCAGGCCAACCTCGAGGCCAGCCAGCTACGTGCCAGCCGTGGAGGTGCTAGCCCCAGTGAGGTACGCCAGGCCGAGGCCAGCCTGCGGCAGGCCACCCTCCAACTGGCTGAGGCTGAGCGCAACCTAGCCCTAGCCCGGCAAGGTCTTTTTGACCTGATCGGTCGGGAGAGCGCTGCCCCGCCCCGCCTGGCTGTGCCCGACCCGGGGGTTCCACCCGCGGTGCGCCAGGCTGAGCTGCAGCTCGCCAGCGCCCAGGTGGCCTACGACCGCGCCCTGCGGGGGGTATTGCCGGTGCTGCAGGGCAGCTACACCCGTAACACCTCCAACAACGATTCGCTAACCCTCTCGATCAACTCCCGCACCCTGCAGCCCAGCCTCAGCTACACCAACCAGTCGCAGGCTCGTACCGCTCCTCAGGAGCGCATTTTGGGCACCCTGCAAATTGGCCTTTCAGCCAACATCTCGTTTGGTGTGCTCGATGCTCTCGAGGCGGCACAAAAGCAAGTAGATGCTGCCCGCCAGGCTCTTGAGGTGGCCCGGCGCAACAGCAAACTCCAGGAGGATTTGCTGCGTTCTTCCTTACAGACCGCCGAGCAGAGTCTGGCCAACGCCCTGCAGGCCCGCGCCGATGCCGAGCGCAGTCTGGTTGAGACCCGCGAGCGTGAGCGGCTGGGTTTGCTGAGCCCTCTGGCTGCTCTTCAGGCTGAGCTAGCCCTGGCCCAGGCCCGGCTCGGTGTTGAGCAGGCCGAGCTCAATCGTGTCCAGCGAATTTTAGACCTATACCGTTTCTATGCCCTGCCCCCGAGCGAGGTGAACCGATGAAAACCACCATCTTTGTCTTACAAGCCCTGCTCCTAGCTTCCTTTACCCTAGCTCAGAGTCCGGGCCTGACCCTCGAGGCCGCGCTGGCCAAAGCCGCAGAACAGGCCCCGGTGGTGGCAGCAAAGGCTGAGCTGGACGATGCTGAAGCCAGCTTGAGGCGGGTTTTATCTGACCCCTTGCTAACCCGCCCTGCCCGGGTACAGGCTGAGCAACGCGTGGCGCTGGCCCGGGCCAGCTATGAGCGCTCCTTAAACCAGGCCCGCAACAGCATTGTGGCAGCCTACACCCAGGTGCTCGAGGCCCAGGTTCAGCTGCGCCTGGCCCAGAAGGCCCTCGAGATCGCCGCGCGAGGAGTGGAAATCGCTCAGATCCGCCAGCGTAACGGCTCTGGCACGGTACTGGACGTACGCAATGCTCAGAACCGCCTGGAGGAGGCTCGCAGCAATGCCAGCCGGGCGGAAAACGGGCTATCCCTAGCGCAAAGTTCCCTGCGCAGTCTGGTTGGGGGCTTCAGCGCGCTGGCCCCCCTGCCCAATCCGCCTGTTTTGCCAGAGGCCAGCATGCTGAGAGGGTTGCTGGAACAGAACCCCGATGTTTTGCAAGCCCGCCAGCGGGTTGAGCTAGCCCAGCTCCAGGTAGAGCTGCTGGATCCCAGCTATGCGGCCCTGGCTGAGATTGAGGCGGCCCGCTCGAGGGCCGAGCAAGCTGCGGCAGGCGCTAGGGAGATCGAGCGCGGCCTGACCCTCCAGTATGACTCCCTCTACCAGAACCTCCAGGCGGCTGCTAGGTCGCTGGCTGTGCAGCAGGCAGCTCTGGCCAATGCCCGCGAGACCCTTAACAACGATAAAAAGCGTTTGGAGGCGGGTCTGATCAGCCAGGTAGCCTACCTCCAGAGCGAGCTCTCCTTCATTCAGGCTGAACTGGCTGTCCAGCAAGCGCTGGGCAGCTACTTCCGAGCCTACTACAACTTGCTGACAGGAGGGCGCTGATGGGTAGGGTGGCCTTTGCAGCCTGCTTGTGGCTAGGACTGGCCTTGCTTTTGGTCGCCTGTGGCCCGCGCCGGGCGGCTTCTAGCGAGGTTGTGACACCGGAGTCCCGCAACATTAGGGTGCGGGTGATCCAGCCCGAGCGTGGCATCCTTACCACCACCCGCACCACCGGCGCCACCCTAGCGCCGGCCCGCGAAAGCCAGGTGGGGGCGACAGCCTCAGGTAGGGTGCTTGAGGTACTGGTGACCGAGGGTAGCCGGGTGGTTCGCGGCCAGGTGGTCTTGCGTCTCGACCCAACCAGTGCGCAGAGTGCACTGCGCAATGCCGAGCTGGCCCTAGAACAAGCCCGGGTCAACCTCGAGCGGGCCCAGCGCTCCACCTCGGGCTCCCTAGCTCCTCTACAATCCAGCCTGGAATCGGCCCAGGCTAACCTTCAGGTGGCCGAGCGGCGCTTCGTGGAGGGGCAGCAGCTCTTCAAGGCCGGGGCTATCTCGCAGGTTGAGCTGACCAGCCTCGAGGCCGCCTACAACCAGGCCAGGGCTGCTTTCGACAACGCCCGTGAAAACCTGGCCCGGGCCCAGCGGGCTTCCAGCGAGGACCTGGCCCTTCTGCGCCTGCAGGTGCAGCAGGCCCAGAACCAACTCAACCAGGCCCAGCGAGCGGTGGCCGACACCCAGGTACGCGCGCCTTTCACGGGGGTGGTGGCGGAAGTGTACGTAAACCCAGGCGAGTTCGTGGCGCTGGGGCAGCGGGCCTTCCGCCTATCCGATACTTCGAGGCTGCAGGCCAACTTCCGCCTGCCCCCCGAGGAGGCAGCGGCCTTAGCTCTGGGGAGCAAGGTTGAGCTGCTTTTCGGGGGCAAGAGCTACCCTGCTACCCTGCGTAAGAGCGCCAAGGTACCCGGCACGGACCGCCTCGTTGAGCTCTCGGCCCAAGTCGAAGGCGACCTGCCGCCTGGCACAAGCGCCCAAGTGCGCTATACCCTCACCCTAGCCCAAGGTAGCCTACTCCCCGCTGGTGCCCTGCGCACCGATGGCCGAAGCACCTACGTCTTTGTGGTGCGGGAGGGTAGGGCAGTGCGCACCCCAGTGCAGGTACTGGGGGATACCGGCACAAAGGTCGCGGTGGAGGGGCTGAGCAGCGGACCGGTGGTCTTTCCGGTGCCCTCCAGCCTGAGCGATGGCGATTTAGTGGAGGTGGTGCGGTGAGTGCTCCTGCTAAGAGGCCCGCTTATAAGGACTCGAGGTGCGTATGAAAGTGGGTGTAGCCGTGGACGACAAGCCGGTAAATCCAGTGGTGGCCTTTTTTGTTAGACGCTTTGTCTTCTCCACAGCGGTCTTCCTGGCCTTGGTGCTGTTTGGCCTCATCAGCGGTAGCCGGGTGGGGGTAGACCTTCTGCCGCGCTTCGAGATTCCGGTGGTGGCTGTGACCACAGCCTACCCAGGCGCTGGCCCCGAGGAGGTTGAGCAGCAGATTACCCGTCCCATCGAGGATGCGGTCTCCACCTTGTCGGGCCTCGATCAGATTGCCTCGCTCTCGGGCGAGGGCTTTTCCCAGGTGATAGTCTCCTTTGAGTTCGGGCAGGACATCAACCGTGTGGCCACCGATGTCTCCCAGCGGGTAGCAGCTATCCGAGGGCAACTGCCCCGTGAGGCCCAAGCCCCGGTGGTGCAGCGGTTTGACCCAGGGGCTGCACCCATACTCTTCATTGCCCTCTCAGCCGATGGGCGTGATCTGCGCGAGGTGGCCAAGTATGCCAACGATGTGCTCAAACCCCGTCTTCAGCTCGTCTCGGGGGTGGCTGATGTGCAGGTGCAGGGAGCGCCTGAGCGGCAGGTGCAGGTCCTACTCGATCCCTTCAGGGTGGCCTCCTACGGGCTTTCCCCTGGCCAGGTAGTGGCCGCCATCCAAGCCTCGGCCTTGGCAGTTCCTGCCGGAACTCAAAATGATCAAGGGCAGCGACTGCTTTTTACCCTACGCAACACTCCCACCACCCCTGAGGAGGTCGCGAACATTCTGGTGGACCCAGCGCGCGGGCTGCGGGTGAAAGACCTAGGCGTGGTGCGGGATACCCAGGCTGAGCCCACCCGTCTAACCCGGCTTAACAGCCAGCCGGTAATCCCGCTGGCGGTGCGCAAAACCCCCGACTCAAATGCCGTGGCGGTAGCTCAGGGTGTGAAAAGCATTCTGCGGGAAATCCAGTTGCCGCAAGGCTATCAGGCCCGCATTGTAGGTGATACCACCACCTTTATCGAGAATACTGCCAACGACACCTTCCGCGAGGTGCTGTTGGTGGCCGTCATTGTCTCCTTCATTACCCTGATCTTCCTGGGCAAGCTCAACTCGGTCCTTAGCGTGGTGCTCGCTATCCCCATCACCATGTCGGGGGCTTTGATCGTGTTTGGCCTGTTGGGCTTTACCTTTAATGTGATCAGCCTGCTGGCCATCATTGTGGCGGTAGGCATCGTGGTGGACGACTCCATTGTGATCTCGGAGAACATCGAGCGCTACCGTCAGATGGGCTACGACAACCTGCAAGCGGTGCTCAAGGGCTCTACTGAGGTGCTCTCGGCGGTCTCGGCAGCTACCCTTTCACTGTTGGCGGTCTTCCTGCCCATCAGTTTTCTGCCAGGCATTATCGGGGAGTTCTTCCGGCAGTTTGGCATCGTGTTGGCCGCGGCCATCGTGGTGAGCTGGCTCGAGGCCCTCCTCTTCCTCACCGTGCGCCTGGCTTATTTCCCCGACCCCGAACCCCCCACCTGGCGCCAGCTGGGCCAGCGGGTGCTAGGCTTAGGCCAAGATTTGCGCTGGGGGTTGCGCCTACACGTCTACCAACAGCCTGATCAAAGCCTTTTGCGCCGGGTGCTGAACATCCTAATCACCCCCTTTACCCTGCTACTGGCTCCTCTGCGCTGGCTGTTTTCGCTGGTATTTGGCCTAGCCGGGGCCATTGCCGGAAGCCTACATGGGATTTCCGAAAGGAGCTTTCTGGCTTTGCGGGAGTTGTACGCCCGCAGCCTGGCTGCAGCCTTGAGGCAGACCCCCTTGGTGCTGCTGGTCGGGCTGGCCTTCTTCCTGAGTATCGGCTATGTGGCTCCCAGGATTCCCTTCAACTTTACCCCCAGAAGCGACAACGGGCAGATAAACGTGGATCTGGTGTTGCCCAAGGGTACCGCCTTGTCCGAAACCGATGCCCTTACACGTCGTTTGGAGGCCTGGCTGGTGCTTCGCCCCGAGGTGCGCTCGGTGCTAAGCAGCGTGGGCAGCTCGCAAAACATCCTTTTTTCGGGCAACCCCGAGCGGGCCAATATCGTAGTTGAGCTCGTGCGCAAGGACGAGCGGGAGAACGTTTACGATCTGCTGCCCACTTATCGTGAGGCCCTGCAAGAGTTGCTTTCCGACCGTCCTGAGGCCGATCTGCGGGTAACCGCGCTAGAGGGGGGACCGGGTGGGGCCGCAGACTTGCAATTCACCCTAACCGCACCCAACCCCACCCTGCTGGCGGAGAAAAACCAGCGGGTGCTCGAGGTCATGCGCAGCCTGCCCTACCTCACCGACGTCCGTAGCAGCCTCGAGGAGACTGCCACCGAGCGGGTGCTGGTGCCCGACCCCAGCAGGCTGGTTGGTACGGGCCTCACGCCAAGCGACCTGGCCCAGACCCTGCGCATCTACAATGCGGGTACACAGGCAGGTAACCTTCGCTCGGGAGGCGACGAAATTCCCATTGTGGTTCGGGCCGACCCGCGCTTTGTGCCTGACCAGTCCAGCCTACTCTCACTGCCGGTTGCGGCTCCCGCCCTGCAGAGCAGCCTGCCCCTGGGCAGCCTGGGGCAGTTTGAAAACCGCCGCACTCCAGCCCAGCTCGCCCGCACCAACCAGGCCTTCTCCGCCGGTATCAATGCTAACCGGCTGCCCGGTGCCGAGATTGGTACCTTCCAGCTTTCCAACCTGGTGCGCCAGGAGCTGGAAAAAGCAGGGGTTTTCACGGATGGTGTGCAGCTAGAGGCCCAGGGTTCCACGGCCTTTGTGGGTGACCTAGCCCGAAGCGCCCCCATTGCCTTCGGCCTGGCTTTGCTATTGAACTTCCTGGTGATCTCGAGCCAGTTCAACACTTTCCGCTACCCCCTTTACCTGTTGCTCCCAGTACCTTTAGCCCTGGTGGGGGCGTTTTGGTTCCTGTACTTCTTCCGTAGCGGCTTGGACGTGGTCTCGGCCCTGGGGGTAGTCATCCTCATCGGGCTGGTGACCAAAAACGCTATTCTGCTGCTGGACTTTGCCGTACGCCAGGCCCGCGAGAAGCCTTTGTATGAGGCCCTGGTGGAGGCCGGACGACTACGCCTGCGCCCCATCTTGATGACCACCCTCACAGTGTTGATGATCTCCGTTCCCCTCATCTTGGGCAGCGGGGAAGGATCGGAGTTTCGCCGTCCGCTGGGCATCATCATCCTGGGTGGGGTTTCGGTCTCGATGCTGCTCACGCTGTACGTGGTGCCGGCGGCCTTTTACCTATTTGAGCGGCAGCGCTATGATAGGCAGCGCCTGCAGCCACAGGCGGTTGGCGCAACCGTAGCCACAGGCGACTAGACATGTGTACGCTTAAACGCCTCTGCTACGCCCGTGCAAAGGCCTTTGATGGAACTGGATTTCTGTTCTTATGAATGCGAGGCGCGTTTTCTGGCTGGTTTTCTTCGGTGGTTTGCTCTTCTTTGCCACAGCCATGGTCTGGTATACCCATCGGGTGCTGACCCCCTATCCGCCTGCCCCAGCCGCCTTGGAGGCGTTGGTTTCAGACAATCAGGTGCAGGTGCAAACCACCTCATATGGCTGGGTGTTTATCCCCCAGGGGGAGGCCAAGGGGGGATTGGCCTTTTATCCTGGTGGGCTGGTTGAACCCCAAGCCTATGCCCCGGTTTTGCGCCAGATTGCCGCTGGGGGTTATCGGGTGGCCTTGTTGCGGGTACGCTTCAATCTAGCTGTAACCGAGCAAGGCAAGGCCCGACCGGCCATCGCCGAGGCCCCCACGCTGGCCTGGGCGGTGGGGGGGCATAGCCTAGGAGGGGTGGTGGCCTCCAATTTTGCCCAAAGCAGCCCGGACCCTAAAGCGTTAGTGATGTGGGCTGCCTACCCGCAAAATGACCTATCAGAAAAAAACCTCCCAACCCTGGCCCTATTTGCTGAGCACGATGGGGTTATTCGGAGGGAGCAGCTCGAGGCCAGCCGGTCCAGGTTCCCCAAAAATACGCTCGAGCAAGTGATCCCCGGTCTGAACCATGCTGGCTTTGGGGCCTATGGCCCCCAGCGGGGTGACAACCCAGCCACCATAAGCGCTGAGGAGGGCTGGCGCCAGATTGCTCAACGGACCATAGCCTTCCTCGACCAGCACCTAGGCGCTGTGCTCCAATAGCCCTGCGAATCCGCGTGCCCGCAAGTTAGTCCTGCGTAAGGAGGAGGGCCCTGCAGGGCCTCCTTGGCAGATTTTATTGTCGCCGCTTTATCATGGGGCAGTATGTTGGCGCAAGAGATTGTGCAGAGTATCCAGGCTGGTCAGACCTCGCCTTGCGAGGTGGTGCAGGCTGCGCTGGAGTGTATAGCGCGGCTCGAGCCGCAAATCCACGCTCTAATCTGCCTCAACCCTCAGGCCCTGCATGAGGCGAAGCTGGTAGAGAGGCGGCTTACTAACGGTGAAAACCTCCCGCTGGCTGGGGTTCCTATCGTACTCAAGGATAACATTTGCACCCGGGGTTTGCAAACGACCTGTGGTTCTAGGATGCTGGCCAACTTTGTTCCGCCCTACAACGCAACAGTGGTGGAGAAGCTGCGTCAGGCCGGGGCGGTGGTGGTGGCCAAGGCCAACATGGACGAGTTTGCTATGGGTTCTTCTACGGAGTATTCGGCCTTTGGTTCCACCCGTAACCCTTGGGACCTCGAGCGGGTGCCGGGGGGTACCTCAGGCGGCTCAGCGGCGGCGGTGGCTGCGGGTATGGTCCCCCTGGCGCTTGGTACCGACACCGGCGGCAGCGTACGCCAGCCGGCTGCGTTGTGTGGGGTATACGGCTTTAGGCCCACCTATGGCCGCATCTCACGCTATGGGGTGGTGGCTACCGCCAGCAGTCTGGATCAGGTGGGCACCATGGCCCGCTCTGTGCTGGATCTGGCCCTGCTAAGCGATGCGGTGAGCGGCTACGACCCCCTAGACAGCACCAGCTTGGAAGCCGAGCCGCAGTTTGTGGCTGCTTTACAGGCTTCGGCTAGAGGGCTCACAGTAGGTATTGTCAAGGAGGCTCTGGCTGTGGGCAATTCGCCAGGGGTGCTGGAGGCCCTCGAGCGCTTCCAAAATGTTATGGAAGCCCAGGGAGTTCGGTTTTTGGAGGTCAGCTTACCTACCCTCGATTATGCCCTGGCTGCTTATTACATCGTCAACACAGCTGAGATCAGCTCTAACCTGGCCCGCTACGATGGAAGCTTGTATGGCCTGCGGGTGCCTGCCGAGGATAGCATTACCACCATGGAGCAAAGCCGTGAGCGGGGGTTTGGTCCTGAGGTACAGCGGCGCGTACTGATGGGTACTTTTGTACTCTCCTCAGGCTACTATGAAGCCTATTACGCCAAAGCCTCGCGGGCTCGTGCCAGAATCAGAGCGGACCTAGATGCAGCGTTTGCCAGGGCCGACTTGCTGCTGACCCCGACCAGCCCCTTTCCGGCCTTTCGCCTAGGCGAGAAGACCACCGACCCCCTCTCTATGTACCTAGCCGACATCGATACCGTGGCCGCGAGCCTAGCAGGCCTGCCGGCCATGAGCATTCCGGCAGGGTTTGAGGGGCACCTACCGGTGGGGGTTCAGCTTATGGGCAAACCACTGCAGGACGAACAGATATTTGTCGCGGCCAACGCTTTCGAGCAGGCTACGGAAGGGGCCTTTGCTCGAGTGGCTCGCTTGTAGCCTAGATAGACTGTACGGGGGCCAGCCTGGGATTGATGGGTTGCCGAGCTTTGTCATGTCACTGTAAGCTAGGGTATACTGCCCGCGAACTTACCTGCAGGCATTTTTTGCCCCCGGAAGCTTACTCCCCCAGCCCATGAGCCCTACCCACTACCGACTGTCTGCCCGGCTTGCCCGCTACCTACGCGACCTTGGCCGCCACCTTCCTGAGCGTACCTTGGCCGAACAGGTTCTGGCCGCGCAGGGACTTCCCAAAGCTGCCTGGGTCGGCGAATTGCTGGAAAGTTTGCTGGATGGGCGTTTTGAGCGCGCTGAGGCCGGGGTAGGCTTGTGGGAATGGCAGTATGGTTTTCCCCCGACTGGTGAAGCAATTGTGGTGCTAGACGTGGAAACCACAGGGTTTTCCCCGGAGAGTGACGAAATTGTGGAGCTGGCCCTGATTCGCCTGGAAAATGGCCGGTGCACAGTGTTTGAGCGCTTGGTCAACCCGGGTGTCCCGATACCACCTTTCATCAGCCGACTGACTGGACTCCGAAACCAGGATGTGCGTGGTGCGGCCGATGTTTACACGGTGCTGGCCGAGGCCATACCGTTGCTGGACAGTGCTACGCTGATCATTCAGAACGCCAGCTTCGATCTGGGCTTTTTGCAGCCCCGTTTAGAGCGCCTGGGCTACCGGCTGGATAACCCTGTGGTGGACACGCTAGACTGGGCCCGCAAGGCCCTGCCCAGGCTGAGCAGGCGCGGGTTGGATATGCTGGCCTGGGTCTTCGATCTGGGGCCCCTCGCCAACCGTCACCGCGCCCTGGGGGATGTAGAAACCACGCTGCAGGTCGCACGCGAAATGTATTACATGCTTACCGCAGGTGAACCCATCCCAGCCAGTCGGCTGACTGGCAAAGGCCGTTAGGAAACCTATGACTGCACGTTATGTTCTCACCAGTTCCTGCCTTAACACCGGAACCATGAGCCTGACCCAGCCGCTGCGGGCTTTTTTACAGGGTAAAGACCGCGTTGTTCTACGGGATGAGGAGGGCCAGACCTACGATATCTGCATCAACTGGGCGCAAAATCGCCTCGAGGGTCTGGCTCCCTACTACATCAAGCGGCGCCTAGGTGTCAACGATAAGATCGTGTTGCACTTCGAGGGCGGTGAGATTGCGCTGGAAGCCCTCGCGCCTTCTGCCAAGCCAGCTCGGCCCCGCCAAAGCGAGCCTGAGCGCTCCTATAAGCCTGCTGAGCCGCAGGCAGAAAAGCCCGAGAAGCGGGTCAAGGTTACCCCTTACCCCAAAGAGGTCATCTTCCCGCACAAGCCGGTTGCCAGCGAGGTGCCAGCCTTTTCCGCCGAGCTCGAGGCTTTGGGATTTTCGCGTGAGTCGGGCTTTGCGCCCTGGGTTTTCAGGGCCGCTTTAGGGCGACGAACCTTTCACCTGGCTTTGGCCAAGCTGGGCGAGGTAGATGCCAAAGAGCTGTTGGCCTACCGTCAGCAGGGCCGGGTGCAGTACGCCGCCATTGTGGCCGGGGAGTCGTACAGGGCTGAAGCCCTGGCCGAGATCGCTGCGGCACGGCCCTCGGGTCTGGCGCAGATGGGCTTGGGCTACGTCTCACCCGAGGCCTTGCAGCGGCTTGTCAGGCTGCGTGCAGTCTTTCCGCTAGGACCCCTTGACATCGAACGCCTGCTGCGGGAGGGCCGCATAGACCTGGAATCTATACAGACCCTCGAGCAAGAAATTTCGGGTGTTCTGCGTGAGCGCAGCCACTTCTCAGCGGTGTTGACCCTACTGGCCGACCAGCCGCCCCAACAGGTCTTCTTGCTGGCCGACTTGATGCCTATAGCGCGGGAGCTCAACCTCGAGGCCGACCGCCTGCAAAAGGTGCTAGAGAGTTTGAGCAGCCCGCCCTTCCTTCTCTTGAAACGCCTTTCGCCAGGTGAGTTTTTGATGCGCCAGTCGGTAGAGCAGGCGTTGGCTGAGTGGGTAGAGTACGCCCAGGTCATGACCCGTCGCCTGCGTGGGGTACTGCAAGAGCTGGAGGGATAGCGGTCAGATTCGGTTAGTTCATCCCCGTGAACTAACCTGACCCAAGGGAAGTGCTGTCTTGGCAGAGCGCAACGAAGGTGTGCTCTAGGAGCCTCTACCCTTTGCAAAACCTCGCCTGAATCTCGGGGGCAGATCCGGGCAGGATGATCTCTCAATTCCTCACGGCCCGCGCTTCCGGCGGATCTTCAAAGGGGAGCATAAAAATCGGGATTTTGCACATGGAAGCGTGCTTTAGTTGAGGGAGCTGCTCTTTAGCTAAAAAGAGATCGCAGGTGAGCCTCGAGGGCATTTGCAGCTTTTTGGCTTAGGGTTAGCTTGAGCTTTATCACCAGCTTACGGCTCCACTCCTCGAGTTCGCCCAGGCTTTGTTTGCGCTCAATCTCTGGTAAAAACTTTGCCGCATGCTCTCCCAGTTCGGCTTTGAGAATAGCGGCCAGCTGGGCTTTTGCGGCGACCAGCTTATCCGGCGTGTGCTCTGCTGGCCGGCTTGGCTCACTTTGGGACGAGGCCACTATTTCTATCAGGCCATGCTCGAGCAGCGCAGATAGGGCCTTGTTCAAAACGTCCAGCGGAAGCTGGGTACGCTGGGCCAGCACGATGTCGCTTATCTCCTCACGGCAAAGGGTATAGACCAGGCGCTCATCCCGGCTGAGGAAAATATCCAGCGCTCTAGAGGTTTGGCGGTAGATTTGCATCAACCCTCGAGTGCTGCCAGGCTTTTATCATATACACCCCATTAGCCAACGATACAAGGGCATGGGATTGACCGCGAAGCGCCGAAGGCTGCGTAGAACGGGAACACCGCACA
>Ga0209017_10001291_pt1 | contig 19754 bp, 18 predicted proteins | sample YNPBryunderm2012_FD_185812 | JGI IMG/M metagenome (GOLD analysis project Ga0209017, IMG submission 185812) | Anoxygenic and chlorotrophic microbial mat microbial communities from Yellowstone National Park, USA - YNP Bryant MS undermat 2012... ... | reverse complement strand
CGAAGATGGTGCCCATCGCGTGGTTGTCGAGGCCCGGCAGGCGCACGCTGCCGTCGCTGTTGAGCACGGGATATGGGCTCAGGTTGATCGAAGGGTCGAGGAACTTTTCGATGAGTGCACTCAGCGCGTCGGCTTTGGCTAGGCGCGGGATCTGGTTGCGGAACTCGAAGTTGTCGATGATCTCTTGGACGTTGGGTGAGAAGCCATCGAGGTAGGCGCGAAAATCGGTCTCCAGTTGCTGGCGGCTCGCGCGAGCCTTGAGGTCACGCAGGGTGAATTTCGAAGTGTTGTAAAACGCCTGTCCGGCTGCTTGACGCAGGGCAGCGTCCTGTTGCACGATGCCCGCTTTGTCAAGCGTGGCTTTCATTTCGAGCACGGCCTGCTTGGTGGGCTCTAAGACCGCGTCGAGCCGGCGGATCACGGTCATCGGGAGAATGACGTCCCGGTACTTGCCGCGTACGTAGAGGTCGCGCAGCACATCGTCCGCGATGCCCCAGATAAAGTTGGTGATCCAGGTCAGCTGGCCGTTTTCCATTTAGGTTTCTCCGTAACAAATGTTGAATGGCTTGACGTCGTGTTTGTATTCGGCGGCGTCCATGCAGCCGCGCAGGGCGTCGGCCATCCGCCAGAGCTGTGCTTCGTAGCCCAGCGTCACGGTGCTTGAAGCTCCATCTCGATTGCGTTGCTGTTTCATGGTGTGTTTTCCTCGAAGAGCAATGCAAATTTCGCCACAGGAGCTATTGCTGTTCCCACTTCGGGCACAGGACTATGGGGATGCAGCCGAGATGGTGCTGTCCCGCACCACTAAGGTAATGCTGTAGCCCAAGCGCGAGAATTAAAAGTGGGTGTACTTATCATTGAAGTGGCTTTTGCTATAAATGTTGTCACCGTGAGGCATTTGTGGATGCTGAATCTCAACATCGAGCGCTCGGCCATCATCTACCGTGGTGTCGTAGGTTGTCAACCGATTCGTGATGGTAGTCTGGCGCCTTTGGGAGTCACGGGTAGTGAGCGAGAGCTTAAGTTCACGAATGTAGGCGCCAAAAAATTCCTTCTCCTCAAACCGCGCGGAGATGGTAATTTCAGCCTTGTGCTTTTTGGGTGGTTGCATGGCTATGCAAACAGGTGGTGGAACAACGATAATGGCAATGGTGAAACGAACAATGTAGGATTCCATTAAGAGAGCACTTTCGCACCCACTGTCCGATAGGAGCAGCGTGGATATGCCGCAGTAGGTTGTGTTCTGTGCGTTGGCAAATGGAAATGCTCAGCGGCATTGATGCTGGCCGAAAGGGTACTCCACAGGCAAAAGTACCCGAACATGAAGAGAATTTCGCAAGTAGGCACGTGCCAATCCGAATGGAAGGGGATAGTGCACCCGATAACGGGAGGAAATCGCAAGCGGTGGGAGAGTGACGCGACCCTTCCGAACAGGGCGCACTCTAGGCGAGCAGAACACGATTATGCACGATCCCACCAGGCAACGATGTGGGCAGGCTTGGGGAGAATCCTGTTGGCGAGCCAATCGACGAGTCGCCAAAGCCAGTGTGGAACGCGTCCGAGCAGAACATGCGTCCGTGCAAGGAGCAAGGCTTTGTTCCCGAACGTTGTAAAGCCGAACCGTCCCTGGCGCAGATACGAGGCGAGTCGGTGCTCGTCGAAACTGTTCAAGTGAGCGTGGATCGGTGTGGGCTGGTTGCAGTGGATGCAGAGGACGTAGCGAATGCGCTCCCGATACGGTGTGGAGATGAGCACACGTCCACCTGGCCGGACAACACGCCACATCTCATCGAGCACTCGCTCCGGTTCTGGGAGATGTTCGATTACTTCGGACGCAACAGCACAGTCGAACGTAGCGTCGGCAAACGGGAGTCGCTCGCCGTGTGCGACGACTGCGACGTGTCGCTCATCGGGCGTTTCGATCAACGCACGGCGTGGGTTCGGAATGCCAAGGTCCATCGAACAGACTGCCACACCGCGCCGGATGAGCGCTCGCGCAAGCCAGCCGTTACCACATCCGACGTCGAGCACAAGTCGAGCCTGTGATGGGATGGAACGGAGAATGACTTCCCGCAGGCGTCGTTCGTCGTGTGCGGTTGCTGCATCGCGTTCCTCCCAGTAATCGAACAGCACTGCATCGCGCTGATAGTGTGCAGCAAAATGCTGCATCGTCTGGTTCTGGTGCTTCGGCAGCAAGAGCGGTATGTCGCCCTCCCATTGGATTTGTTCACCGCGGGAGGTCCAGAGCGAGCCATCTGGCTGCCAGTGGAGAGGTTCTCGCACGTCAGGATCGATGAGACGATCGCGCAGTGGGTGATGTGTCCAACGCATCAGTAGCCGATCCGAAGTTGAATCCATCCCCACCACCGCTCCAGTGGGGCATTGCCGCCAGTTCGGAGCATGTATTCTGCGCGAATGTCGAAAAACACGTTCACGATTGGCTCGAGCGATGCCCATAACTGCACACGCCGACTATGGCTTATGTTCCCCCGAAGGAAATGGTTGCCCACGGCGAACGGCTCTGGTAGGACGTCGCCATCGCCGTTGGTTGCATCACCGCCAACGTTCCCCACGGGAATCGGCGTGTCCGTTCCAGGGAGGAGCACCGTCTGGATGCGGCCGGCGCTATCGAGCCAGTTTTCGCCCCAGCGTGTGTAATCAACACGGAACGACAGGCGCAGTCGTGGTGCGAACAGAGCCGTTGCACCCAGCGTCCAGCGGTCGCTATTGGGCGGTTGGAGTGCACCGAGAACCTCGCCCTGCGACGTCCAGGAGTTGGTCACCGTGCGGTGTGCGTACACAAAGGGATTGATGCGGACGTATTCTGCAGTTACGATGATGGGAATGTGCCCATCGTGGAGGAGATGAGTGCCGCCGATCTGCCATGCGTACTTGTTATTGTTCCCACGCCAGCTTGTATCGGCAAGCGTAGAAAAGCTGATGTCATCGGCAAGGAGTGTTCCGTAGAGGAGCGTTCCCTCGAGTGGGCGCCAGCTGAGTTCCAGTGCAAGGAGTGAGTTATCACGCTCGTTTCGTTCTTTGCTCAGCATGCCGCTCGAGACGTAGAATCCGAGTGGGTTGAGGTACGCAAGGTCAATACCGCGACCTGAATAGACAATCGCGTCCGTAATTGCAACCGAGAGCGAGCCGAGAGGGTCCACCTGCACGCGGTGTGCTGCGACAAATTTTGTCTGTACATCCGCACCACTGGCGTCGTTTCCAATCGCTGCACCGTGGATGTAGCTGAACCGTAGTGCGCCGTAGTGGAGATCGAGCAGGAGATGGTCGAGCAGAGGCGACGCTGTGGAGAAAAGTAGTCCACCACCGAACGGAGAGTACCCCCAGCCGACGAGGTCGCGTCCAATGCGGATGCGACCGAGCGCACCTTCGTATTGGACGGCGCCGAGTGCGCGGTCGTAGAATCGGCGATCATCGAGCAGCAGCCGTCGTGAGCGCGCCATGTCGGGGTCGGTCGGAGCCAAGCGCTCAGGCTGACCACGAAAGACTGCAGCATTTGCCAAGTCGAGAAGAAAGCTCCAGTGTTCGCCGATTCGACCCAAGGCACGCATGCTTAGCCGGCCCGTTGCCAAGAGATCACTGCCATTCCAATCGAGCAGTCCACCACGCCCCGCTGCTGATGCATCGAGCCGAACAGTAAGGACACTATCGCGTGCTGCTGCGAACGCATGGCGCCCGCCATGGACGGGTAATAGTTCCCACGCTCTCGCAAGCGAATCCGCAAGTGGCCAATAGTAGGTGGCAAGGTAGCGTTGGAAGGTATCGCGTGGCATAGCCGAGCTGAGGAGACTTCCGAGTTGGGGTGGGAGAACGCTCGCGCTCCCAATGCTCCGCTGGTTGCGAAGGACTTGGAGCAAGAGGAGGTCACCACTGGTAGGTTCATTGCTCATGTCCGCGTTCTGGGACCAGCTCTGTCCGGTTACGACGAGAACGATCACTGCGGCAGCGCAGAACCTATTCGGCATAGCGACGGAATGCAATGATCGCGTTGTGACCACCAAAGCCGAACGTATTACTCAGCGCAACGTCGATGGTTCGCTGGCGAGCACCATGCTCGGTCAAATCGAGCCTGGGGTCAATCGCAGGATCGCGTTCGGTGATGTTGATCGTCGGTGGGACGGTCTGGTGCGTGATTGCGAGGACAGTTGCAATTGCCTCGATTGCGCCTGCTGCGCCGAGCAAGTGACCCGTCATGGATTTGGTCGCGCTCAAGCTCAGGTGCTCGACGTGGTCGCCGAAAAAGTCCACGATTGCGCGTGCCTCGGCAGGATCACCGACGGGAGTGGACGTTGCGTGCAAATTGATGTAGTCAACGTCGGCTGGTTGGAGGTCAGCTTCGCGCAAGCATTCGGCCAGCGCGAGCGTGATCCCAACGCCTTCGGGATGCCCAGCGGTGATGTGGTAGGCATCAGCGGTAGCGCCTGCGCCGACGACTTCGGCGTAGATACGTGCGCCACGTGCGCGGGCGTGGTCGAGCTCTTCGAGCAACAGTGCGCCAGCGCCTTCGCCAAGGACAAAGCCATCCCGCTCACGATCGAAGGGACGCGAAGCTGTCTGGGGTGAATCGTTCCGTTCCGAGAGTGCTTTCATTGCACTAAAGCCACCTACGGCAGACGGTGCAATGGAGGCTTCCGAGCCGCCTGCCATGATAGCATCCGCTTTGCCGAGCCGGATGTAGTTGAACGCTTCGATGATGCTGTGCGATGAGGATGCACACGCCGAGACTGCACAGAAATTGGGTCCGCGAAAGCCAAAGCGAATCGAGATGAGACCGGCTGCCATGTCGCTGATCATCTTCGGAATAAAGAGAGGGCTAAAGCGCGGCGTCCCATCGCCACGGTAGTAACCACCGATTTGCTCTTCGAGCGTGACAAGTCCACCGATGCCCGATGACCAAATCACACCGATGCGATCGCGGTTGTTCCGGTCAAGCTCCAACTGTGCGTCGGTGACGCACTCTTGGGCTGCGGCCAATGCGTACTGGCAGAATGGGTCGGTGCGCCCGACCTCGCGGCGATCTAAGATGGTGAGTGGGTCGAAGCCTTTAACCTCACACGCGAATCGTGTGCGAAACTTCGATGCATCGAAATGGGTGATTGGCCCAGCGCCGCTTTTCCCAGACTTCAATCCTTCCCAGTATTCCGGGACAGAATTCCCAATTGGTGTCAATGCACCAAGACCAGTGATCACAACTCTCCGCAAGCGTTCCATCCGATTAAGGTGAGTGTACAACGAACCTGCAAGATTACAAAAACACATTCGTCGCGCTCAAAACGATTGGCCGGTGCGTCGTGCTTTCGGTTATCGGCTCCGCACCGTGAACAGCAGCACCAGCGTCGTGGCAACCGATGCAACGACGATGAGTGGTTCAAGCACGTCGTCCCAGAACGACCGTGGCGGAGGCGGCACCGGAGCACTTGTGAGCTCTGAGCGCGGGAGCTCAACGAGCGCAATGTCCGTTCGATCGAGGACGTCATGCCACTCGGCGATTGCCCGCGACGTTCCGTGGTCGTCTAAAAGCCGCAGCTCAACACGGACGCTTCGCTCAATCGAATCCCGCGATGCCGTATAGAGTGCATACCGAACCGCACCATCGGCAATCGCAACCGTGCAGGGAGCGCTTGAACCCACAGTGACCCCATGTGCACGGTACTTTTCGACGACCAGCCACCGGAGAGCGGACTCAAGTGGGACGACTGCAACAGTATCGCACCGTGCAGAATCAAGGGTTGCAGCAACTGCTACCGCGATGAGCGAATCGAGCAGCGCAAAGTTCGAACGTACCTGCGCGGCTCCGTGGAGTGGGCAAAGTGCAGCAACAGCAACCGCAACAGCCCCAAGCGCACCCACAGAACTGCGGAGCATGCTACTGCTCCGTTGGTTTCAGAACACGTGCCTGCATTGGCCCGCGCAACCCGCTGTAGCCTGTCAGCTCTGCGTCGATTGTGCCGATCGGGATCCGCGTACTGACCTTGACGGGGATCTTTCGGTCGTCGTCACTAAGCCAAATGAGGATGCGCCCATCGCTTTTGAAGAGCCCACCTTCCTTGATGAGCGGCTCGATGACGATGCAGCGGAACGTTCCCGATTCGACTTCGACGGTGTTTCGTCCGAGGATACGAACGCCAAGATCGTGTGTCTTTCGGTCGAAGAAGTTCTGCAGTTGGATGACGCTCCCTTTCGGGTACTTACGCAAATCCAGCGTCCGAACGTAGTAGAAGGCAGAGACGATGTCGTGAACGTACGGCGGGACGTCGAAGGTACCTTCCGTGGTGATCGCTTTATGGTTGCGCTGGTCGAACCGTGCGTAAAAGTCACGGTGGAAGTTCCCTTCGCGAATGTGCTGTTCGAATTCCCACGGGAAAATGCCCCCAACGTCCAGGATGGTTCGGTACCGGTCTCTGACACGGTAGAGCCAATCGAGTGATTCGAGCGAACGCACTTCGAAGTTGATGTCATAGCACGGACGACCTTCGCGCATCACCGGTTCGGGTGCGATGGAGAAGTATGCACGCCCGGCGGTGATGAATTTGTAACCGACACGGTACTCGAGCCGCTCCCCGAAGCCGTACGCTTCGTTTGGCACATAGCGAAACTCCTCGCGCAGGGGTATCGCCCCGACCACAAAGAGTGCTATTGCAGCAATTGAAGATTTCATCGAGACACCGTAGGCAATGGACATTGTTGGATGGCAGAGACGGTTCATTTACGGAAGCATTGAACTTATGAGCCACCATACAGGAAGGCTCACCGCACTTGCAAGCGTCGTCACCGCAATGGCAGCAGCAACGAGTTCTGTGGTCAAACCGAACCGTTCTGCGACCACAAGCACAAGCATCATCGTTGGCATTGCTGCTTCGAGCGTAACCGCTTGAAGTGTCGAGCCACGGATGCCAAGTGCGAGAGCTACTCCCAGCGCTACCATTGGTGCGATCGCAAGTTTGATGGTAGCAAGTGGCATAAGCACTTTCCATCGGCGAAGATACTCCCAGCGAAGCGACAATCCAAGGACAAACATCATTAGCGGGATCACCGTACCGGCACCGAGTGCAAGGAACTGGTCAGCCGATGGGTCGAGCTGTGCGTCGCTGATTCGCCACAGAAGCCCTACCAGTGCTGCCCAGAGCGGCGGCAGGAGCAGGATGCGATTCCAACTCCGCTGGGGACTTGATTGCGACTCGGACGTTTCTGCAAGTGCGAGCGCCACGCCAAGTGTCCACAGCAGTGGCGTCGAAGCAGCAAAGTCGAAGAGCACTGCAACGAACAGCTGCTCAGATCCCACGAGTGCAGAGAGCACCGGAATTCCGAGATACGTAACGTTCCCCCATGCAGACGCAAGCAGGAGTGCAGAACGCTCGGGTGGCCCCCAGTGCTTGTGGTGACGGAGCCACGCATATGCGCACCCAACAGCGCTCACGATCGTAATCGCTGCCACAAGGGGCACTTGCCACAGGGAACGATCGAGTGGCGCGTGTGCCATCGAACGAAACGTGAGCAGCGGGAGCAGGACGTAAAACACGGCGGTCGAAACGCCACGACGGATCCGATCCGCTGGTGGAAGCCATCGGAAGAAACGCCATGCAATGCCAAATCCGACACAACTAAGGGCAGCGAGACTATCCATTCCCCTTCGTGTGCACTCTGTGTGCACTATGTGAACAGATCGGGGCGATCGTCGTCATCCTCGTCGCTGAAAAGGTAGGACTCGCTGTCGTACTCCGGCCAAATGTCCTCGATGCTCTCATAGAGCACATCACTATCCTCGAGCTCCATGAGGTTATCGAGTACTTGCTGCGGTGCCCCGGTACGGTTCGCATAGTCGAGTAGCTCTTCCTTCGTCGCTGGCCAGGGGGCATCTTCCAAGTATTTTGCCAGATCAGGAGTCCAGAACATAGCACCTCCAAGGGGCTGTGATACCAAGCTACGGGGCGCGAAAATAGTAGCGCGGGTGCGTAAACGAGCGCAGAGGGTTCGCTATTGTACGGTTTGGTGCGGCGATGTATAGTCAGCGTGTCGCAGCGTTGGAGAAGACAAGGAGGCTCCCTTCATGCAGCTCGACTTCGACAAGCGGTTGGCGAGCTTGATTGCGAGCGCCTTCGCGGCGTCCAAGTTCAAGGACTTCGTCGTTGAGATCCCAGACGAGTCCGCGAGTTGTCAGTCGTGCACGGGGCTGTGGGATGAGCGAAATCATCTCGCCAGGCACTGTAGCAAGTGCAAGCGACGAAAAGACTGCACGAGCACAGCGACCATGTTCATAGAGCTCCAGGACCGCCTGCTGACTATAGCGCAGGAACACGCTCCAGTTGTTCAATGTGTGGTCAAGTTCGCCGCCGTGCATCCCTACAATGACAAACTCTGCGATGCCGCGATCGAGCCCGATGCGGAGTGCTTTTTCGAAGTCCGTCGAATCTTGATCGGGAATGTGAAGGATTTCCGACTGTGGGAATGCCTGTTCTGGATTCGGCAATCGCTGGAGGGAATCCAAATCACCGACGATGAGGTGAGGCACAATCCCGCGCTCAAGAAGTTGCCACGCCGAGCCGTCGGCCGCAATGACAGTGTCGTAGCGGAGTTGAAGGAGTTCTGCCGGAGGAGGCAAGGATCCACTCAGACTGAGCAGTGCACGCATGGAATCTGGTGATTGGTACTGTTCTAGGCTTAAGACGCTCAAGCGTTGGTGGTGGTGTGCACTGCTATTTTTGTTTTGTGCCAGACTGCACGTGATGTCAACGATGGAACCAATGCTGGCGATCTACAGAGCAGACCAGGTGGTGGTGGGTACTCTTGTCCGCGCAGGAACGAAAGGACTGCAGCTTGTGGCAATCGGCATAGCCAGCGATGGAGGCAATGACCACTCGAGGCTTGAACAGCTGAAAGCTCACCTACAGTGGGACGGGTGCGTTACCAACATTACACTTGTGCTTGAAAGTCCTGACTCCGCGCTTGCTTCTTTTCCACTTGATGACAGCACAACGGAGCACATCGTGCGTGAGCAGGCTGAGCTCGAGATTGTGCAGCAGTTCCTCTCCTCACCGAGCGAGGGCTACTGCGTGGAGCTCTACCGCACGTGCCCTGACGTCGAGGGAAGGACGATGGCGCATGGGGTGTTCGTCCTTGATGCACAGCGTTCCATTGCAGACACAGTCCGTGACGTCTTCGGAGTGCAGCCAGTGGTGAGGACTGCCGCGCTAGGGAGCGTCGCAGCGTACCTGTACAACTATCCAGAGCGCCGTGTTCAGCAGATGGGGATTGTGACGATTGGTGCTCGTTCGGTAGATGTTGTCGTCTTGCGAAATGGCACCATCGGCTGGTGGGGCTGGCACTATCCTATGGCGGGCTCACCGTCGGTGGTGGTGCAGCGCATGGTGCGTGAGGCGGTACTCCACTGTGGAGAACTTACGATGCTCTCGATCGCTGGAAGTGGTGCGCAGCGTTCTGTGGTTGACCAGATTGCACTTGTATTCGAGGAGCGCTTCGAGGAGCCGATTACCGTGCTCGATGGATTTCGAATGCTTGAATGTGGGATGGATCGTGAGCTCTGCAGCGCGGTTGCACCACTCGGACATGTCTTTGCCCCAGCGATTGGCGGCGCACTCCAGCAGTTCTACCTTGAGCCGACCTGGCGCTTAGAGGTACCCACGGTAGTAGAATCGCAGTTCGTGGAGTAAAGAGCATCCTACGGAGCGAGCTGAATTTTTTCGCTTAGCGACTTGACCGTGAAGATTGGAAGGCGCTCGACCAACGCGCCATGCCCAAACTTGCGGAGAACAAAGGGTGGAAACGGACGCATGAGGATTCGTGCTGAAAGGCGGAGCTCAACGGCATTCTGAAGGAGCGATTGTGGTAGCGTGTACCGTGCATAACGTGCTTCGTGGGGTGGAATCGTTCGGTTGATGATGGCATCGGCGTCGAAGAAAAAGTCGGTCATTTGCCCAAAACGGAAGGCAGTACCATTGAAGAGCACAAGTGCCGTATCCGGTGGCAGGAGACCTCGTTCGACGTACTCGCTCCCTTTGGTGCGGAGGTCGCCGTTCGGATCGAGCAGACTGCTGGCAAAGAGTGTATCCTCACGTTCGTTGGTGACGACGAACTCCACCCACAGTTGACGTTCGAAGATCGTCCCGCTCGGAATGTTGTGCCCAACGGTTTGGTTAAAAATCGACAGTGCGATGGTCAGCGGCTGTGAGCGGGGAGCAATGCGAGGAAGTGTGTACCACTGAACGTTCAATGCATATGGAAGACTGTACTCAATCAACGATGCGACAGTATCACGACCGGGAAAATCGGTTAGCGCTAGCTGATCCCTTCCATGATGTGTGAATGTCGTTTGCGGATCGGTCCACCGACGGCCGCAGGTTCATAGTTCCACTTCATGTGACAGGCTTGGCAGGTTAGTCCTCGACCTGGGTACGTGCTATTCTGCCATTCGGTGAAGGTTTGTTCGACGCGGAAGCCCCGTTGGTTGACCACATCGTGGCAGCCAGCGCACACGTCGCTTTGGCTTGAGCGCGGGTCATAGACGGAGCCGTGGAATGGATTCGGGACAGGATCGAGAATGCTACCACTTAAGACCCCATCGAGACGGAACCGTTGAATACCATGACCGGGAACTTGCTCGACTGCGGCGTGGCATGTCACGCAGGTGACGCCTCCCCGCGCGTGTGGTGAGAGTGCTCCGCGCACAATCCCTGTGGGTGCCTCGCCCAAGAGCGTTGCGGCAGGTGAATGGCATGCAATGCAAAATTGACCGAGCCGCCCTCCAGTCCGTTGCTGACCATCCTCGTTCATCGCGTGGAACAGAGGATCCACGACTGAATAGGCGTGCATGGAGATTGCCCATTCACGGTAGTGATCCGGATGGCACGGTTGGCACTGCTCCGGAGGGATGAAGACCGTGCGGTAGAGCGCAGCCGAATCACTCGTCGGTGGGCTCACCGGAGTGGTCGTCTCGCGGCAGCCGAATAGTACCAGTGCAATAGCGAAAGCAACAAGCAAACGGCACACTTGCGGAATGAGGAGGTCGTGATTCTACGTGTGCACCAAACTAACGAAACAGAATCGCGCATAGTTTCACTGGCGTGCGCGCTCGACAAGCTCAGCTAAGACGAGGAAGGCTTGTATCGGTGTCATCTGTTCCAAATTGAGCTGCCGAAGTTGCTCTCGGATTGGATCCGGTGCGGCTTCGAAGATTGAAAGCTGGACCGTGCGTTCAGCCGCAATCGAGAGTGGGGTAACGGTGGCTGGGCTGACCTGCTCCAACTGGTCGAGCAGCGCCCGCGCTCGTTCGACGACTGGCGGAGGCATTCCCGCCATCTGCGCCACGTGGATGCCGAACGAATGGTCGCTTCTGCCGGGGATGATGCGGTGAGGGAAGAGCAGCGTCGAGCCAACTTCCTTGACCTCGGCTTGGTAACAACAAATGCCAGGGTAGTGATCGGACAGCTCGGTCAACTCACGGTAGTGCGTCGCAAAGAGCGTCTTTGCACCAATGTGGTAGTAGATGTACTCAACGATTGCCCATGCAATAGCAATTCCTTCGCGGGTAGCGGTGCCTCGCCCGACTTCATCAAGCAAAATGAGACTCTGACGCGTGGCGTTGTTCACAATCGTTGCAGCTTCCTGCATCTCGACCAAGAACGTGCTCTCACCAGCTCCAAGATTGTCTTGGGCACCGACGCGGGTGAAGATGCGGTCCACAAGGGGAATTTCAGCACGGACCGCGGGAATGAAGGAACCAACGTGTGCCATCAGGACAAGGAGCCCGACCTGCCGCAAGTAGCAGGATTTCCCTGCCATGTTCGGACCGGTGATGATGTGAATCCACTCCTGGGGTGTTCCGATGAGTGTGGAGTTGGGTTGAAACATTTGTCCAGGGGGCAGGTGTGCTTCAACGACGGGATGTCGCCCCTCCTCGATGAGGAGTGCACCATCGGTTCGAATCTGGGGACGGACGTACCGCCGTTCGATCGCTACCGTTGCCAACGATTGAAACACATCGAGTTGGGCAATGCCACGGGCGAGGTCTTGAAGTTCGGCCACGTGTTCGGCGATCTCGGCACGAAGTTCTTCAAAGAGCTGCTGCTCCATACGCTCGACTTGTTCTGCTGCAGTAGCGATGCGCCCAGCAAGTTCGTCCAGTTCAGCGGTCGTATAACGTTCAGCATTGGTGAGCGTTTGCTTACGGATGAACCAATCAGGCACTTTTGTACGGTGTGTGTTAGTGACCTCGATGTAGTAGCCAAAAACGTTGTTGAAGCCGAGCTTGAGCGAGCCGATTCCCGTTTGCTGGCGGAGTTGCTCTTGGTAGCGATTGAGCCATTCTTTGCCGTGGTAGAGTGCCTCGAGCGCTTGGTCGAGCAGTGCGTTGAAGCCAGGACGGAACACTGCGCCGCTGCCGAGCTGGGTGCTCGGTTGCTCGACGAGTGCACGCTCGATATAGTCACGGAGGTGCACGAGGGCGGGGAGGTTGGAAAGGATCGTCTGGATTGGTCCACCGATGATAGACGCACCAAGCCGCTTGAGCAACTGCACCTGACTGAGCACTGTCGCCAAATTCCTCACCTCCCGGGGAGTCGCACGGGCTGTGCAAATCTTGGTTACCAAGCGTTCTACGTCGCCGATCGGTTCGAGCAGCGTCCGCATGCGCTGGCGGAGCTCGTCGTCGCGGTAGAGTTGTTCGACTGCATCGAGGCGTTCGGTGATTGCATCCACTCGTCGGAGTGGTACGAGGACCCACTGTTTGAGCAAACGCGCTCCCATGGGTGTAAGCGTTCGATTGAGAACGCTGACGAGCGAAAAGTGTCCGTCACCGCTTGCCACAAGATCGAGGTTTCGCCGCGTCCCAGCGTCGAGCAGCATGACGTCGCGGTCGTTCCACCGTCGGAGCGTGCGCAGGTGCGCTACGTTACCGAGTTGGGCATCGCTGATGTAGCGAAAGAGTGCACCGGCTGCTGAGAGTCCTGCGTGGAGATCATCAACACCAAAGCCCTTGAGAGAATGCGTCCCGAAGTGTTCTGATAATATTCGTTGGGCATCAACTGTGTCGAAAAGCCACGGTTCAAGCCGTGTAATGATTGCTCGAATGTTGCGCTGGTCAAGCTCGCGCTGCACGCGCTCTGCCTCAGGCTTTGGTACAAGCACTTCTGCGATGCTCAGCGTCTCGAGCACAGCAAGTGTCTCGTGCCAGTTCAGATGGCCGACCACAAATTCCCCCGTTGAGACATCAGCGTAAGCAAGTCCGACTGTGTGGTTTGTACTTGCAATCGCAGCGATGTATCGGTTGCTATCAGCATGGAGCACCTTGTCGTAGAGCGCAACACCTGGCGTGACGATTTCTACGACACCGCGCTTGACCAATCCACGGGCAAGCTTTGGGTCCTCGAGCTGCTCACAGACTGCGACGCGATAGCCTGCCGCGACAAGTTTCGGTAAGTACGTATCAAGTTGGTGGTGTGGAAATCCCGCTAAGGGGACATCGCCAGCGGCACCGTTATTGCGTTTTGTGAGAACGATACCGCATACTTTGGCGGTGATGGCGGCATCCTCGCCGAACGTTTCGTAAAAGTCTCCCATGCGGAACAGCACGATCGCATCGGCATGCTGCCGCTTGATTCTTTGGTACTGCCGCATCAGCGGCGTTTCCGTCGCAGTCATAGGGGATCGAAATTACTGTAGCCACTCGAAGGATGCGCGAATTTGCGCAATGCTATATCCAGCTCCAAGAGCGCACAAAAGCTTGATGCGTGCTTTCTGCCCATTGAGGAAATCGGCGAAGATGACACCCGCTTCGTGGAGATGTTTGCCAGCACCTTCGTACGCGTAGATATGTTCAGTACGTCCGACCGGACAGCGAGACACTAAGACGACGGGGATCGTACGCTCGAGTGCTTCGAGGATTGCATAGTACGCTGGCGGAGGAACGTTCCCGACCCCCATCGCCTCGACGACGAGACCATTGGCTCCACGTTCGAGTGCCGAGCGAATGATCCACCCGTCCATGCCCGCGTAGCATTTGATGAGCGGAACAAACGATGGAATGTGTGTGGTGGGGAATGTCTCACGGTGGATGGGAGCGCGATATCTGACGGGCTTACCGTTCGAGATGCGTCCCAGTGGTCCAAAATCGAGACTACGGAAGGTGTTGATTTCCTCAGTGTCGGCTTTTGTGACCTCGGAGGCTGCGTTGATCACTCCTGCCATTACGACAAGTGTTCCCAAGCCACAGAACTCAGGATTGACAGCAATTTCAACAGCGTCGCGAAGGTTGCGGGGACCATCCCAATCTGGTTCGCTCGAATTGCGCATCGCCCCTACGACGACAACTGGTTTCGGATTAGAGATGGTGCAATCGAGGAGAAAGGCAGTTTCCTCGAGAGTATCCGTTCCGTGTGTGACAACGACGCCAGCAATATCGGGACGTTCGAGCAGGGACTGCGCAATCTGGGACACCTCGAACATCCGTTCTGGGGTCATGTGTGGTCCAGGGAACTTGCCATATTCGATAACTTCAATGTCTGCGAGTGTCCGAATTTCAGGGACGGCATCGAGAATATCGTGAGCATCGAGTGAGGGGATGACACCCCCGAACGCTTCGGAAAGCGACGATGCGATTGTCCCACCGGTGAAGATAATCGCGACGCGAGGTTTCACCTGCTTGCAGAGTGGTTCGTTCACTTTACGACAGGAAACCATGTGCACAGTCGGTGACTGGCGACAGTGACCGTGCAAAAGTACATCCCCGGTGCGAGCTTGTCGGTTTGGAGTGTGACCGTAGAAGTTGTCGCCTCACCGTGCAGCACTCTGCGACCGAGAGCATCCGAGATTGTCCAGGACCACGCACCGTGAGCAGGGTCATTGCCGGTGAGCCAGATCGTGCAGACGTCACCTGTGATAGGAAGCGGGGTGATATGAAGTTGGATGTGATCATTCGTTTCGGGTGCATTGCTCGTCGGGCGTTGCCCAACCCGGAAGTAAATCGGCACGATTGCGTTTGCAATGAGCGATTGCGGCGAGCCTGCAGGTCGAATTTTAGTTGCATCGAGTCCAAGTGTTGCGATACCGCTCGTCGTGCCGATTGGGGTAGTGAATGCAATGCGACCATCATCGCCTCGGTAACTTGGGTAGCCGAGTTGATTGTTCAATGCAAGTTGTCCGACTTGCTGGCGATAGAGGTCAGCTGCCATGACGGCATATCAATCACTGTTAGCGTCGTAGAGGTCAAATACAATGATGCTCGGTGAATTTTTTGCATAGGTGGGGTTGCCGATGTGGATCCCGTAGGGAGTGACTGGTAAGACGCGCTCGATCAGACCGGACCCGAAGGTACGTGCTGCTCGATTCCATGCTCGAAGCTGGAGGATGTCCCAGTACGGTAGTGTATCACCAGTAGCGGTAATGGTGTAATTGAGTGCATCAAAAAGCAAGATTTGGCCGTCGAGATTCCATTGGAGTGCATCGGCAAACGCTAGTTGCGAGCCGGACGTATCACCGGAATAGTTCGGGGTGTAGAGTCGATAGACACGGGCGGTTCTGCTCTCAGTATCGTAGATGTAAATCGTCGGTTCATAGGCAATCGAGGTTGCCGCAATGCGTTTCCCATCCGGTGAAATAGCGATACTTCGCCAGAAGGGGGTTGCATCGAGTACCTCCTCTTGAATCGTCGGAGTTGTGAGCAAGCATGCGCGGAACGTATTATCGTTGGCGACAAACAGGCAAATAGTCCCATCGTCAGTTACTGACGGCCGAGAGAAGATTCCAGCCTGGCTTGAAACTTGACGTGGTGTGCTCACATTGTTCGCATCGTCGAACACATAGAGTGCACCTGTGGTTGGTGAATAAACCAGTAAACGATCGGTGCCGGGTACTTGTGGATAGTCGGATGGCGATGAGCTGCTACCCCCGCCGTCGGTAATACCGACAGCATCGAACGCCTGTGCAGCAGCGGTTGCTTCCGCACCGTTGCCGTAAAGATCGCGGGCAGCCTGGATAATTGCCCGGCGTAAGTCAAGAAATTGGGAATTACGACGCAGATATGTCGTCAGTGCTCGGTAGTAGATGCGCTCGGTTTTTTCCCGACCGATTTGCTGTGCGATGAGGTAGCATGCGTGGTTTGGAATGCCACTGTTGATGTGTACGCCGCCGTTATCACCTTCCGGTGTTTCGGGAAGATGCTGATATTCGCTCATGTGGCGAGGTTGCCATCCCAAACTCTGCGGACCGCTTCCGCCATTATGTGGATCGATAAAACTGCGTAACGCACCGGAAGGGAAGTACGCTGTTGAGACGACATCTTCACCCAAGAGCCAATCATCGCGGTCCACCATCACGGCGAAGACGTCAGCCAAGGATTCGTTGATCGCACCGGATTGGCTCAAGTATACAAGGTTTGCCGTATGCTCAATCACGCCGTGCGTCATTTCATGGGCAGCGACGTCCAATGCTCGCGCCAATGGACGAAACGCACTGTTCCCATCACCATATGCCATGACTTTGCCATTCCAGTACGCATTGTCCATGGGGCGACCATTTTGAGTAACGTGGATAACGCTGATGATTGTGCCACCAGTACCATCGAGAGAATTACGGGCATGGGTTGTGCGGTAGTATTCATAGGCAATAGCGGCATTGGTGTGAGCCGAGACTGCTACAGGGTCGCTCCAGGTATTCGATGGTGACGTGATGTGGGATACACGTTCAAGGTCGGTATTGTTTGCATTCAACGTCAGTATCGCTCCGACTAGTTTATCAGGTAGGATGGATTGTTGTGGATTGTACATTGGACGTTATGCATCGAGCAAGTAGTATGTACTGCGCAGTCGGTAGGTGTGGAGTGTGCGTTGTTGACCGAGGAGATCAGTTGCTTGTGCAGTGGCAGTACCATCGCGATGGGTGTTATCGTAGGCAAATACGATATAGCCGTTTTTGCAATCAACAAATATTTCCCAGCGATGGAGACCGTCGGGGTATGCCGTCACATACCAGCATAAGCGGAGTCTCCATGGGGGTGTGCGCTCAGGGAAGAGAACGCGTTCGGTAATCCAATCTTGAGTTGATAGAATCGTAGAGAGGCCAGTGCGTGTTGCAAGGTGGTTTGCCGCATGTATTCGGGCAGATTCATCACTGATCTCCTCGTCGAGAGAAGGAGAAGGGTCCGTTGAAAACACAGTACCATGGGCAAGTTGAGCATATCCTTGAGCGTCAGTGTGGATACGCAGTTCACTGCCCCAGATAGGAATACCATTGTATGTTTGTTCAAGGACAGCGTGGTTCATACCGAGCTCATCCTTCCACTGTCGGATGAGTGATAGCTGGGTTGAGGGGAATCCTGCTCGGTTTACGATTGCAGTGGCGAGTGTGACGATTGCATTGCCGGCATGTTGCAGGTTTATTGCCTTTGGTTCGATGGATTCTAAGACATGACGTTCTGAGTAGATCGTTCGACCGCCTGCATCACTGATGGTGACGCTCAATCCGGGATGTTTAGCATGCATGTGCAATCGCTCAAATTTCGACAGATCAAGCGCTGGCAGCATATCAACTGATTGAGTACGCGGTATCGTTTTGGGGCGACTTTCCCAAATAATGGTTTAGTGAGGGATTGGGCAGTAGCATGCAACTCCAGCGTCATCAGTGCAAGTGCTGTGCTTGTCAAACTTCTCCACATGGTGACGATGTGCTGGATGTTGGGAAGGATTGTGACGCTGCAAAAATACTTTTCAGCAAGAATGCTCCTAATAGCATTCTCAGCTTAATCATTACTACTGACTGCATAGCGGCAGAATCGTAGAAGGCTATCGTACCATCTCACAATATCGTCTGGTAGATGGTCTGAACTACTCCATCGGATACGATGGATGCTCTTGTCAGTAGCGATTTCTATCCAATATGTCATATTCCCTGTCTCATTGATGTCTAATGTGTCGAGTCGGAGCGATACAGTATGGTCGAACAATCTTCGGACACTGCTTGCTGGCAGTTTCGCTGTCGTAATGATAAATGTATTACCACCACGAAGCTCCCATTCATCAATGGTACCATTCCGTTCGATTCTGTAAACCCTTCCGTATCCTGTAACTCCACCGCTACTTCCGACCGCGATCCGCTCGATGGGTATGTAAGTGCTTGGAGTAGAACTTGAACATCTAAGGAAGAACGTTACGACACTGACCAGAATGGATAGTTCATGGAACAATCTATGCGAGGGCATAGTATAGTCTGCAATTATTTAATTTTGAAGGTAGCCCACAATACGCAATGCGTATCATAAATTTGTATCGTAAGATGCTCAAATTATCAACATGCTTCGATTTCAAAGGCATCAGTTCAAGTTTACCGTTTAAGAAGACGATACCTTGTAGTGTAACATCTGTTTCGAGAGTATTCTTTAGTGATTTCGTTATTTTGTAATTAGAACGTGTTGTATTATCAGATGGTAGACCATGGTCTCACGTCGGCAGTGCCAGTTCGTCATTGCGCTTGCATGGTTCTGGGCGATTGCAACAATTGACCCTGCGACTCTCATAGCTGATGAGAACGTCGGTATTGGGACAACTCGACCAGATAGCTCCGCTGTGCTCGATATCAGCATTGAGGCACTCACGCAGCCACGTGGGTTGCTGATTCCTCGACTAAGCCTGTTTCAGCGAGATGCCATTACCCTACCTGCTCCTGGACTGTTGATATACGATACGACCTCAGGCCGTGTTGAAATAAATATTGGCACGCGAACTAACCCACGCTGGGTTCCTTTTCTTGTTAGTGGCGATTCATCGGGTGGTGACTGGGCATTGATTGGAAATGCTGGTCTGGATCCTGCACGTCATTACCTCGGAACGATTGACGCTGTCCCTCTGATATTAAAGACAAATGCTATCGAACGAATTCGTATCACAGAGAATGGATACATTGGCATTGGAACAGCTGCACCATTAGGTTTACTCAGCGTTGGACCTAACTCGGAATTTTATGTTGATGCCAATGGACAAATTCATTTACGAGGAACTAATACACGTATCCTTCTTCAGGGCAATCCAGGCGTCGCTGGTGATCTGCTCATTAGTGGTGGAAACTCATCAGCACCTCGGTGGACAAAAGTGCTCGACTCTCTTTCTGTAAATCAATTATTTACGACAAATATTTTTACTCAAATCCTCCAAGTGGATACACTGCGTACTCGCTCAATCAGAGCACGAATTCCTTTTGATTCTATTACCACCGGCGTTAATGAAGGTCAGGTTTTGACTGTTGGTAATGGCTCGGTACTTGAACCATCGGGAACGGGTATTATTCGTGCAAATGCATTTCGAGGTGTTGGTTCAACAAGCGATGCGGTTGACCTTGGTACAGGAGAGGTGAGCGGTGTACTCCCAATTGAGAAAGGTGGTACCGGTTTGACATCACTTGGTCCTGCGGGATCAATTGCGTACTCTACTGGCACAGCTCTCGGATTTACATCAGCAGGAAGCCCTGGTCAAGTACTTGTATCAGCAGGGGGAGGCACACCGCAGTGGCAAACCATTACTGCATCAAGTATTAACGCGTGGTCATTAAGTGGCAACACATTAACTGGTTCAGAATTTTTAGGGTCAACGAATGCACAACCACTTATCATACAAACTAATGGAACCGAGCGGATGCGCGTGACGACGAGCGGTAGTGTCGGGATTGGGACAACAAGTCCATCGGCATTGTTACACGTTGCCGGGACGGGACGGTTTGATGGGGTGTTGACAGCGGAC
>Ga0209017_10001289_pt1 | contig 19762 bp, 18 predicted proteins | sample YNPBryunderm2012_FD_185812 | JGI IMG/M metagenome (GOLD analysis project Ga0209017, IMG submission 185812) | Anoxygenic and chlorotrophic microbial mat microbial communities from Yellowstone National Park, USA - YNP Bryant MS undermat 2012... ... | reverse complement strand
ATGTGGTACTTGTTGCCACGCTGCTGCCGCTGAGAATTCCCCACAGTCCCAGAATGGAACAGTCGGTTGTACCGTCAGCGAGTAAGTAACAAGCGAAACCAAGAGAGCAATCGTAGCAAAACTGCGGTGAATCCACTTTGCACGGTTATCCATAGAGAAAACAACGGTGTTCGTAGAACGTAGAAAACGTGATTCAAACATTGCAATCTACAAAACCTCCGCGACCGGCTGTTCGCGCTCGAGAGCTTCGAGTAATTCCATCGTCAAAGCGTCACAGAGCGCATAACCTTCAGAGGTCAGTCGCAGGTAACCATCGTTAAGTCGTGCCCAGCCACTGGTTTGCCAACGCTCCAGTATCGTACGTGTCGCACCACGACCGAGCCAAATACCGAATTCTCGAGCAAACACATTCAGATCAATCCCTTCGGCTCGAAGGCCAAGAAAGATCATCTCGGTTCGTTGCTCTTGTTGCGACAAGTGTTCGACAGATGCGATCGGTAACTCACCATGCTCAATCGTGTCCAGATAACGCGCCAGGCTTCGGACATTGCTCCAGCGCACGTTCGCAATATGGCTATGTGCTGATGGTCCAAAGCCAAGGTATTCACCACGTCTCCAATAAAGCAGGTTGTGACGACACTTCTTCTGTGGCTGTGAAAAATTCGAGACCTCGTACTGCTGGTAGCCATTCATTGTAAGGAATGCTACTGTCTCGCGGTAGAGCACTGCTTCTTCGTCATCATTGAGTGGAATCACCTTCCCTTGCTGCAATTGATTGTAGAGTGTGGTTCCCCGCTCGTACATCAAACTATACGCTGAGACATGCTCCGGCTTGAGTGCACACACACGCTCCAACGTTCGACGATAGGTTTGTAGTTCCTGGCCAGGAAGTGCATAGATTACGTCGAGGTTGATGTTCTCAAAGCCAGCACGCCGACTTAATTCGAAGGCTTCTACTACCTGTTCTGCTGTATGGATTCTCTCCAAGAACGCAAGCTCCCGATCATCGAAGGACTGCACACCAAAACTGATACGATTGATGCCGAGCTGGCGATAGCAACTGAGCGTCTCATAGGTTACCGTACCGGGGTTCGCTTCGATTGTCCACTCATAGTCTGGATTGATTGGAAAAGCAGAACGCAGAGCAGCAGCAATGCGTTCGACCTGTTCGCATTTCAACAGCGATGGTGTGCCTCCTCCCCAATAAATTGTATCCACAATTCCATCGAGCTGCTCACATTCAGAACGGATGTCTATCTCTCGACAGAGTGCGTCAGTGAAACGGTCCATTGCATCGAGCAAGACAATTGAGTAGAAATCGCAGTAAGAGCACTTATGCTCGCAAAACGGAATGTGTACGTAGAGGCCATACGATCGCTTCATTGCGGTACCACCCCAAGACGACTCCACCGTACATGACCTAACACGGGTGAACGCGACCACACCACCAGTAGCGGCTTGCCGACAATATCTGACTCAGCAACAAAACCCCAAACACGTGAATCGAAGCTATGTGCACGATTATCACCCAAAACATAGTAAAAATTTTGCTGGAATGTATATGTCGTCATCGACTGACCATCAAGGAGGACAACACCGCGTACAACTTCGATGCGATGGCCCTCCCGTTCAATGAACGGCTTCCAGTACTGAACATTCGTCGTGGTTAGCTGTATGCTTGTGCCTTCCTTTGGCACGAGGATAAAGCCGTCGTACCGTTCACGCTGACGGTATCGGCGCTGTGGTGGCAACCGATACACACTATCACCAACTACCCAGATGGTATCTCCCGGCATACCGACGATGCGTTTGACGAAATACTCATGTTCCGTAGCTACGTTCGCATGATAGGCAAATCGAAAGACGATAAGTTCACCGCGTTCAGGATATCGCCACCGTAATCGTGGTGGATGGCTAAGCACAATGTCCGTCATAGGAACAGTCGGTGGCATTCCCAACCAATAACTCACTTTGCATACTAAGACAACATCCCCTGCTAACAGAGTCGGCTCCATCGATCGGGTTGGGATCATGAACACACCCAGCGCTATTGTACGTACAACTACCGCTACGATCACTGCAAGAGCCAACGTGCTCAATAACCGCCAGCCTTGCGTCATGGACGCTGCCGGCAATGGTGAATCGTTACAACGCAGCGGTTTAGTGGACGATGGTACCAAGACGTGACCATCGGATTCGCGCAAATCGTTTGGTAAGTGGAAGTGGATTGCCGTTGAGGTCGGTCTTTTCCCACGACCAATAGACAAACAGTGGCGTGCCAACGACGTTTTCTTTGGGGATAAATCCCCAATAGCGGCTATCGAGTGAATTGTTGCGGTTGTCTCCTATGCCGAAGACGTAATCACGTTCGACGGTATAGCTCGTCGCAGGTATGCCATCGATAAACACCTGCCCCATCCTGAGGTCTGCTTGGTGTCCTTCACGACGGATAAAAATTTCCCATTCAATAAAGTTTTCCGCATCAAGATGGATGATGTCACCCTTTTTGGGGATGCGCAAGGGACCGTAATTACTCCGCGTCCACCCTGATCCTGGAGGGAAGATACGAGAAGGATCATCGGGGGTTGGAAGAAATTTCGCATGCGGAGGGAATGGCATAAACTGTCCGTTCACGAAGACACTATCATTTCGAATGAGTAGCGTATCGCCAGCCACTGCGATGCAGCGTTTGAGGTAGTACATGAACTCTTTGGCTTTGACCTCATCTCGATCACCGGGGTAAATGAATACAATCACATCGCCCCGCTGAGGATCACGCAATGGAGGGAGTTTGTAATACGGCAACGGAATATTGAAGAGTGGAATAATCTGCGGCGTCGAAGGCCCGAAAATGAACTTGTTCACGAAGAGATTTTCCCCAGCCATCACTGTGTTCTCCATCGAGCCGGTTGGAACCTCAAACGCCGCGATCGCCAACCCATTGAGGATAACAACGACAACAAACGCACCTGCAAGAGATCGTACCCATGCAACTACTCTCTGAGGAAGGGTCATTTGGCGATAGCGCCGTTTGCGTTCCGCTTTCCGTTCTTTGCGCCAATGATAGAAGCGAACAATCGATTTCCAGAGTTTTTCTAACATTACATAATCCTCCAACTATGATTCATCGCCTAAACGAAGGACTGCCAAAAACGCCTCTTGAGGCACTTCCACGCGCCCGATTTGCTTCATGCGTTTTTTACCTTCTTTTTGTTTCTCAAGGAGTTTCCGCTTGCGGGTGACATCACCTCCGTAGCATTTCGCCAGCACGTTTTTGCGCAACGGCGCAATGCTATCACGTGCGATGATCTTGGACCCTATTGCCGCCTGAATGACGACTTCAAAAAGATGCCGTGGTATGAGCTTTTTCAGTTTCGAGCAGAGCCGACGGCCCCACTCATAGGCTTTCTGTCGATGCACTATCGTCGAAAGTGCATCAACAGGATCGCCATTGAGGAGAATATCAAGTTTGACAAGATCGCCACTTTTATAGTCGCTGTACTCGTAATCAAGCGAAGCATACCCACGCGAGATGCTCTTGAGCTTATCGTAGAAATCAAAGACAACTTCGGCGAGTGGTAACTCGACGTTTAAATCAACTCGTGTCTGAGTTAGGTAGTGTTGTCCAAGAACTGTTCCTCGCCGCTCAATACAGAGCTGCATAATCGGACCGAGATACTCTGCCGGTGTGATGATCTGAGCGCGGATGTACGGCTCCAAGATTTCGGCAATTTTCACTGGTTCCGGCATTTGTGCTGGGTTTTCAACCCACTGTTCTGTCCCATCAGTTCGGCGTACGAGATAGCGTACGTTTGGGACCGTTGTGACGATCGTCTGTCCAAATTCCCGCTCGAGCCGCTCCTGGACGATTTCCATGTGGAGCAAGCCTAAAAAGCCGCACCGAAAACCAAACCCAAGCGCTGCGGATGTCTCAGGTTCGTAATGGATCGCTGCATCGTTGAGTGCAAGCTTTTCCAGTGCATCGCGAAGGTCCTCGAAATCGTCGCTATCGGCTGGGTAGATACCGCTGAAGACCATCGGTTTGACTTCGCGAAAGCCAGCGATCGGCTCTGAACATGGGCGATGCGCATGCGTGACAGTATCACCAACTTTTGTGTCATGAACACGTCGTATTGAAGCAGTAAAATACCCGACGGTACCTGCACTGAGCTCGCCAGTCCGGTGCTGTTCCATGTGGAGTACTCCGACTTCATCCACTTGGTAAACTTGCCCAGTAGCCATGAAGAGAACGGAATCTTTCTCGCGGAGTGTCCCATCAAAAATGCGGACGTTAACGACGACGCCGCGATATGGGTCATAGAGTGAATCGTAGATCAGCGCACGAAGTGGTGCGTGGGGATCACCCTTAGGCGGTGGAATTCGAGCAACGACTGCTTCTAGTATTTCGTCAATGCCAATGCCCGCTTTTGCAGAGGCAAGAATGATTTCTTCCCGGCTGCAGCCAATAAGGTCCATGACCTGTGCTATTACGCTTTCCAGCATCGTTTCTGCAGCAGGGAGATCAATCTTGTTGATGATAGGTATGATTTCTAATCCAGCATCAACTGCTAAGAACAAATTCGAGATGGTCTGCGCTTCGACACCTTGAGTTGCATCGACGACTAAGAGCGCACCCTCGCATGCGGCTAACGAACGGGAAACTTCGTACGAGAAATCTACATGCCCCGGTGTATCAATTAAGTTGAGGGTATAGTGAGTACCGTCGCGCGCGGTATAATCCATTTGCACAGCATGGAGCTTAATCGTGATCCCACGCTCTTGCTCAAGCGGATTGTCATCGAGAATTTGGTCAGTCACCATTTCACGGGCAGTCACACGACCTGTCCGCTCGAGCAGTCGATCGGCAAGTGTAGATTTGCCGTGATCAATGTGTGCAATGATGCAGAAGTTGCGGATACGCTCCATCAAGATGCTTTAGGTGAGCAAATGTCTGCGTAGAAGAAGCAAAATTACTTTGCCTGAAGACGGGTACAAAAGCACCCTCGTATTTTTGCGTACTGAAAGAACGTAATGAACACCACTAAACTCTCTCCGATGAATAAGCTCCAGAAGGTCGAACAGAAAATCATCGAACAGGCGCTCACCTTACGTGGGGATGCGGCAATCCCTGACTTCCAACCTGGCGATACCGTCACCGTATCGCTCCGCGTCATCGAAGGTGACAAAGAGCGTACGCAGAATTTCACCGGTGTCGTCATCGCACGTCGCGGTGCAGGTCCAAACCAGACGTTCCGTGTTCGGAAAATCTCCAACGGTGTTGGTGTCGAGCGTATCTTCCCGCTCTATTCTCCATTTATCCAAAGCATAACGGTTGAACGCCGCGGACATGTTCGTCGCGCTAAGCTCTTCTACCTCCGCGGCATGTCCGAACGAAAAATTCGTCGGAAGCTCCATCAAGATTGACATCATCGGCTTTCTCTCCACGCGCTGGGAATTCTGCCATGTTCCCAGCGCTTTTCTTTTTCGTAGAGACGGTATTTTTGTGCGAACTCCTGGAGAATTCCCATGCCAGATGCAAACAGCACCGGTAACACAACACCCGTAAAGCCAGTCCCAGAAAAGCTGAAGCTCGCCATGCAAGCGATAGAGCAAATCGAGCGGCAGCACGGCAAGGGTTCGATCCTGCGCTTCACTGATGCCACCCCAATGCAAGTGGAGGCTATCTCGACGGGCTGTCTTTCGCTCGATGCAGCGATCGGCGTCGGTGGATTCCCGCGGGGGAGAATCATCGAAATATTCGGACCTGAGTCATCGGGGAAAACAACCGTTTGCTTGCAAGTTATCGCTGAAGCCCAACGACGTGGAGGCATTGCAGCAATCGTGGATACCGAACACGCGCTCGACATTGGGTACGCACAACGCTTGGGTGTCAATCTCGACACGCTCTTAGTCTCGCAGCCAGAGTTTGGTGAACAAGCACTCGAAATTGTCGAGACACTCGTCCGAAGTGGCGCCGTTGATGTCGTCGTCATAGACTCGGTTGCTGCACTGACACCTCGCGTCGAGATCGAAGGTGAAATGGGTGAAGCGCAAATGGGCTCCCAAGCACGACTGATGAGCCAAGCGATGCGAAAGCTCCAAGCGGCTATTGGACGCTCCAACACCGTAGTCATCTTCACCAACCAGTTGCGCCAAAAAATTGGGGTTGTCTACGGCAATCCTGAGACCACGACTGGAGGGAACGCTCTCAAATACTACGCCTCAGTTCGCATTGATATCCGTCGGAAAGACGTTATCAAGGAAGGCAATGAGATTATCGGCAATCGCGTCCGTGCCAAGATTGTCAAGAACAAGGTTGCTCCTCCATTCCGCGAGTGTGAGTTCGATATCCTCTACAACGAAGGCATATCAAAAATTGGTGACATGATCGACGTCGGGCTCGAACACGGGATAATCACCCGCAGTGGTTCATGGCTAACCTACAAGAGTGATCGCGTCCAGGGGCGAGACTCACTCCGAAAGTTGCTTCAAGAAAATTCTGCCTTACTGGCTGAACTAGAGCGCGACGTCCGTACAAAACTCGGACTACCAGTCGAGCAAGCGGCTCAGTAAGCCATGCCCCGTGCACACCTTGTACGGTGGTGGTTCGCCCAGAACGCTGGCATCATTACGGTTGAGCTACAAACGTCAGATGGCGAACGGAAGACCTTTCGGCTTGATTTAACCGTCTTCGATCATCTCCAGCTTGACACTGGTGCTGTAATCAGCGATGACGTTTTCGCTGCACTTGAGCGTACCGACCGGGCATTAAACTTCGTTGGTCGTCTGAAGCGATTTTTAACCTATCGAATGCGTGCGAGTGGAGAAGTTGCCAAACGATTACACACACTTGGTGCAACCGATGGCGATATTCGCGCAGTCATAGACCTGCTGCACCGTAGTGGCACAATTGATGATGAGCGCTTCGCCAGAGCGTACGTTCGTGATGCGGTTCAGCTAAAGAAACTTTCAGCTCGTGCAATTCGGACGCGCCTTCGAGCACTCGGCATTGCAGAAGCGATCGTCGATGAGGCAATTGCAGCTGAGTACCCCTCAGCCGAGGAAGAGGAACGCGCCCGTGACCTTGCCACAAAAGCACTGCGTCGGAATGCCAATCTACCGGTGAAGCAGCGAGCACGCCGTACACGCGACTATCTCCTCCGCCGCGGCTTTCCCCCGGATATTGTGCGGCGAGTTCTTCGTTCACTAACGTGAGGCACAACCAGAACGTTGACGAAGTGACTATCGCTATAATCGTTGGTTTCCTTTCGATTGCTACTTACTGGGTACGCACAGCCCTCATGGTAATTGGTGCTCACTTAGAGCGTCGAGCATGCCGACGCAGCGCTAACGAGGACATCACTTTTCCTGCTGTGAGCATCATCATTCCTGCTCGAAACGAGGAACATCGTATTCTGCGTTGCTTAGAGTCGCTCAAAGCGCTTGATTATCCCTCAGATCGGCTTGAGATCATCATCGTCAACGATCGCTCTACCGACCGAACTGCTCACGTTGTTGCTTCGCACATCGCGGATATTCCATCACTCCGACTACTCACAGTGACTGAACCGGGCTCAGGGAACCTTCGAGGTAAAGCTGGAGCACTCGACGTTGGCATCCGCCATGCGCACGGAGACATCATTTTGCTCACCGATGCTGACTGTGCAGTTCATTCACAATGGGTTCGTGCCCACGTTGCTCAGTATAGTTCGGAGGACGTTTCGATGGTGTGTGCCTACACACTCATCGCTGGAACAGATCCGTTCGCACGAATTCAAGCAGTCGAGTGGAACACCACCAATACAATGGCAAGCGCTGGGGTCTTCTATCGCCAGTTCCTTGGCTGCTTTGGGAATAACATGTCTTTTCGTCGTGATGTCTACCAATTGCTCGGTGGATATCGTGCAATTCCTTTTTCCGTCACGGAAGATTTAGCGCTGCTCCAAGCAGTTGGGCGCATTGGATGTACCATCCGCTACCTTTGTTCGAGAGAATCAACTGTCGAAACAGAAGCATGCTCAACAATGACTGAGTACCTGCAGCAGCACCAGCGATGGGTGCATGGTGCAAGAGCACTTGGATGGCGTGCTTATACGTTCGTCGGAACAACCCTCCTCTATTGGATAGGGGTGATAGTAGCAATAGGAACAACGAATTGGGTGATGGCATCTGCCATCATGCTCGCCCGGCTTGCAGCAGATATTATACTCAACGCACCGTCGCTTGTACAGCTTGATCGTCGTCAGTTGCTCTGGTGGATTGCTCCTACGACTCTTCTCTTTAGCGTCCTGGAGCTTTCACTACCGTTCTTAGCACTCTCGCGTTCGATTCGTTGGAAAGACCAAGTGTTTGAAACCTCTCCACACGTGAGCATCAGTCTCGAAGAAGGAGCGTAAGTTTGCGCCCGTTGTATCTGAGATTGGACTGATGGCGGAACGCGGAACTTCATCACAGCGCATTACTCGGTATCACATACTCGTATTCATCGGTTGTTGGTTAGGCGGGATGTTCGACGGTATGGACTCAACGCTGATGACCGTCGTTTTGCCATCAGCAATTGGGGACTTGGTGCACACGACTACACAGGACATGATCGGGTACTATGGCTCACTGGTTGGGTCAGCGTTTCTCTTCGGTTGGATGTTCGGAGGAGTGCTCATCGGGATGGTTGGCGACAAACTCGGCCGTATCCGCTCAATGATACTTTCGATCTTGCTGTACGCGCTCTTCACTGGCCTTGCAGGCTTTAGTCAAACCTGGTGGCATCTTGCCCTCTGCCGCTTTCTGACGGGGCTTGGTATCGGTGGCGAACTTGTTAGCATCACAACATTCTTGGCAGAGGTATGGCCTGAGCGTTCGCGTGCAGTCGCGATCGGTGTACTCATCACTTCCTACCAAGCTGGTGTCCTCGTCGCTGGAATAATTGTCAAATTCGTTCCCTTCTGGAGGACGGTGTTCTTCATTGGCGCGTTGCCAGCCATCTTGACGATTTTTCTTCGCCTTGCGCTCCGCGAAAGCGATCGTTGGCTCGAGAGCAAACAGCACATGCGGGAAGATTATCGGTTACTCCGATCTCTGTTCGCACGTGAACATCGCCGCAACCTTGCTGTCGGTGCGGCCGCATTTGGTGGGTTGCTTATCGGATACTGGGCATCACTGTCGTGGATACCGGCGTGGATCCAAACGTTTTTCTCTCCTCCTGATGGAAGCTCTCAGCGCGCCCTTGCAACGATGTGGCAAGGTTCAGCAGCAGTCGTAGGGTGCACACTTGCTGGCTGGTTGGCTGATCGGATTGGACGAGTACCCATGATTGTCATCAGCTATGCAGGATGCTTTTTGGCTTCAGCAATCCTCTTTCTCACCAATGACCACTTTGACACAGCCATCTACATCGAATCAGCAGTGTTGGGTTTCTTTATTGGTTTGGCGCAAGCTATCATGTATGTGTACCTTCCCGAACTCTTTCCAACCCAGATTCGCGCAACTGCAGTCGGTTTCTGTCTCAACGCAGGACGACTAATTACAGCCATCGCAGTGCTCTTTGTCGGGGTTATTGTCCGTGCCCTTGGAGGCTTTGCATATTCTGCCATGCTCTTTGCGAGCGCTTATCTGATAGCGGTTATCGCATCGTTTTGGGCAAGGGAAACAAAAGGTAAGCCGTTACCTGCATAGCATAACAAGTGGTAATCGCCCCAACGCCGATTGAATCAATCTGCAAAGAAGCGCTCTAAAAATTGACGGACTCTCCATACGCTGTTGCAGCTGCTTCCATAACCGCTTCGCTCAAGGTTGGGTGAGCGTGGATTGTTTTGATGAGTGTATGGGCAGTTGCATCAAGCGCCCGTGCAACTCCGATCTCAGCGATAAGCTCGGTGACATCCGGACCAATCATGTGTGCACCAAGGATCTCACCATACCTCGCATCAATCACAAGCTTAATAAAGCCTTCTGTTTTCCCAATCCCCCATGCCTTGCCACTTGCAGTGAATGGGAATTTCCCAATCTTGACGTCACGACCAGCTTCACGCGCTTTCTTCTCCGTCAGACCAATACTTGCGATTTGTGGTTGGCAGTATGTGCAACCAGGGATATTTCCATAATCGAGAGGATGCACCTCGAGCCCCGCAATCGCTTCGACGCAGAGGATCCCTTCCGCCGATGCTTTGTGGGCAAGCCACGGCGGTCCCGCTATGTCTCCGATTGCATAGACCCCCTCGACATTAGTACGCATGAGAGGATCAACCTTGATCCACCCACGCTCCACGTGAATTCCAAGCTCTTCAATTCCGATGTTCTCGATGTTCCCTTGTACGCCAACTGCGTTGAGCGCAACATCAGCAATGAGTGTTTGTTGCTTGCCATCCATACCTTCGACGGTCACTTCAACGTGATCGCTAACAGTCTTCGCGCTGACTACCTTCGTGCTCGTCATGATAGTCATGCCTTGTTTTTTGAAGCTCCGCTCAAGCTCTTTGGCAATATCCTCGTCTTCATTAGGCACAAGAGTCGGCATCATCTCCACGATCGTAACCTTCGAGCCGAACGAATTGTAGAAGTATGCGAATTCCACCCCGATGGCACCCGAACCAATCACAACAAGCGACGATGGGATGCGATCTGAAAGCATTGCTTCAGTGCTTGTCCACACGCGTGTTCGGTCAACTTCGATACCTGGGATCATTCGGGTTCGAGCTCCGGTCGCAATGATGATGTGTTTTGCAGTGACGCGATCGGTGACGTTGCCTTTCCCATTACGCACCTCGACTGTGTGGTTGTCAAGTAGTTTTCCGGTGCCCTTAATGTGTTGCACTTTGTACTTCTTGAACAGGAAGCCAACACCATTATTCATTCGATCAGCAACTGCACGGCTACGGGCGATGACTTTGGCGAAATCAACCGTCGCATCCACTGTAAAACCGTAATCGCCGGCATGATCGATAAACTGCTTGTACTCAGCGCTCTTCAGTAGCGCTTTCGATGGGATACATCCCCAGTTGAGACACACGCCACCAAGCCGGTCACGCTCGATACTAATTGTCTTCAATCCAAGTTGGGCAGCACGGATCGCAGCTACGTAGCCGCCTGGTCCTGCTCCTACGACGACAACATCTACATTATGCGTATTCATCGGCTATGAGAAAGGTAATGATACATTCGATCAAAGGGATACTCACGCTGCAACACGGCTAAGTGCGGCCGTAACCTGGCGTGCTGCATCTTCGAATGATTCTGCAAGGAGAAATTCAAGTCCACTATTGCGCAAGATTTCCAAAGCCTCTTGAGCGTTTGTACCTTCCAGTCGTACGATAACTGGCACGGTGACCTTCACCCGTTCGAGTGCTTGCACGATACCATTTGCAACACGGTCGCAACGGACAATTCCACCGAAAATGTTGATGAGCACTGCCCGGACGTTCGGGTCGCTCATCATAATACGGAAACCATTTGCAATCCGCTCGACATTTGCGCCTCCGCCGACATCGAGAAAATTCGCAGGTTTACCACCCGCAAGCTGGATCAAGTCCATCGTTGCCATTGCAAGACCAGCTCCGTTCACCATGCAGCCGACATTCCCGTCAAGCTTGATGTAACTCAAGTTGAATTTCGCAGCTTCTCGTTCGAGTGGATCTTCTTCATCGATATCTACAAGGTCGAGATATTCCGGGTGGCGGAAAAGTGCATTGTCATCAAAATTGACCTTCGCATCGAGTGCGATGAAACGGTCATCATCGGTTAACACAAGAGGATTGATTTCAAGGAGCGAACAGTCAAGCTCTTCGTAAGCACGGTAAATTTTTTCGACGAAATCGAGGAAGTTGCGGAACGCCGCACCATGTAAACCAAGACCAAATGCTAGGTGACGCCGTAGAAATGGTTGACACCCGACAGTAGGATCAACGTGCACTTGGATGATTTTCTCTGGGTGTTCTTCAGCGACACGTTCGATCTCAACGCCACCTTCAGTGCTCACCATGATGACGTTCTGAGACCGGCTACGGTCGAGAAGTATCGAGCAATAAAATTCTTTTTTGATTGCTGCACCTTCTTCGATGAAAAGCCGCCGTACAATCTTTCCCGCAGGACCTGTCTGGTGCGTGACAAGCTTCCCACCGAGCATTTGACGTGCTGCCAGATACACTTTGTGCGCGATGTTGCCATATTCATCAGGACGGATAACCACAACACCGCGCAGTTCTTTGCCAAAAAGCATCCGTGGTTCATTTGTGTCAGGATCGTAGATGATACCTTTTCCACGACCACCGGCGTGAATCTGCGCTTTGACAACTACTGTGGAAATGCCGCGTGCTTCAAAGTGGTGATACGCAATGACACCGGCATCTTCCGCACTGAACACCGGCTTCCCTTCAAGCAAGGGGACATCGAATTGGCGGAGGAGCTGTTTTGCTTGGTACTCGTGTATGTTCATTGAAGCAAGTAGTAACGTGGGACGATTGCTTGCGTGCTTGCCCCAGAATTATCGAACTTTGCAGTGAGCGGGGCACAGAACGGCTGCAAAACTACGGTGTAGCGCTCCGCATTAGCGTCCTCACATCCTGAACGAACTCTCAGTTTCCAATGCGTTACGTTGTCCTCTACGGCTCGCTCACACTTGCGGTTATCGCGTGGCTTACGATACGACCACTTCTCAATTCATCCGATGGAGAGTTGGGTAGCCCCCACCGCCCCATCCAGCTGATGCTCACTCCGTCCGTTGAAAATCAAAAGGTTACAACAAGCGCTGATTCACTCATTGCCTACCTCCACCGGACTACAGGTTTGTGGTTTACCGCTGCAGTACCGACAAGCTTTATCGTTGTCGTGGAATCGTTCGGCAGCGGTGGGGTTGATCTGGCAATTACGAACACCTTCAGCTACGTCCTTGCACACGAAAAGTACGGCGCCGAAGCTGCGCTGATGGTTGTCCGACGAGGAGGAGAAACGCACTACCGCGGTCAAATCATCACGCACGTTGCAAGTGGTATTCACAGGCTGGAAGACCTTGCAGGAAAACGGTTCGCATACGTAGATGCAGCATCAACATCGGGTTACATTCTGCCGAAAGCACTCCTCGAACGGAAAGGAATCAAGCTTGGTGAGGTGCTCTTTGCAGGTAAGCACGACAACGTCGTTACGATGGTGTACCAACGGCAAGTTGATGCAGGAGCGACATACTACTCCCCGCCTGATCCTACCACCGGCGAAGTGCTCGATGCACGTGCCCGCGTGCTGACACAATTTCCAGATGTACTCGATAAAGTGCGAATCGTTGCACTCACAGATCCAATCCCAAACGATCCGATCGTATTTCGACGTGGCTTTCCACCTGCACTCCGCGACCGGATCGTACGAGCACTCTTAGAGTTCCAACGTACTACAACAGGACGACGCATCCTCTATGACGCCTACAGCATCGAAGGACTTGTCCCCGCAAGTGATCACGATTACGATACGCTGCGTACAATCCTCCGTAATTTCGGTGGGGACCTTGAGGCTCTCCTACGTCGGTGATCGGTCCATCTATCGGAACAGGTGATGTATCATCTCACACACTTAACCATTTCGGAATTAGAACAATTGCTACGGGACACTACCGATCCAGTCGAACTTAATAAAATTGTCAGCGCCTACGAAATGGCTGAAAGTGTGCACGAGGGACAGCGCCGGCGTGATGGTTCTCCGTACTTTTTCCACTGTTCACGTGTCTGCAAAATTCTAATCACCGAGCTTGGTATCACAGACTCTGACGTGCTCTGCGCTGCACTGCTCCACGACGTTCTCGAGGACTCTGACGAAATAACGCGCGACATCATCGCTTACAACTTCGGTGAATACTGCGCCTACATTGTCGAGACACTCACCAAGGATCTCAAGCGCCAAGAACTTGATCACGATGCTGTAGACCTTGAGCACGTCGAACGACTCAAGCACGCAAGCGACGATTGCCTCATCATCCGACTCGCAGCACGTCTCGATAATTTCAGGTGCCTCGAGTTCGATTTGAAGCGAAATCCATTACGTTACATCAACGAAACCATCGAACGATACGTTCCTCTCGCAGAAGCACGTGATAATCCTCATCTCCACTACCTTGTCAGAGAACTTCGCAAGGAGCAAAACAAATTCCTCGGATAATGCAGCTTCTAATTTTGCAGAGACTACGCACACAATCCTCACCATGACGTTTCCCTCGCCCACGCTTACAGCATTAGAAGAAGTCGCTGTCCAGGCAGCTCGCCAAGCGGGTCAACTCTTGCGGATAAATTTTGCCAAGACCAAGGAGCTTCGCTTCAAAGAAGGGATCCACAACATCGTCACTGATTCCGATATCGCATCGGAGCGTCTCATCGTCGAGACGATACGCGCTGCATTCCCTAACCATGCAATCCTGACCGAAGAAGCAGGACTGTTCGACACGTCAAGCAATATCCGTTGGATAGTCGATCCACTGGACGGCACCGTCAACTTCGCTCACGGCATCCCCATCTTCTCCGTCAGCATTGCTGTCGAAGTTGCTGGGAACGTCACGATTGGTGTGGTCTATCATCCATTACTCGATGAACTCTTCGTCGCACGTCGCGGATACGGAGCAACACTCAATGGATCACCGATTACCGTATCCCAATGCGCTCATCTTTCTGATGCATTTTTAGTGACGGGCTTTCCATACAACATTGCCTCCTATCCCGAGTATCGTGATTGGCACTTCCCAGAGCTTGTCCGACGAGGCATTCCCATCCGGCGGCTGGGTTCTGCAGCACTCGATCTTGCATACCTTGCTGCAGGCCGGTTCGATGGATTTTGGGAAGTGGGGCTCCAACCGTGGGACATTGCTGCGGGTGTACTGATCGTCCTCGAAAGCGGAGGCGTCGTGACCGACTACAACGGTCAACCACACACACTATCAACACGTACTATCGTTGCGACCAACGGTGCAATCCACCGTGAGCTGGTTGAATTTCTCCACAGCCGTGATGAAGCGTGATCTAACCATCATGTCGGGAGCGGGGAACGTATTCGTCGTAGCACCAACCGAAGAATTACCGCCAACGCTCATTGCACCATACTCCCATCAACTTTGCCAAGCGGCACTGCAGTTCTGCAATCATCCTGCCGACGGGGTACTACTGGTTGACCAAGGCGAAAGTGAATTGATAGTGCACTATATGAACCCTGATGGCACAAGTGGAATGATGTGTGGCAATGGTGCACGCTGTGCAGTTGCGTTCGCACAGAGCAAAGGCTGGATTCATTCCACATGTGAGCTCACCCTTGCCGGAGAGCGTTACCAAGCGATTATTCGCGATGATGGAAAGTCCATCGCGGTCGAATTACCACCTCCCCGCTCAATCATCGAACGAGACTGTATCATCCTCGATGGAGCACCGCTTGACTATGCCTATGTTGATGTCGGCTCTGACCACGTCGTTATTGACCATCGTGCATTCAGAACGTGGCTCCAATCGCACAATCAAGAATTGGATTTTTTGAACCTTGCGTCTCGAGTACGCAGCCATCCTACGTTTCCTCGCGGAGCGAACGTTAATCTCTACCGCGTCACAGATCGTACGTTGCACCTTATCACCTACGAGCGTGGCGTCGAAAGAATCACAGGAGCATGTGGGACAGGCGCGCTTGCAAGTGCTGTGATTGCGTGGATCCACAACCAGTATTCCGGTACCACCATTCCCATCATCCCTCCTAGTGGAGAGGAGCTTCAGGTGACTATCCTCACAAAACAACACTCCATCACTGGATTAATCCTAAGCGGTCCCGCATCTGTTCTTGGCACTGTTACTGTAGAACTACCAATCGAGCAACAGTGATTGATACTCCTCGCTGGTTAGCACTTGCACGGCAACGACAAGAATGGATTTGTGAGCATCGCCGTTACTTACACCAGCATCCGGAGCTCTCCTTCAAGGAACAGCACACGTGCCAGTATATCTTCTCAATCCTCGACCAAATGGGACTACGACCGGAGATCGTTGCCGGCACAGGCGTCATTGCAACGATCGGGAGCGGTGATCGGTGTGTTGCACTGCGAGCTGACATTGATGCATTGCCGATAACAGAGCAAACAGGTCTTCCGTATGCATCGGTCAACGCTGGGGTCATGCATGCATGCGGACATGATTGCCATACTGCTATGCTGTTAGGTGCGGCTTCTCTCTTGCATGAGCATGCTGATGCTCTCGGTGGACGTGTACTGGTGATCTTCCAGCCTGGTGAAGAGAAATCACCTGGAGGTGCATCGCTCATCATTAAGGATGGTGTGCTTGAGCGATTTGCTCCTGAGGCGATCTTCGGTCAGCATCTTTTCCCTGAAGCGCCTACCGGAACCATCGAAATCGCTACTGGTCCCATCATGGCAAGTGCCGATGAACTTTACTGGTCCCTCCGCGGAAAGGGTACACATGCTGCAGAACCAGAGAAAGGCTCCAATCCAATCCGAGTTGCTGCTGAACTCATCGTGCACATGGAAAGCATCATCCAGCACTATCGCAATCCGCTCGATCCAGGATTGCTCGCAGTCACTGCAGTAGTAGGCGGAACCGCGACGAACGTGATTCCCGATCGTGTTGAATTGAAAGGTACACTCAGAAGCTTTAACGAACGCTGGCGTCGGGAAATGTGGAATCGAATCACATCGCACAGCAAGCTCCTGTGTAGCCTTCATGACGTCGAATGCACACTCGAAATCGCTGAAGGTTACCCGCCCTTAGTTAACGACAAAATGGCGAGCGAGCATGCGCAGGCAGTTGCCTCTGCACTACTTAGTTCTGTGAATGTCCGTCCATTTAAACCCAAGCTCTGGGCAGAAGACTTCGCATTCTATGCAGAGCGGATTCCTGCAGCGTTTTGGATGCTCGGTTGCCGCGCGCCTGAACAATCGGTTATTCCAGGCTTGCACTCACCATTTTTTGCTCCGGATGAAGAAGCGCTTCCCATTGGGACTGCGTTACTGTGCGCTATTGCAGCTGGTTGGTTTGCACGTCAGCCGTAGTTCGGTTTCGGCGAACGTAGCGTCAGAACAGTAATCTCCGGGGGAATACCAATGCGGATGGGCGGGCCAACCGTCCCTAAGCCACGGTTGACATAGAGGTACTGATCGCCATCGCGGTATAATCCTGCCCATTGCTTATAAACGACCTGTGCGACACTGAGCTCCATTCCGAGAAAGTGTATCCCGACTTGACCGCCATGTGTATGGCCGCTAAGCATGAGGTCAATTGGAGCCTTGTTACGAACATGTTTGTCCCAAAATGTTGGATCGTGTGCTAACAGAATCGTTGGTGCGCCTGGTTCAACACCGACGAGTGCTGCTGGAAGATCTCCAAAGTTTTGCCCAAGCCCTGTGTTATCAGTGCCTACAAGATAGAGCGTCTCCCCATGGGTGGTCAACGGAATGTTCGAGTTGACAAGAAGCGTTATCCCGGAGTTCGAGATCATGGAACGCAAAAGTGAATGATTCGCCGGAGAACAGTAATGGTCATGGTTGCCTAACGATGCGAAGACCCCCATGTCCGCACGGAGTCGCATTAAGTCTGCACGGATGAGCTCGAGCTCCTTCGGATCGAAGTTCACAAAATCGCCCGTGATGACAAGTACATCGGGCTTGAGCTGATCGATAAGTGCACGTGCCCGTCGGAACGGTTGCGGACTTCTCCATGATCCTGCGTGAATGTCACTAATCTGGACTATACGCAAACCGTCAAATGCTTGCGGAAGCGCACGGAGGGTAATCTCCTCTTCGTAGATCATCAACTCATCGGTGTCAAAAAAGCCCTTCCCAACAATGCCGAACGGAATGATGGCACTTCCCCACGCAATCGTCTCAAGTGCGTGGCGTCGGTTTGCGTCTGGTAAGGACGACAGCGACGATTGCTGCCGAGCAAACCATCGTCGAATACTGCTAACAATTCGACGAACGATCCGTGCGAACATCATAACAATGACACCAAGTGCAATTGGAATTTTCGGCAGATACCAGAGCGTCGAAGCAGCAAAGAGCAGGAACATTCCCTCTTCGAGACGGTTGACACTTGTCCGTTGATAAGACACATAAGGTGAAACGACAAGGAACACCAGTGCGATTGCCCATGGAATACGCGCGAACCAACGGCTCCACCCTCGCCGACGGATAAACCGTTGCCATGCAAGCAGTACAATGACATCGAAGACAAAGAGGACGAGTGCTGAAGAGATGATAAACCACAACCAACGCTTGGGATCCATCGTCGGCGTTTTGGAGTGTGTTATTCATTACGACGCACAGGAGCAAGCGTGAATTGTACCACTCGAATGCTCATCCAAAATGTTCTGGAATTCTCATCGTCAGCTGCCATCGAAAAACGACTGCGAGTTCTCATGCGTTTTGCACTCATGACATTCTTCGTTGGGTGCCTTATCCTCAATTCTTCCAAGTTCGTCGACCGTCCACCATTGGAGACGTCCAGAATGAAGCCAGAATACACTGTGCATCTAAAGCCGTGGGAATATCGAGTCCTTGTAGAGAAAGCGACCGACCCTCCCGGACAAGGTGGCTATACCAACCACTTTGCTGAAGGTACGTACCACTGCCGCGCCTGCGGTGCTATGCTTTATCGCAGTAGTTCGAAATTTCACGCCGGTTGTGGTTGGCCTGCCTTCGATCAAGAAATACCCGGTGCTGTTATCCGCAAGCCGGACTATTCACATGGGATGGTTCGCACCGAGATACTTTGCGCACAGTGTGGTGGTCACTTAGGTCATGTCTTCGAAGGTGAAGGATATACACCGACGAACACACGGCATTGTGTCAACTCCAGTTCGATTGTCTTTCATCCAGCTGACAAACAAGCATTCATCGTGGCTGTTCCTGACTTCCATTACTGTCAAGAGTACGCATCACGCATCGATGGTGTACTCAGTGTAGAATGCGGATTTGCTGGTAGTAGCGATGGTTCGTTCTATGGTGATGCCCTGCGCATTGAGTATGATCCGCATACCACCTCAGTTCCCAGCATAATCGAACAACTCCAACGCATGGTTCGTACTGAAACACACCGCGATGGCACATGGATTCTCTTCGACGATACTAACACGTTGGAGAATATCCCAGAAGGCATCCGCCATGCTCAGCTTGAGCGCTATAGCCCAGCGCCTCCGGAACACCAATGGTTTCTTCGTAAGGCAGGTATTATTCGCCGTTCGCATCAATGAAGATTAATGCCGTATTTTCGTGTTCCGCCGCCAAGTGTGCTGGTCAGGTAGCTCAGTTGGTAGAGCAACGGACTGAAAATCCGTGTGTCGGGGGTTCGATTCCCTCCCTGACCACTCCGCCTGCCTCAGCAGGGTAAAAAGAAGAGGATTTTTCCGGAAAAAGTCCGTAAGTTAGGGAGAAGGGTTCCAAGGTGGAAACAGGTGCGCAATGAAAGTTACAGCTCTCCTGCCTGCAGTGCTGATTGCAGCAGCTCTTGCTGCCCCCGCCCAAGACACCAGCGATGTGCTCTGGGCTAAAGATTCCTTCTCTCCCCTGCGGGCATTCCTTGACTCCGCCGATGAATGGCATTTCTACCAGGCTGCCGTCCATTGGCACTGGAACGATAGTCTCCTGATTGCCTCAGACCTGGTGCGCGGCATCCACCGTGTCTTTGAAATTGACGCCTATCGAGGCATTGGGCTGCGGGAGCTGGAGGGGTTTCGGGGCAAGGGCATTTTTGCGTTCTCTCGTGATAGTGGCATGGTGTTCACCTACCAGCCGCCTTTTGCCAAGGCGCGT
>Ga0209017_10001287_pt1 | contig 19774 bp, 11 predicted proteins | sample YNPBryunderm2012_FD_185812 | JGI IMG/M metagenome (GOLD analysis project Ga0209017, IMG submission 185812) | Anoxygenic and chlorotrophic microbial mat microbial communities from Yellowstone National Park, USA - YNP Bryant MS undermat 2012... ... | reverse complement strand
TACTTCTTCGGCAAGAACGGGAACAGTTCCCGGATCTCCTCCGGTCGCGGCTGGCGGCCGTATTCGCAGATTTCGAAGGCTTCGGCGTAACGCACCTTCTTGCCCGCCTCTTCGCCGTACAGCTCGATCAGTTTCGGCCGGCAGCGGTCGGCAATGCTGGCAAAACGCCGCCGGAAACTGTCGCGCACCTCGCGGACGCGCTTTTCCATTTGTTCGGCGTTTGTCGGCACCATGCTGGCATTGCCCAGTGCGCCGCCTTCGATGAACTGCGAAGGCATGGCTACCAGCGCATCCAGCTTCTGCTCGATCACCTCGTCGATAGCCACGACGATATCCGGCCGGAACGGATTGGGCCGCTGGAAAGTGTCGTAAGAGAACAGGAATACGGGGTTTTTCTTCAGCGGCGGCACTTCCGGGCAGAAAAACGGCACCGCCACCATGTAGGCCGAATCTTGCACCAGTACGCCCACGTAACGATGGTCGGGATGATAATCGTTCGGGCGGTGCGAAATCACTATATCGGCATTCCATGCCCGGATGAGCCGAGTGATGGTGCGCCGGTTCTCCAGCGTCGGTTCCAGTTCGCCGTCGTGAATAGGCAGCACTTCGGTGGCCACGCCCAGGATTTTGGCAGCTTTGAAGGCCTCGGCAGTGCGGCGCAGAGCCAGCGGGCCGCCGGCCATCTGCCAGTGGCCGATGTCGCCGTTGGTGACCGAGACGAACTTCACATGATGCCCCAGTCTGGCCCACATTGCTCCGCAACCTCCGGCGCGAATTTCGCAGTCGTCCGGATGGGCGCCAAACTGGATGATGCGCAGCTTGCCATCCTCCGGCGGCGGTGCAGGCGTGGTGGCCCACTCCCACGACAAGGTGCCTTTGGCCGTGGTAGCACTTTGCAGCGCCGCAGCGGTGTTTTGTGCCTGCGGGGCTGCTGCCTGGGGGACTTCTGCCTGCGGAGTCGGCTGCGACAACCCCAATGCCGCCGCCAGCATCAGCCCGGCACACAAGCCCAACGCGAAAACCGGCAGACTTCTCATGCTTTTCATCGCTTACGCTCCTCGCCAAAAAGGAACCAGGCAGCTTTCCACAACCGCTTGACCATCCGGAAACCTCTACCCTGGCCGAAGACGAACATGCCCCGCTGCTTCGAGGGCGACAGTATCTTACGCCGGGCAGTTCACGGTCCGCAAGCTGCTTCTAACAGCGCCGGAAGCACACTGCCGGCCGGCCCGCGAAGTTGCAGGTCGCCCGGACCGCCGGCCGGGTCGATGTTGATGATTGTGGCCTTCTCTGGTGCTTCCTCGGGCAGAGAAGCGGCGGGCATAACCGTGCCGGAAGTTCCCACCGCGATCAGGCAGTCGCACTTCTGCACCGCTTCGATCGCCAGGCTCCAGTCCGGCTCGGCCACCCCTTCGCCAAACAGCACCACGTTGGGCCGATGGTATTGGCCGATTCCGATGGCCAAGATCGGGTCGATTGTCCGTAACAGTTGTGGGAAGGCAAAGTTGCGCCTGGAAAGGGCTTTTCGCAACTCGGCTACCACCTCGGCCAGCGCCGTTCGCGTAAGCCGGCGGATCAAACGTCCGCCGCGGCCAACGATATTCAACATGCAGCCGTGTATTTCGTAGACGGTGCTGCTGCCGGCCTCCTGGTGCAAGCCGTCGATATTCTGGGTCACCACCGTCACCGATTTGTGGGCTTCCAACTTGGCGATGGCCAGATGCCCGGGGTTGGGCCGCGCAGAGGCGATCGGTTCCAGCAAGGCGATGAAGAACTCGGCCGCGCGGCGCGGCCGGGTCAAGGCAGTCGCTAGCAAGCCCGGCAAGGTGGCGAACTCGTCGGGCGGAAAACGCTGCCACAGACCTTCGGCGTCGCGGAAGGTCGCAATGCCACTTTCGGCCGAAATGCCCGCCCCGGTGAAAAACACAATGCGGCTGGCTTCGCGCAGCCGTCGGGCGGCTTCGCGGAAATCGTCGGAGTCGATAGACATATCGATGATCACCTTGTCAGAGTTGCGTGCTCACCTACCGCAACACGCGGCCGCAACCAAGCGTGGCCCTTGTATGTTTTCAGTATTGCGATCGGCAATGACTCCAACCTAATGGAGGGACGCGCTGCGGTCGCGTCCGCCCGCATTGGATGCACGGCCACGACGGAGCGTGGCCCTCCAGGTTGTGGGCACAGCCCTGTACATGGGCGTTGATCGCCCACGGCCACGACGGCGCGTGGCCCTCCATATCACTCGGATATAAGCGGCTACGGCCATTGTTCCAGCCGGGGAAAGAGCGTCGTCAGGGCGGTCCAGCCGCCGGCCAGAAGCAATCCCAGGGCCGACAGCCACAGCAAGCCGTCCCACACTCGGCCGGGAGCGATGCGCGGATCGCAACGCCGGTAACGGAAATAGAGCGTCGCCCCGCCAAGCATCGGCAGCATGATGGCCTGCATCAGGCCGCTCCAGCGGATCAGCTCGGTGGGATCGGGAATGAAGTAGTACACCGTGAGGCTGAACAGCGGGATTATAACGCAAAAGGCCCTTACCCAGCCCCAGCGCAGCCCGTCGGTCGAGCGGACCAGTCCGAACACCCGCAAGGCATCGGCCGAAACCCGCGCGTGGCTGGCCGATGCCACGAAGAACGTGGAGTACAACACGGCAAACGCGCCGAACAGGAACAATCCCTGCGCCCAGGAACCGAACACCGGAACGTACATCTCGGCCAGCGTGCGCACCAGTTGGTTGCCTGCCGGATTCAGTCCCTGCCGATGCAGCACCGCCGCACCGAGCACGTAGAACGCCAAGGTGGCGAAGGTGTAGATGACCATCGACACGAAGGCATCCCACCGCATCACACGCAACCAGCCATTGGCTCTGGACGCCCAGACAGGCGAGTCGCTGCGGGGGCCGGTGAACCGCGCGTAGCCTTTTTCCAGGCACCAGTACGGATAGGCGATCAGTTCCGTGGCCCCTACGCCGATGATCCCAAAGGCCGCCAACGCAGTGGCCAGCGGAGAGCGCGCCGCACCCTCCAGCGCCGGCGGCAGCCGGAAGCTCAGCCCGTCGACGATGTCGCTCCAGCGAACCGACCACTCGGGCTGGAATTGCAGGGCTGCCGCGCAAAAAATCGTCACCGCCGTAAAACCGCCTACCAGCAGCGCCGAGACGTTCTGGACCATCGTGTACCGCCCGTTGACCAACAGGGCTACCGTCACCACAGTGACCACAATCGCCCAGTACAGGTCGTCTTTGGTGCGGTAGGCTGGTCGGGGTTGGCCCAACTGCGTCTCCACTGCTGAGCGTAACCGCTGGGCCGCCGCTTTGCGTACCGCCGGGTCGCGGCTGTGCAGGTTCTGAAGTTCGGCTTGCCGATGATGTTCGCCGGCGGCGCGGGCCTGCTGGTCCCACTGATCCTGCTCATCCAGCAGCCGGTTGAAATCGCCCGTCAAGGGAATCGACATCGCCAGCGATTGCCCCACCGCACCGACGATGCCGCCAAGCTGTCCCCAACTGACCGCGAACATCACCAGCCAGTACCAAAGCAGCCAACTGACGTGCAGCCGCGGGCCGGGCACTTCGTTCATCGCCTCCACAGTGGCCTTGCCGGTGGATATCGCATACCGGCCGAACTCCACTTGGGCGAAGACTTTGATCACGCAGCCCAGCACGATCAACCACAACAGCCAAAAGCCCGCCTCGGCGCCGGTCTTTGTAGTCACCACCAGCTCGCCGGAGCCGACGATCATCGCAGCGATAATCAGTCCCGGTCCGAGCCGGCCAACAATGCCGCGGAGGCTCACAGGCGGATCGATCGCTATCTGGGATTGGCTGGCCATGATGTTTCCTACGCCATTGCCGCTGGAGATGTCGGCCGGGCGTACTCCCCCGTGGCTGTTGGACATCGCCACCGCTACCCAACCAGCCGCTGGCCCGCCGCAAGGCCACGCGGGACAATGCTCACCCGGCGAGTTTAGCGGCGCGTTTGGCCGCGGGAAAGACTCGCCGGCGGAATATCTGCGGATCGTAAACCACCCGGCGTCTGCACTTCACTCTCCGAAAACCAAATCATTGCTGGCTGCGAAAAACATCTCATTTCAGCGCGTGCGGAGTATCGACTGTCCGTGCAGCGGTGCAGCCTTTTCGCAGAAAACGCGAACAAGTATCAATCCGGCCCGCCCATGAGCCCATGCAACAACCCGCACGGCGCTGCCACCGCTTCCAGTCGCAACCGCCTCAGTGGCGCAGCTTTTGTGGATTGTCAAGCCCTGACGCGGCCGAATGCTGCAACCAAACGACGCGGCCCCTGGAATCGAATCGACAGACGCGCTGCGACCGCCTCGGCTGGCCGGGCATTGGGCGGCCGCGGCGTAACCTGGGCATACAGGCTGCCGGAAAGCAACCGCCCAAAACGCGTGCAAGTTACGCCGCGATGGACCGAGACTGCCGAAACCCAACTATCAGCATAAACATCTAGATATCCTGCCCTGTCCACCGCGACATTATCGCGGCGACTTATAGCGCCGAGAGCTATAAGCTACCGTGGGTTACGCGCCGGCCGGAGTTTTTTTCCGAAACCTTGCGCTGCGATGGGTGCTGAAAACTGCAACTGGGCTGGCTTGACACTGCGGATTGTCGCCAGTATCCTTTAGTGTTTGCGGGAGTAACTAAGTTACGCTCCGGCAATGTTTTGGGTTTCTCGGCTGCTTTGTCTGTCCGGGAAGGCGATCGGGGTATCGCTTTTTCGGCCAGCGCGGCGTCGAGCGTGTTTGTGCTGTCAGACTGAACGTACTGCGCCGGCGGTGGGACCAGTGGGCTCGGCACGGAAAAACCAATGGACCCCAACGAATTGCTAAGGATCGTCGATACGATCCACCGCGACAAGAATATCGACAAAGAAATCGTCTTCGAGGGCATCGAGGCGGCGTTGATCTCTGCCGCCAAGAAGCACTACGGAGAGAACGCCGAAGTCGTGGTGCAGATCGACCGTCAAAGCGGGGTCATCACCGGAACACACGACGGCATTCCCATGACCCCGGAAGAAATGGCGGCCCGCATCGGCGCACAAACCGCCAAGCAGGTGATGATCCAAAAAATCCGCGAGGCCGAGCGAGATCAACTTTATGAGGAATACGAAGCGCTAAAAGGGCAACTGGTCACCGGGATCGTCCAGCGGTTTGAAGGCGGGGCGGTCACCGTGTCGCTGGGCAATGTCGAGGCGATCCTGCCCCGCGGGGAACAAATACGTGGCGAAACGCACAACCCCGGCGAACGGGTACGAGCGACCGTTTACGAGGTTCGCAAGCAAGGCAGCCGGGTACGGGTAATCCTGAGCCGAACCAAACCCCAACTGGTCCAACGTCTGTTCGAACAAGAGATTCCCGAGATCAGCGAAGGGGTTATCGTGATTCGCGCTATTGCCCGCGAGCCAGGATACCGTACCAAAGTGGCCGTCAGCAGCACCGACCCGCGTGTTGATGCGGTCGGCGCCTGCGTGGGAATCCGCGGGAACCGGATCAAGAATATCGTCGACGAACTGGGCGGCGAGCGCATCGACATCGTCCGCTACAGCGACGACATGCAAGTGCTCATACCAAACGCCCTTCAGCCTGCCGAGTGCGAAGAAGTGATTCTTTGCCAGACGTTGGGTCGGGCCATTGTGCTGGTCCGCGAAGACCAGTTGTCGCTGGCCATCGGCAAGGGCGGGCAAAACGTGCGGCTGGCGAGCAAGCTGTGCGGGTGGGATATCGAAATCATGACCCGCGAAGAACTTGACGAGCAAATCGAGCAGGCAGTGGCCGGTTTCGCAGCCATTGAAGGCGTAAGCGAAGAGCTGGCCGAGCGGCTGGTCGGCGAAGGGTTCCTCTCGTATGACGATCTTTCGGTAATAGAGCCTGATTTGCTGAAGGAGATGGGCAACCTTACGGACGAGGAAGCCGAGCGGATCGTCCAACAGGCTGAACTGAAAGCCGCCGAAGCCGAAAAACTAGCCGCCGAGCAGCGACGACGGCAGCGCGAACAGGAACGCTACGGGGTCGAGGCGCAGCAGCCCACCTCACAGGCCGCGGACGAAGAAGCAGCGGCCGAACAAGCCGTTTCTGAAGAATCAGGGGGTGAAGAACGCGGCGGCGACGAAGCGGCGGCCGAAGAAATCGATCAGCCCATGCCGCAAACGTCCGCAGAAGATGCCGGTCTAGATGCAGACGTCGCTTCAGCGGCCGGCAACCAGATGGCAGGTGCCGGGGGGATGCCCGGCGATACTCGCGAGGAGCCGATGACGTGAATCGGCCTCTAGCAAGACCGGGGCCGAGCGATTTTGCCGCGGCCGGCCGGGCAGGCTGGTTCGCGGGAGTGAAAGGGGAGTGGCCAAGTGCCCATCCGCGTACACGCGTTAGCGAAGCAACTGAACATGGACTCTCGAGTCCTTGTCAGCACCTGCGCCGCCGCAGGTGTTACTGCCAAGGGCCCGCTAGCGTCGTTGTCGGATGAGGAAGTGGCCAAGGTGATGGCCTATCTGGAGGCCAACAAGGGCGCGAAAACGGCCCGTCCTTCCGCCCGTTCGTCAACTCTGGTCGGCAAGCCCCAACCGATTCGCCGGGAAGACTACATCCCACCGAGTGCCACAGTCGCGGGCAAGGTGCCGGTACTGCCGCCCAAGCCTGGGGAAAGGCCTGCCGTGGCGCGCAGGCGCGAAGAGCCTGCACCGGCCGTTGGGCAGTCGACGGCCTCGGCGTCGGCCGCTGTGCCAGCGGCGTCAACCGAAACCGCTGGAGTTCCAGAAGCGGTTGCAGCCGTTGGCGTATTGCCTGCGACGTCGCCGCCAGCGCCGATTGCCGACTCGCAAGCCGAATCGCCCGTCTTGGCCGAACTGGTTGAGCCGGTCCAGCCAACCGGAGCAATCGAGTTGCCCAGTGCGGAACCGGCACTGCCGCCGCCCGCGCCCCAGCAAGAGCTTGTGCAGACTGGCGTCGAAGCAGGGCCGGCAGCCGGGGAGTCTTTAGCGGTGGCTCAGCCGGCCGAGCCGCCCGGAGCACCATCTGCGCCTCCGCTTGCTGCGGTAGGCGTCTTTCAAGCCAAGCCTTCTGCAATCCCGACCGAGGCGTCGCCGCTTCCGTCGCTTTCCGCTGCCGAGGCGGTGGCGGCTTGCGACGCTAGTGGCGCCGCTGCTAGCGGCGCCGCTGCAAGCGGCGCGACGGAAGTATCCGCCGCGGCAGTTGGGCCGTCTGGTCTAGCAGAGGCGCCAGCGCCGCCGGCGGAGGCTGGCCCGCCGGAGCCGCCAACCCCAAGCACTGCGGGTGCGCCAACTGCTGCGACTAAGGAAAAACGCAAGCCCAAGGGGGAGCGTGCACCGCGTGAGCGGGCGGCACCGGCGATCAAATTGGCTCCGGTTCCGGCGGTGCAAAAGCCCATCAAGAAGGGAAAACCCAAGGAGCCGGAACCGCAAAAGCCCGATATCAAGCTGCCGCTGGACGCGATTCGTGCCGGCAAGGCCGGCGCGAAGCCTTTGGACGAACACCTGCGCAAGCACGAGCAGCGCAAGGCGGCTCGTACGGCCGACAAAGCCGAAAAGGGCGCCGCTGCCGAGGTGCTACCGCCGCCCGCGCCCGAAACTCCTCCCGCTGGGCGGGATAAAGGCCGTCGCGTTAAGGAAGTCCTCGACGAGATCGAAGGCTTGCCGCTGGCACTGGGTGGCCGAGAGCAAAGGCAGTTGAAGCGGAAACGGGCCGGCGCGGCCCGCGCTCGCCTGGAAAAAGAGGACGAGGAAGTGCCCGTCCAGGCCCCGCGCAAAACGCACATCAAACGCACTGGGGCGAAGACTGCCGCACCGCGCAAGGGGAAGATCGTCGTGGAAATGCCGTGTACTGTGCGCGATTTTTCTGAAGCGGTGGGCGTTCCCGCCCGCATGATACTGGCAAAACTGCTCGAGCTGGGCGTGATGAGCAATATTGCGGCCTCGTTGGATGCCGAGACGGCGGAACTGCTGGCGGCGGAGTTCGGTCTGGAGGTTGACATCCGCGCCCCGGTGGACATCGAAGACAAGCTGTTGACCAGCCTCGACCAGCAAGATCCCCCCGAAAGCCTCAAGCCCCGCCCGCCGGTCATCACCTTTCTGGGCCACGTCGACCACGGCAAGACCTCGCTGTTGGACCGCATACTGGGTCTGAACGTAGCCTCCAGAGAAAAGGGGGGAATAACGCAGGAGATTCGGGCGTACCGGATCGAAAAACAGGGGCGGGCGATCGCCTTCGTCGATACACCGGGCCACGAAGCCTTTACCGCCATGCGCGCCAGGGGAGCACATGTGACTGACATCGCCGTGCTGGTGGTGGCCGCCGACGACGGCGTGATGCCACAGACCGAAGAGGCCATCAGCCACGCCCGGGCCGCCGGGGTGCCCATCGTGGTCGCACTGAACAAGATCGATCTGCCCGGAGTGAACGTAGAACGCATTTACCAGCAGCTTGCCGCGGCCGATTTGCTGCCCACCCAGTGGGGCGGCGACGTGGAAGTCGTCAAGACCAGCGCAGTCACCGGTGAAGGGATCGATCAGTTGCTGGAAACCGTGCTGACCGTCGCCGAATTGCACGACTTGCGCGCCAACCCCGATCGCCCGGCGGTGGGCACCTGCCTGGAAGCCCAATTGCACGAAGGACGGGGCGTGGTGGCCAAGGTGCTGGTGCAGCGGGGGACGTTGCGGGTGGGGGACGTGGTGGTGTGCGGCACCGCCTATGGCCGTGTAAAGGCCATGTACGATACGCTGGATCGCAAGCGGAAGTATCAGGAGGCCGGGCCATCCATGCCTGTGGACCTGACGGGGCTGAATGAGCCGCCCGCCGCCGGGGAGCGCTTGTACGCCGTCGACGACATCGCCCTGGCCCGGCAAATCGCCCAGCGGCGCGCTGCACAGTTGCGGCAGCGCGAGCTGGCCGGGGTACGGCCACATATCACACTTGAGAATCTGTATGAGCGGCTGGGTGCGCAGGATACGGTGCAGACTTTGAACATCATTTTGCGGGCGGACGTGCGGGGATCGATCGACGCCATCCGCAAGGAGATGGGCAAATTGCAGCACCCCGAAGTGCAAATTCGCGTCTTGCAGGCAATGGTGGGCGGAGTGACCGAAGCCGACGTGCATCTGGCCCATGCCTCCGACGCGGTGATCATCGCCTTCAATGTCGTACCCGATGAAGCCGCTCGCACGCTGGCCGAACAGTTGGGCGTGCAAATCCGCCGCTACGACATCATTTATCAGGTCACCGATGACCTGAGGGCCGCGCTGGAAGGTATGCTGAAGCCCGAAGAGCTGGAGAAAGAACTCGGGCGGGCGCTAGTGCAACAGACGTTTCAGATCAGCCGGGTGGGCACTGTGGCCGGTTGCCGGGTGCTCAGCGGGGCGATCGCACGCGATGCGCGGATACGGGTGATCCGCGACAGCCGGGTGATAGGTGATTATGCCGTCGAATCACTCCGGCGGGAGAAAGACGACGTGCGTGAAGTCCGCGAAGGACTGGAATGCGGCATCAAACTCGCCGGCTTCAACGACGTCAAAGAAGGCGATTTGCTGGAAGCCTATCGCATCGAAGTCGTACGCCGCAGTTTCGAAAGCGCGGTGGCCGTCACCTGAGCCGGAACCGATATCGAGTGCTAACAGGTCCTCTTGTTGGGCGATCCTTCCATGACTTCGCGACGTGCACAGAAACTGGCCGAGGCTATCCGCGAAGTTGTCAGCATGACGATTCTCGCGGAACTGAAAGACCCACGCGTACGCGACGTGACCGTCACCTATGTCGAAGCTTCCGACGATATGCGCTATGCCAAGGTACACGTTTCGGTAATGGGCAGCGAGTCGCGCCAGCAGTTGAGTGTGCGGGGCTTGCAGAATGCGGCGGGGTTCTTGCAGGCGAAAATCGCCGAGCGGCTCCAGTTGCGCTACACGCCCAAGTTGACCTTCGTGCTCGACCAGGGGGTGAAGCGCTCCATCGAAGTGGCCCGGATCCTCAAGGAAGTGCTGCCGGACAGCCAGACCGCTTCGCAGCAAACTGCCGAGTCGGCAAGCGACCATCCGCACCCTGACCAACCGCCCAGCGATGAACCCCCGCAGTGATTGCTCCCGATCGGTGCGGCACACGCATTGCCATTGTGGACAAGTTGAAAAGCCGCTGGTTGTCTATAAGTTTCCAAGGTCGCCTTGTCCTGTCGCTGTTTTCTCAGGCAGTCGCGGGGCGGGGGGTTATGGCCCGGCGGGCATGTTACTATTGATCTTTGCGAAACGTAGTGACCGCTTCATACAAGGTTTTTGCTGATGTTCCGTGTCACCACGTATTGCGAATGTCAATAAGTTAGCGCCGGCGGCTTGGCCGCGGTGGCGACTGCCCAGCCGTGCGGCAGGGTATTGATCGGAGACAGGTCTTTTGCGAGCAACATCTATGGCCGCCATAAGTAGAACCGCACAGTTCGCCAGACTCCACAAGATACTGAAGAAGAATTACGAGCCTGTTACCTACGACCTCAACCGCACCGTGTTGGAGCAACTGGCATTCGCCTGCCTGCTGGAAGACGCCCATTACGAACGGGCCGAAGAGGCTTACGCTGCGCTGACGCACACTTTTTTCGATTGGAATGAGATTCGGGTAACCTCGGTGACCGAGCTGGCGGAAGTGATGTCGATGCTTCCCGACCCCCGCACAGCAGGCCAGCGGCTGAAGCGCGTTTTGCAAAGCGTTTTCGAGGACACCTATAGTTTCGACTTGGAAGGCAAACGCAAGCAAAACATCGGCGCTACTGTCAAATGGCTGGAGAAACTCAACGGCTGTACCCGGTTCGTGATTGCCTTCGTGGTGCAGATGGCGCTGGGCGGGCACGCCATCCCGATCGACTCCAGCACCCTGAAAGTCCTCCGCCTGGTCGATCTGATCACCGAAAAAGACGAGCAGGCCGGTATAGTGCCGGGGCTGGAACGGGCCGTCTCGAAATCCAAGGGTATCGAGTTCGGCAGCTTGTTGCACCAGCTTGGTGCGGATTTCGCTGTCAATCCATTCTCGCCGGCCCTGCACGAAATACTGCTGCAAATCTGCCCGGATGTCCAATCGCGGCTGCCCAAACGCCGCGCCGAGCGCCCGGCACAGCCTGCCGCCGAGACGACCTTGCAGCCGGCCCAAGCCCAGGCTCCCCAACCCACCGAAGAGAAAACGGAAAAACGAGCAAGAAAAAAAGCCGACACGGCAGCCGCTGCGGCGCAGCAGCCTACTGGCAACACACGGCCAAAGCGCAGCCGTGGCAGAAAAGATAAGAGCAAGGACGCACAAACACCGTCGGCCGAACGAACGGAGGAACCGGCCACGAAATCGCTCACCGCCGAACTGGCCAAACGCAAGCCGCGCTGACAGGAGGCGGCAGCACAATGTGCAGCCAGCAGATGGTCGTGCCATGAAAACCGGACCAAACTCGCCTTCCCTACGCAAAGCCCGGTTCTTGCCGGCAAGTCTGTGCCTGCTGGCAGTGCTGTGCGCTGGTCTGCACTGGAGGGGCTTTTGGGGCCTGTCGGTTGCGGCCGAAGCTGTCCCCAAGCCGGCCTTGCCGGCCTTTCCATCCGATGGCATCGAGGATTCCCCCGAGCCTTTGCGGCCGGTGTACGACCGCAGCCCGGCCGAGCGCGATCGCCTTGAAGCCCTGGCGATGTTCGCCGCCGGGCGGACCCACGAACGACGGGGCGAGTACGCCCGCGCACTCCAACTGTATCAACGAGCTTGGCGCAACGACCCTTACGCCGTCGAGGCGCTGGCGGCGATCGTGCCTTTGGCGTATCGGCTGGGCCGCGAAGACGTGGCTATTCGCTACGCACTGTGCCTGCCGGATGGCGCTTTGGAACCACTGCTGCTGCGCCGCCTGGCAATCAGACTCACCGAGCGCGAAGACTGGCGCGGAGCCGTGACGCTCTACCAGAAAGCCCTGGGGGAGCGCATCGGCAAACCGCAATCCGCCACCGATGTTCTGCTGGACATGGAAATGGGCCGTTTGTATCACCTGGACGGCGACTACGCCAAAGCGGCCAAGTGCTTCGCTGCGGTACTTGCCGCCTTGAAGGAACCAGAGAAGTACCAACTCGACCAAAAAGTGCAGAAGATTCTCGTCGGCGAGGGAGCGCAAACATACATTCTCTTTGGCGAGTGTTTCGCCTACGCCGGCCGTCTGGAAGAAGCCACTGCCGCATTAGAAACAGCACGCCAGCTCAAGGCGCACGAAGCCACATGGAACTATTGCATGGCGCGGGTGCGCTTCTTGGCGGGCGACTGCCGACAGGCCCTGGAAATGTTGGAGAAGGCCTTGGCCGGGCAACTTCCCGACGAAGGCACCGCCCCCTATGAACTGCTGGCCCAAGTGCTGGAAAAACTTGGCAAGCAGGCCGAGTTGATCGGCAGGCTGGAAAAGCTCCACGCCGCTCAAGCCGACAACGTGGCCCTGGGCTTGTTTCTGGCCGACCAGTATCGGAAGAACCAGATGCACCAGAAGGCCATTTCGCAATATCGGGCGGTGCTCGGCGCCGCGCCGCTGCGCAGCGCCTGCCGCGACTTGCTGGAGTTGCTGGCCAGCCAGCGGAACATCGAGCTGTTGTTGGATGTGCTGGGGGAGTTGCTCGACAAGACCGGCGTGCTGGAGACCCTGGGCGCCGAGGGGCAGGCCATCGCCAGTGACCCGGCCCTGGTGGTGGAACTGGCGCAGGCCGCCCGCAAACGACTTCAGCAAAAGCCGGAAAGCTTAAGCTACGGCGCGCGTATGGCAATCGCCTTGCTGGCACTGGAAAGCGACCAGTTTCCGCTGGCCGCCGAGTTCTTCCAGCACGCGCTGGAGGCCCGTCCCGACCGCGCCGGACATCTGCTGCTGTTGTGGGGGCTGGGTCTGCTGGTCGGGCAACGGCCTGCCGAGGCGGCCAAGGTGTTTCAGCGCGGGCTGGAGGACCAGTCGCTTTCCGACCGCCACGCCCTGTTTCATTTCTACCTTGCCGGGGCGCTTGCGGCCAAGGAAGAACATCAGCAAGCTTTGGCGCACATCCAGCAGGCGGTCAAGCTTCGGCCCGAGATGCCTCGCTTTCAATCCCGTCTGGGTTTGGTGCTGATGCAGTTGCGCCGCTACGACGAAGCAGCCGCGGTATATCGCAAGCTTCTCGATCGGTTCGGCGACGATTACAGCTCTTCGGAGACCCGCGAGGCGGTCCGCGAGGCGCGGATGGCGCTGTCGCATCTGGCCGTGCTCGGAAACCGGCTGCCGGAAGCCGAAGAATATTTGGAACAGGTCCTCGACGAGTTTCCCGAAGACCCAGGCGCGTACAATGATTTGGGGTATCTTTGGGCGGACCAAGGCAAGAACCTTCATCGCGCCAGAAGAATGATCGAGTCGGCCGTCGAAGCCGAGCCGGACAACAGCGCTTATCGCGACAGCTTGGGATGGGTGCTGTTCCGGCTGGGACATTTCGACCAGGCCATAATAGAGCTGGAAAAGGCAGCCGCCGGAAGGCCCGACGGCGTGATCCTGGATCACCTGGGCGACGCATATCTGAAAGTTGGCGATCGCCACCGTGCCAAGGAGGCTTTTGGCCGGGCGGCGGAGGCTTATCGTAAACAGCAAGAGGAAGAAAAGGCCCGGTTGGTAGAAGACAAACTCAAGCTCCTGTAAGCAGCCGTTTATTGGCCGGCCAGCGCGGCCTCGTTGCACAGGCACCGGTCAGCACACGTCTGTGCCAGCCCGTATGCGCAGTCGGCCCAGCGGCTGCTTCTGGCCCGAGTGGCGATGGGCAAGCACACGGGCCAATGTGGCAAACGTATCCGGTTCATGTACGGGGTGAGGTGCAATGGCAGGCCATTCGCATTGGGCGGGAATCAAGCACAAGAAGGCGATTATCGACGCCAAACGTGGCAAGCTGTGGAGCAAGCTGGCCAAGGCGATCATCATTGCGGCCAAGATGGGCGGCGGCGACCCAGACAGCAACCTCCGCTTGCGCTACGCAATCGACGACGCCAAAGCGGTAAGCATGCCCAAGGAGAACATAATCCGGGCGATCAAGCGCGGGCTGGGCGAAGTGGAAGGCGGGGTGCCCGAAGAGGTTGTCTACGAGGGCTACGGCCCCGGCGGAGTGGCCGTGCTGTGCGAAGTGCTAACCGACAATCGCAACCGCACCGCGGCCGAAGTGCGGAAGATTTTCGAGATGTCCGACGGCAAGCTGGGCACTGCCGGCTGCGTGGCCTGGATGTTCGAAAGCAAAGGTTTCTTCCTGTTGCCGGCCGAAGCTACCGAGGAAGAAAGACTGCTGGAACTGGCTTTGGAGGCCGGCGCCGACGATGTGCGCCGCAGCGGCGACAAGTTCGAGATCACCTGCGATCCGGCGGTGTTCCGCGAGGTGAAAGCGGCGCTGGAGGCCGCTGGCCTGACGCCCGATGCCGCCCAAATCACCCGGCTGCCCAAGACCACTGTGGACCTGGACGCTGATACCGCTGTCAAAGTGCTGAAACTCATGGAACGTCTGGACGACCACGACGACGTGCAAAACGTGTCGAGCAATTACAACATTCCCGACGACGTGATGAAACAGATCGGCATGGTCTGATCGCCGATGGAAATCTTGGTGGCAAGCGCTGGTAGTATCCGTGCCTAAATCCCGGTCCTGACGAGGCTCTTGTTCACCCTGGCTCGGTTGGGTCTTTGGTATTCTTGACGCCACACATGGCCAAGCCCGATACCCTTCGCCGCCACGCACTGCAAATATGGCAAGCCGGCGTGGAGGCCGTGAGGGCCGATCGGCTGATCCACGCGGCAATGCAATTAGACGGCGATCTGCTGCGCATCGGCAAGCACGAGCTGGCCTTGCGGGCCATCCGCCGGATCGCCGTGGTCGGCGCCGGCAAAGCAGCGGGAAAAATGGCAGCAGCCGTGGAGGAAATACTCGGTCCGCGGCTGATGGCCGAAAAACAGCTTATCGGCTGGGTCAATGTACCGGCCGATTGCGCAGCGGGGCTAGCGCGGATCCACCTCCATCCGGCCCGGCCCCCAGGCGTAAACGAGCCGACACCGCAAGCGGCGGCCGGGGCAGCCGAGATACTGCGCATCGTCGAATCGCTTGGTCCGGACGACTTGTGCATTTGCCTGATAGCCGGTGGCGGCTCGGCGCTGCTGCCCGCTCCGGCCGAGGGCATCACCCTGGAAGACAAACTAGCGGTTACGCGTTTCCTCAGTGCTGCGGGAGCAAATATCCAGCAGCTCAATACCGTCCGTAAGCAACTCAGCCGGATCAAAGGCGGTGGACTGGCCCGCGCGTGCAGGGCAGGCACATTGGTGTCGCTGATCATCTCCGATGTCCCGGGCGATCCGCTGGATGTGATCGCCTCTGGGCCGACCGTGCCCGACGGCTCCACGCCAGCCGGGGCTCTGGAGATTCTGCGGCAATTCGGGGCCGAACAAGCTGGCGTGCCCCGGCGGGTCTTGGACTACCTGAGCGCCAAAGCGGCACAGGCGGAAACTTCCGCCCGCAGCGATGAGTCCGCTACTGCTGCCCGTAGCGATGAGTCGGCGACTACTGCCTGTGCCGATTCGTCCTCGTGCGGCGCTGGGGGTGAGCGGCCCGTGGGAATCAAGCGGCGCGTGGTCAACCTGGTAATCGGCAACAACGCCACGGCGGTTGCGGCGGCGGCGGAAGAAGCCCGACGGCTGGGATACACCGTCGAGTCTTCCAGCGCCACCAGTTGCGAAGGGCTGGCCGAGCAGCTCGGCGCCGCACTGGCTGAGAAAGCGCTGCGAATGCGGGCGACGGTCGCAGCAGCGTCGCGGAAGGAACTGCACAAAGAAGGCTTGCGGGATGAGATGCACAACGGAGCGTTGCGGGAGGCGGTCCACAAGTGGCCGGAGACAACCGCGAGCGGTTCGGCCCTGCCGGCCGGGCAAAGCGTAACCGAACCCGGTGCCTCCTGCCAGCCAGTCGTATCCACCTGTTACATCTCCGGCGGAGAACCGGTGGTGAAGCTGGTGGATGTGTCGCGCCGGGGCCTAGGTGGCCGAAATCAGCAATTGGTTCTGGCGGCCGCGCAGTATTTGTGGCAGCGCCACTGCGAGGCAATCGCGCTGCTTTCCGGCGGCACCGATGGTGAAGACGGCCCTACCGACGCCGCCGGCGCAGTGCTAGACGCCGCCGTGCTTGCCGCCGCACGCCAGCGGCGGCTCGACCCGGCCGATTACCTGGCCCGCAACGACGCCTACCACTTCTTCGACCCGCTGGGAGCGCTGATCCGCACCGGGCCGACGCACACCAACGTGTGCGACCTGCGGGTAGTGGTAGTCGCGGCCAGACAAGGATAGTCGTGCGACGACGACAGCCGGGCAACAACGTTAACCCATGACCAGCGCCCGGCGATCAGCGTTGATCGCAATAACCATCAATGCCGATCGTGGGTCGCGGCCGGTCGTGGGCAGCCGCTGCGGTGGCCGTTCAGTCCCACCACCATTGCCCCTTGGCGAGGTTGAGCTTGATTTCCTGCCGGGCTTTGCTGAGGCTGCCGTTTTCGTCGCGGAGCAGGTTGGTATCTTTCAGCGCTTCAGTGGGCTGGATGTTTACGCCGCCGCCGACCGGTGTCATCAGTTGGTTCCCCTTCCATACGGCGTTGCAGGCGGTGGCCACCTGTCGCGGGGCGTTGTGCGTTTCTACCGCAAAGGCTTCTTCGTTGCCAAACAGTTCCATTTTCCAGCCGGCCTTATCGTACAGGCCTTGCTGTTGGATGTAAGCAGCGGCCACCGACAGGTCGATCAGATTGCGCAGCTCGGCGTACACCGGCGATCTTTCGGCTAGTTCCGGATAGGACTTGGTAAACGCCTGCACGAATGCCTGGCTGGCCTTGTTCGATTTGCCCCCGACGCGCTGCCCGTCGGCGGTTACCAGCTCACCTTCGCCAATCAGTTTCACGCCGTCGCCCACCAATTCCATAGCTAGCCGGTCTTCCGATACCCGCACGCACTGGTAGTCGGGCACGAAGTACCATCGCTCCATGGCATTGCGTCTGACATCGGCCGGGCTGGCCCGTTCCACATAGCTGACCAGCCGTACCGGCGGCTGCTCCAGCCCGATGCCGATGAGCTTCATCCGATAATCGGCCTCGACCAGAATCTGGGCGAAGCGTGTTCTGGGCGACACCCCCTGTACGCTCACCGTGTGATAGCCCAGGCTGGTGCGCAAGCCCTCGACTATGTGGCCCGTATCGGCAGGCGTGGCGTGTACACCCACGCTGCGCAGAAAGCGCTGCATGTTGGCCAGGCCTTCTTCGGTCGGATCGATCGAGCAGCCGATCACAGGCGTGCGACGGCCGTCAGGAGGAAACGCCCGCAGGGCCACCACCAAATCCTGCAACTGGACCACCGGCCTGCCGGTAGTGATGCCTACCACGCGGCCCGATAGGTCGGTCATCCAGCCTTCGGCCGGGCCGGCGATGACGATGTCTTTGGTTTCAGGGTAGTAGAACACGTATCGAACCCGCAGCAATCCGGCCAGGTAGCGCATCTGGTCGGTCAGGTTGCCCTGGTTGTCGCGGATGGCCTGTTCCAAGCGGTTGAGCGACACTTTGCGCAGTTTGCTGTAGTTGGCCACTTTGGCGTCCAGCGCCGCCCGGGCGGCCGCAGCTCGCTGGCGTGTGAGCGTCCCACCGGGATCGACGAAGGTCTTGACCTCCAGTACCCCTTTGGCGTCAACCACCACGCCGGCTTGAGTCTGTGCAAGCGCAGACGAAGGGGCCAAAGCCAATCCAACGGCAACGACACACAACGCCGCCAGAACCAGTGCGAACTTGCGAAAGAACATGGGCAACCTCATGATTGCTTCATACCAGTGCCGTAGACCAATTCCGACAAGCAACAAGGGCCATCACGGCCAGGTGGACGCGCTCCGGAGCGGACTGCCAACGGCCCACCCGTTTCCCCTGCGGCCAAGCAGCTAAAGCCAGCTTGCCATCGACTTTCCGAACACATCGCCCGCCGTACACGAACGTGGCACGATACGACGCGCCTACTTTGCGCCACGCTACGGGACACTAACTCGATATTAAATGCTCAGGTCCGATAAATCAAGAAACTGCCAAAGATTCTTCAAACTGCCAAAGGTCGTTCCAATAGCGTGCAACTTCGGGGGATAGCGGCCGTCAGAAGCAGGCCGGTACAGTGCCCCAAGCGCTGCTACGCACTGTCTAATCTTTCCACGGGCTGAAGTGATACCTTTTTTCAGCACTCGCCTTGTTGCTGGCCGCGCGAAGTATAACAATGCAATACCACAGCGCAGTTCCCGGCAGGGCGAAAGCTGGTTGATGCGGCGTTGGCTGACAAGAAGACAAGAACAAGGGACACGGCGATGGCGATTCGGTTGACGTATATTGCGACTTGGTTGATGTGCTGCCTCGTATGGCAGGTCACGAAAGCACCGGCCGCCGAGCCGGACTCGGACCCGGTGAAGAGCGCGGCACTGCAAATGCTCGCCAGCCCGGAGCAGAGCGTGCGTGTGGCAGCCTTGCGAGTGCTGGGCCAGGTAGGCACTAGCGCCGATGTGCCGCTGCTGCTCCAAAAGGCCGGTAAGGCAGAAACCCCGGCCGAGAAGCAAGCAGCTTTCGAGGCTTTGACCGCGCTGAAAGGCGAGCAAGTCAACGCCGTTCTACTGGCGGCGATGGAAGACGCGCCGGCCGCCGGGCGGGCCCTGATAATCCGGGTACTGACCGAGCGCCGCGCGGTCGATGCAACACCCCAACTGCTCGGCCGCGCCGAGGACCCCGATCCTCAGGTACGCCAAGAATGCTGGAAGGCGCTTCAGGTGCTGGCTGAAGCCAAACATGCGCCAGTGCTCATCCAACTGCTGATGAAGGTTAGCAGCGACGAGGAACGGGAGTTGGCCGAGCGGGCAGTGTATGCCGCATGTCAGAAGGCCGCAGACGCGCAGCAAGTGTGTACTCCCATCCTTCAGGCCCTCGAAAAAGCGACCGCCGCGCAGCGCTGCGCGCTGTTGCCTGTCTTGGGGCGCTTGGGTGGGCCACAGGCGCTGGAGCAAATCGAAGCCGCGCTGGCGGACGCAGACCCGCAAGTGCGCCGTGCGGCTGTACGTGGGCTGTGCAATTGGCCAGATGCCACTGTGGCCGATCGGCTGCTAGCCATAGCGCGGCAACCAGAAACAGAGGAATATCGCATCTGGGCCGTCAGGGCGATTGCGCGGGTGGCCCCCCTGCCCGACGCCCGCCCCCCGCAAACAAAGTTCGATCTTCTCAATGAGGCGATGCAACTGGCCCAGCGCACCGAAGACAAGCGGTTGATACTAACACGGCTGGCGGCTGTACGGGTGCCGGAGGCGGTCGAGCTGGCGCTTGCTCATTGCGATGATCCCCAGTTGGCGGCCGCGGCCCAAAACACCCTGGTAGCGTTGTGCGAAGCGATGGCCGCGTCCCACCCGCAGCTTTGCCGAAAGGCAATTGAAAAGATATTGCCGACACTGAAGGACGTTTCTCTGAAGCAACGTGCCCAGCGGGTGTTGCAGCGCGCGGGTGGTTCCGGCGACGGATTGCGGAAGTAGTAATTTACTGCGTGATCTACTAACGCAGCCTGCGGCCGCAACAAAATGTATGTAGGCCTTGTGTCGCCGACTGGAGGGACGCGCTCCGTCGCGTCCGTAAGCACTTGCACACGGCCACGACAGAGTGTGGCCCTCCAGATCACTTGAAAACATGCGCGCAAAACGGGCACATGTTACGCCGTAATGGACTAACGCGAGCTGCACCCGCA
>Ga0209017_10001283_pt1 | contig 19788 bp, 12 predicted proteins | sample YNPBryunderm2012_FD_185812 | JGI IMG/M metagenome (GOLD analysis project Ga0209017, IMG submission 185812) | Anoxygenic and chlorotrophic microbial mat microbial communities from Yellowstone National Park, USA - YNP Bryant MS undermat 2012... ... | reverse complement strand
CTTCAGATCGGCGTAACACTTCGAGTGCTTGGGAACTTTGCCCACGGTCAGGCCGAGCAGGTCGTGCAGTACCTGTATCTGGCCGTCGCAGTGGCTGCCGGCGCCGATGCCAATCGTGGGGATGCTCACTTGTTTGGTGATCTGTGCGGCCGTATCGGCGGCAATGCATTCCAGAACCACGGCGAACGCGCCAGCCTGCTCGACCGCTTTAGCGTCGGCCACCAATCGACTCGAGTCCCGCTGCACCGAGTATCCACCCGATTGAAGCACGCTCTGCGGCATTACGCCCAAGTGGGCCATCACAGGAATGCCTGCCCGCACCAGGGCGGCAATTACTTCGGCCTGGTCGGCTCCGCCTTCCAGTTTGACGGCGTGGCAACCGGTTTCCTTCAGCACGCGGCCGGCATTGGCAATGGCATCGCGGATTCCCAACTGGTAGCTGAGAAAGGGCATATCGGCCACGACCAGTGCCCGCTGCACGGCCCGAGCGACCATCGAAGCATGGTAAATCATCTGCTCCAGCGTGACCGGCAGCGTAGTCTGATGGCCTTGCACGACCATCGCCAGACTGTCGCCGACCAGCAGTCCGTCCACACCGGCCGAGTCGAGCAGCCTGGCCATGGTGTAGTCGTAGGCCGTCAGCATGACGATCTTCCGACCGCCAGCCTTCATGGCCCTGAACTTTGGCACGGTGAGCTTTTCCATTGGCAGGGCACCCAGTTGCGATTGACATTGCCTCGCGGAAAGCCACAATCCCAGTCCATAGCCGGCTGAAGGCTTGCCCGGGCAATGATCTCCGCAGGCCAACTTTGCGGCGCTGGCCAGTCGTCCACCGGCATCGGCCAGCGGCAAACGCATGAACCGGGGCATTATACCCCGGCGGTGGCAAGCGCCAAAAGGGCCTGAGCGACCGACCGGCCGACTGGCCGGCATACGACAAGCCCGCTGACATGGCATCGCCGGCAAGGTAGAATTTTTACGCTAAAGGCTGCATGAATGTCTTACGTGGTGCCATGTGCGCGCATGTTGCAGGGCAATCCGGAGGGCCACGCTTTGTCGTGGCCGCATTGGCGCTGGCAGTCGCACGGCGACCGACGAAAACACAAAGCACTCGACAGCAGCGCGTACCTCGATCGTCGGACGTGACGGCGAACACGGCAAAAGCTCACGTGCGCCCGCTGATCGCTGCGGTGCAATTGCTTTGTCGCCCAGTGCGGCAGCATTGTCTGTGTAGTAGCATTGTCTGTGAAGAGGAGTCTGCCGATCATGCCGATTTACGAATACGTGTGCGAAAACTGCGGAAAGCAGTTCGAGTTTTTGCTGCGCGGACAAGAACGTCCTAGTTGTCCCGAGTGCGGTCATACCCGGCTGACACGGAACTTCAGCGCTCCGGCGGCGCATACCGGCGGCTCATCCAGTTCGGCTGGCGAAAGCTGCCCGGTGCGCGAAAGCTGCGGAATGTCGCCTTGTTGTGGCCAAAGCTGCAACTTGGCTCAATGGCAGGGCTGAGCATTACAGCTCGGCGTTCCCGACCCAGGCTGCGGAGACACGCAAATGGAAGTTTATAAAAGCGCAGCGCTGCGGTCGCGCTCGAACGGGCCCTGCTGGCGACGGCCACGACGGAGCGTGGCCCTCCACTGCTGGCGACGGCCACGACGGAGCGTGGCCCTCCAGGTCGCTTGCCCAATGCGCGCAAGTCACGCCGTAAGGGGTTAATGTTGTTAGCAGCTTATTGCAGCCGGCCGTTACGATTTTTCGAGCTGCACAAGGCAAAACCTGCCCCCTGGAGAAGTACCACCCCCTGTGGAAGCCTCACCCAACGGAGAAGTGCCACACGCTGGAGAAGTACCATGACTGCTTTGTGCCGCAATACCGGTCGTGCTGCGTTGGCGCTGGGCGTGCTCGCGCTTTGCGTGTGCTGCGCGGCTGCCGGAGATGCCCGTCGCCCAAAGAAGCTCATCCAGACCGGCTGGGACATGCCCGACACCCAAACCCTTCGGGCAAACCTGGCCGAGATGGAGAGGCGGCCATTCAACGGGGTGGTCATCCGGGCAGTCGGCAAGCGCGACGACGGCCAGCCCTGCCAGTTATCGTGGGCGTTTTTGGACCAGCAGTGGAAACAGCAGTGGTTCCAGCAGTGCGTGGAAGACCTGAAGCAGTGCGACTTCAAGCGTTTCACCGATAACTTCGTGTTATTGAACGCCAACCCGGGCAGTGTGGATTGGTTCGACGATGCGGGCTGGAGGAACATCATCGAACATTGCCGGATCGCCGCCTGGGTGGCCAAACAGGGCGGGCTGAAGGGCATTCTGTTCGACCCGGAACCGTATGCTCCGCCGCACGCGCAGTTCAGCTACGCGGCACAACCACAGCGGGAAAAGCACACTTTCGAGCAGTATTGCCGCCAGGCCCGCCGCCGCGGCCGGCAAGTGATGGAGGCCATCGCCGCCGAGTATCCAGAGATCACCTTTTTCTGCTACTTCATGAACAGCGTAAACACCGCAGCGGCCATGCAGCGCGATCCGAACAATCTGCTGCGCAACTCCGGTTACGGGCTGCTGCCGGCGTTCATCGACGGCTGGTTGGACGCCGCACTGCCCACGATGACCTTCGTCGATGGCTGCGAATCGGCTTATCGCTATAACAGCCGATTGGATTTCCTGGCGGCCGCCGTCGATATCAAAGGGGCGTGCCAGAACCTGGTTTCGCCGGAAAACCGCGCCAAGTACCGCGCCCAAGTGCAAGTCGGCTACGGCATCTATCTGGATGCGTACTGGAATCCGCCCACTTCGCCGTGGTACATCGACGGTTTGGGCAGGCCGCGCGTCGAGCGGTTGCGAATCAACACACGCTGGGCCTTGCAGTCAGCCGATCAGTACGTGTGGGTGTACGGCGAGAAGTTCCGCTGGTGGCCCACAGGCAACAAGAGCGTCAGAGCCGAATCGTGGCCAGAAGCGCTGCCCGGCTGCGACAAGGCCCTCCATTACGCAGTTGATCCGGAAGGTTACGCCCGAGCCGAAATCGACGCGCTGAAGGCCGCAGGCAAAGCGGCGGCGGCGAACATCGTCCGTAACGGCGACTTCTCGGCCGAGAAGATCAAGCTGGACTCTGGCCAGTCAACGTACCGCCAGGGCGGCCCACCAGCTGGATGGCACGCCTGGCAGGCAGAAGACTCCAAAGGGACCTTCACCTGGGACCGGCACCTCGGGGCCAGCGACAAAGGTTCGGCCCGGGCAAGCAGTGTTTCCAATGGTTGCTTCCTGCAACACCATGATGTGGCGCCTGGGCAGGTGTATGCCGTCCGCGCAGTGCGGCGAACGGAAGGAAACGGCGACGCCTGGCTGCGCATCCGCTGGCAAACAGCCCAGGGCCGCTGGACCGCCGAGGCGAAAGACGAAATCGCGTACGCCTTCGGGCGACCCGAGCAGTGGTCCGAGCTTCTGGCCGTGGTCGAGGTGCCCGAAGAGGCTGGCCGACTGGTGATTCTGCTTGGCGTAGGTGGCCAACGATCGCCGGAAGACGTAGCCTGGTTCGACGACGTGGAAGCCTATCGTTTGCAGTAACCTCTATCGCTGGCAGTAAAAGGTAGTACCAGCTCGTCTTACTTACGCGGCGGCCGAGTCACGGGTTGCTTCTGGCCGGCCAGTCAGTGCGGCACGGCCGGACGGTTCAGGCAATACTTGTCCTTGGTCAGTTCTCTTTGTCGTCCGCGGCAGGCGTCTTAAACTCTTAAGGCGAAACTTGTGCGTGCTGTGCGCGCAAATGGTATTACCTATGACTCTATTGAGCTTCGCAAAGTTTGTGGCCGGCCGATATAACTTTTTTTGTGCTGGTCCGTGTCACCACCTATGGCGAGCGTCGATGATTTGGCTAGGCACTTCGGCATTATAGGAGAAAGCCCTTGAAACGCGAAGCAACGCCAACACACGTCCCCAATAGCGCAAATCGTTCAACGCCTTGCTGGCAAAAGCGGTCACCCCGCAATCGATGACAACGGCGTTGGCTAATCGGCGGCTTGGGGGCTACCACGGCAGTGCGACTTGCGGTACCCTATTGCGATTGCAAATCTGTGGCAGGCGCGAAACCACCAGCACAAACAAATATTTTCGCGCAATCGGGAAATCTCTTTGCATAATGACCGACAGCAGCATGAATAATGAAAGCCCACAAAAGCGCAAATAACATTCGTGCCGTCGTTTTCGATATGGACGGCCTGATGTTTAATACCGAGGATGTTTACAGTTTGGCCGGCGAGGAGCTGCTCGGGCGACGCGGCAAAGTCTTTACCAAAGAACTGAAAAACGCGATGATGGGCCTTCCGCCGCGGCCTTCGTTCGAGGCGATGATCGACCATTGCAAGCTCTCGGAAAGCTGGGAAGAGCTCGCCGCGGAATCGAACGACATTTATCTGCGGCTGCTCCCGAAACATATTCGGCCCATGCCGGGCCTGTTCGAGTTGCTGGCTGCCCTGGACCGGGCGGGCATGCCAAAGGCCGTTGCCACCAGCAGCGCCCGGCAGATCACCGAGGTCACCCTGGCCCAGTTCGACCTGGCCCGCAAGTTCGTATTCGTGCTTACTGCCGAAGACATCCAGCTCGGCAAGCCGCATCCGGAAGTCTACTTGAAGGCCGCCCAGCGGTTGGGCGTAGCCCCGGCGCAAATGGCCGTGCTGGAAGACAGCAATGCCGGCTGCCGGGCGGCGTCGGCCGCAGGGGCGTTCTGCATCGCGGTGCCCGGGCCGCACAGCCGCGATCAAGATTTCAGCATGGCCAGCGCGATAGTCGATGGGCTGAACGATGCGCGTTTGTGGCAGTTGCTGGGCTTGAGTGCCGGTTAGTACTTGATGAGCAACGGCTGCGCCCTCGTAGTATTTTCACTGGCAGTATTTTCAATTGTCACATCACGCGTAGGATTATTGAACTGACACGACAGCGCTAAGTCGCCAATCGGCAATCACCTGTTGTGGTGCTGTTGGCACTTTCACCACAACATATTGTAATTTTCTCGCAACTTAGCGCGGTCGTACTAATTGCCGCCGTCAGAATCAAACTGGCAACAAGGCTACGCAGGAGCGAACGCAAGAATGTCTACTTACACTAAGCAATATCAATCGGTACCGCTATTGTTCGAGTTATCCAAGCCCGGGCTGCATTGCGGGCAACTGCCAGAATGCGATGTTCCGCGGCACCCGTTGGAAGAGTTGCTTCCGGCCGAGGCAATCAGCACCCAGCCGCCCCCTTTGCCCGAGCTGTCCGAGCCTGACATCGTGCGGCATTACGTCAACCTTTCGGCGATGAACTTTTCGGTCGATACGCATTTCTATCCGCTCGGCTCGTGCACGATGAAATACAATCCGAAGCGGAACGAGCGGCTGGCTTCGTTGCCAGGCATGTTGGCGCTGCATCCGTATCAGCCCGACGATACTGTGCAGGGAATGTTGGAGCTGCTTTACGAGTGCCAGCAAATGCTGGGCCAGATCGCCGGTTTGCCTGCCGTTTCGCTCCAGCCGGCGGCCGGAGCACAGGGCGAGTTGACCGCCTTGCTGGTTGCGGCTGCGTACTTCCGCGATCATGCCCAGCGGCGTTCAGTGGTGCTTATTCCCGACAGCGCCCACGGCACCAATCCGGCCAGCGCTACGCTAGCCGGGTTCCGCGCTGTGACGGTGCGCAGCACCGATCAGGGGCTGGTGGACCTGGACGACTTGCGCGCCAAAGTCGGCCCGGATGTGGCACTGATGATGATCACCAATCCCAATACGTTGGGTCTTTTCGAGCGTCAAATAGTGCATATAGCACAGCTACTTCACGAGGCCGGGGCACTGCTTTATCTGGACGGCGCCAACCTGAACGCCATTTTGGGTATCGTTCGTCCAGGAGACTTCGGCGCAGACCTGATGCACTTCAACCCACACAAGACTTTCAGTGGGCCGCACGGGGGCGGCGGTCCCGGCGCAGGGCCAATCGCAGTGGCCCAGCGACTAGCCCCTTATCTGCCAGTGCCGATAGTGATTAAGGAAGGCGACAAGTATCGGTTGGACTACGATCGTGCGAAGTCGATTGGCCGGGTGCGCAGCTTTTTTGGCAACGTGGGCGTGCTAGTGAGGATGTATTGTTACATTCGCACACATGGTCCCCAGGGGCTGCGCAAAGTAGCCGAACATGCCCTGCTTAACGCAAACTATCTGCTTGCCCGAATCAAGCACATCCTGCCCGTTCCGCACGGAGAGCGTTGCATGCACGAGTTCGTGGCCTCGGCGAGCGGGCTGAAGGCGCAGCGCGACATCAGCGCGATGGACATCGCCAAGCGCCTGCTGGATTACGGCTTCCACGCCCCGACGGTCTATTTTCCACTTATCGTGCGCGAAGCCTTGATGATCGAGCCTACCGAGACGGAAAGCAAAGCCACGCTAGACGCTTTTGCGGAGGCCGTGGCCACCATACTCCAAGAGCCTGCCGAACAGCTTCATCAGGCTCCGCACAATATGCCCATCAGCCGACCGGACGAGGTCGCCGCGGCGCGCCACCCGGTGCTAAGATGGACTGCGCCTGCCGGATGACCATCTTGCTGCCCAGGGTGCCGCAGTATGAGCGGTGGTGTCTGGCCAGCCAACAACAGGAGCGAACGAAAACCCGTATGTCTATATGGCGTTTGCTGCTGGACGGTGCACACGACGGCCCGTGGAATATGGCCGTCGACGAATTGCTGCTCGAACTGGCGGCCGAGAGACTCCCCGGCGCGCTGCGTTTGTACAAATGGCGGCAACCGACACTCTCACTGGGATACTTCCAATGTTATAAGGATCGCTGGCAGCACCCGGCCAGCGCCCAGTGCCCAGTGGTGCGCCGACTGAGCGGCGGCGGGGCCATTGTGCACGATCATGAGCTAACCTACAGCTTGGCGATAGCGGAAAACCATCCGTTGTCGGCCGACCGGGACGGCCTGTATCGGCTCGTCCACCGCAGTTTGATAGCCGCGCTGCGCCGCTTTGGCGTGGACGCCACGTTTTGCGACTTGGCCCAACCGAGCGGTTCAGCCAGCCTGCGGCAGTCTGTTCCGCAGTGTTCCTGCGCACAACAACACGGCGATAAAGAACCGTTCTTGTGTTTTGCACGTCGTGCTCCGATGGATGTCGTTTGTGCCGGGCACAAAATTGCCGGCAGTGCCCAGCGGCGGCGTCGCGGCGCAGTCATGCAGCACGGCAGTGTGATACTTCGCCGGTCGGCAGCAGCGCCGGAAATAGCGGGGATCAGCGACCTGACGGGCACGGCGGTCGAAGCGGATGCGCTGGCCGAGCAATGGGCAGGCGAGTTGGTTTCTGCCTTGGGAGTCTCTTGGGAACACAGTGCGTTGAGTGCGCCGGAAGCCGCGCGGGCCGCCGAACTGGCACAGTGCCGGTACGGCGCTGCGGAGTGGACTGAATCGCGCCAAGCACTGGCTCAGCCGCGATAACCCTTCGGCCAGGAGTGTACTAAAGACCGCTGAAGACTGCCCGTCGCAGCGGTTCGGCGTATCGAATCTGTTCGGCGCGGCTGGGGATTCCATGGCCGCACGGCCGTTACCAAATATGCTTCCTGTGGAATCGCGGGCAGGCTAAAATAACCATGTGCTGGCGTGGAAAAATATACTCCCCACGCGCGGAAATAAGATGCTTTCCCAGAGAGGATGACTTTCTCTTGGCCGAACTATACAGGCGAGAGTAACCATGGGCGCAAACTGGTTGCAAGCTATTTGGCGCGCCTTGCGCTTGGCAGTACTGGGCGCATCGGGTTTGTTGCTATTGTGCACACATTTGTTGGCCGCGGCGATTGACGAGGAAGAAAAGGCCACCGGCGGGGCCAGTTGGGTGGTTTCTTACATGCTTGTCCTGCTGTGCATTGTGCTGGGGATGATCTGCGTGCTGCACCCCAGCGGCCGCCGCGAACGCGCCCGGCCAGAACAATACGGCGATTGACCTGGTGGTGGCAAAAACAGGCGCTTCAATGCCGCCTGCCGAGAATCGACAATTGCGCACCACGCGCTGTTGCCAGTTCGGTGCAGACTTTTGGCAAACAACTCCGAGCGGATTTTTTGATCTTTCCCAAACGTGGTGACCGCTCGGTAAAAGCTTTTCCCTAGTGTTCCGTGTCACCACCGATTGCGATTCTCAATAGCTACCGCGCTGCCGGCCGCCCCCTTGGCTTCGTCTTGCCGAGGATCGCGTATGGTCTGGCTGGGGCGTAACGCCTCCAAAGCCACATCCTCATCAGTCGCGAGGTAATTTAAGTAGTATTTCTTTTTTAATACTTCTCAACACTCATTGAGTGGGGTAACAGGCCACAGCGTTAATTAAAAAGAATTGCAAATTCCTTGACATGTTAAGAAGTCAGAACATAATATCGTCTATCCGTGTTCTATTTAACTGAACAGCAAATCAGCATTCGGTCTTTCCCTTAATCCCAACCTCAGACGCAGCTAGTGTGCGGTGCAAAGGGAACGATTCCCGCAACGTGCAAAGGGGTACTTGAGATGTCGTTAGCTTGCCGTTTTTTTTGCGTAGTATTACATACTGCTGTGTTTGCCGCTGCCGGTACGGTATCGGCCGCGATTTGGACGTTGTCGCCCGGCGATGACATACAGTATTACATCAATAACGCAGCAGCGTACGACACGTTGCTGCTTTCCCCGGGCACCTACACGCCGGCGTCTCAGTTGGTTGTCAACAAGCCGTTAATTATTCAAGGGCAGGTTGGCGGGTCTTTGCCATATATAAGCTTGCCTGGTGGCGCCTTCGACGCCATTTCAATTCAGTCTAGTAACGTGACACTGGCTAGTTTGCATTTGTACCGTAGCGATTTCAGCCAATACAACGCTATTGTGGGAGTGCCGAAAGGGGGAAATTATCCTAACTACAGTATAATTTACTCCGATATCACTTTGCAGAACTGCATCATCGAAGGGGGCCGCTACGGCGCGTACATTCATGCAGAAGATCTAACGATTTCTGGAAACGTCTTCAAAAATAACTATCGAGACAGTGTTATTCTTGGCGGTATAGCCGGAACGACCAAGATCGAAGGAAACCACTTTAAGGGAGACCATAATAGCAAGAAGGCCATTCTGGTTGAAGGTGGACTGCCGCAGCCCTATGTCTCGGGCACGCTGGAGATCACGGGAAATACGCTATGTGGCAAGGGAAATTTCTTCGTTTTCAACCATTGGGAAAACACATCTGCCGACATTGATCTGTTGCTGGCCCACAACACGATATTCAACACCGCCAGTTCACCTATTAGCTTTTATGCGGCCTACACCCATAAGACGAACGACCCGCCCGGCGGATTTACCAAGTTTGACAATATCACTATTCGGGACAACATATTTGCCAATTCCGGCGGCATTCCCGTGCGCGTGGACTACTACGACTACGGTGGCGCGCCGCTAGCAGATGATCGTTCCGTACCCGTGAATGGGCAGATAGTTGTCTACAACAACCTTTCCTACAACAACACCTTGGGTAGCGGATACGCAACAGACCCGACAGGAAACTACGGGTATAGGAACATTACTGGCATGACGCCAAGCGGCGCGAGCATGAACATGTTCGCATTGAGCAATAACTTGGTAGGCGACCCGTTGTTTGTCGACCCGGCAAACTGCGACCTCCGACTTTTTGATGGGTCTCCTGCACTTTATTCGGCTTCTGATGGCGGACATATCGGGGCTTATCAGGGGCCGCCTGTTCCGGAGCCAAGCAGTCTAGTGGTCTGGAGTGTTTGCGGCGCGACCGGCTTTGTCGCGTTGCAGTTGGGCAGGCGCCGATGCTGGGCAAGGCGGTGATTTTTTTCGGCATCGCATTTTTGGGGACCGACGCGCGGTATCTCGTTGCACAAGTACCGCCACCTGCGAGATCTAACAGCAACTCGCGTTGCCTGCGCTAGTGTCCCCTATCTCGAATGATCGTAATAAGCCGGATTTCTATGAGCAGGGCGGAGTAATGCTACCGGCGCAGTCGGCGAAACGGCGCAACTTCCCGGGCCATCTTGATTAGAGCACCCCAGGCGCAGTGGAACACTGCCTCATCACTACGGTTTCTCTCTGTAGTTGCTAAACTGTTGGGCGGCCCCGCGCAGGACGGTGACGATCGCCGCGGCAAGCAGCACGGTGATCGCCACATCGAGGACTGTATATGAGGCCCGGGTTACGGCATCGAGCCACGGGGACTTCAAGAGAATGACGATTCCCGACAGAACAGCCGCCGCCAGGCTCGCCGTGAGGACCAAAGTGACAAGCATCCCCAGGGCGGATCGTTTCTGTCCGTGGTCGGCAAGGCACTGACGCAATTCCCAGAGCAAGGCCACGCAGCCGACGATTATCACCGCCAGCACTATGAGGAAGTGGTTGGCATCCATCCATAGCCGGGTGGGAAGCATGTACTCGATCAACTGAGGCTGATAGAGCAAGTAGATCACACCTGCCACAGCCCCAGCGGCAAGTAGTAGGGGAATTGCACGGACCGCCAAAGGTGCACGCCGTTTGCCGAAGACCCACTGCACAGCCGAGCCGCCTCCCAGCGCCACCAGGGCACAGGGGAACAGGAACATTAGGGAATACAGACCAGGCTTGAGGTAGGCCTGGCAACATGCGGTAAGCATCACCACAGTACCATTGAGTCCCAGCCGCTTGTACTGGGGTTCGACCACCGGTTTGCCGTTCTCGTCGAACAGGTGAACCAGGGCGGGCGAGTAGAAGAACTCCGAGTCGGGCCTGTGGCAGTCGGTACATCCCCCAGCACCCAGTGCGGCCTTGGCCGGCAACACGTCGTGGTTGTACTTATGCACGTTGGCGTAAGGCGAGGCTTCCCATGGCCGCTTGGGCACAAGGCGGTACTCGGTCCCAGAACGATAAACACGATCATCCATTACCCAAACCACACGTTTGCCTTGCATGGGATATTTGACGTCGGCGAGCCTTTGGGTGACGGCGGCGATCAAGGCCTCGATTTCCTCGGGGCGATTGACTTCCGGTACGCCGTCGCCTGTGTCGTCGGTGATCTTGGCCAATTGGGGATACTTGGTGGGATCTTCCTTGTGCGCCCGCCACATGCCCACGATGTCGCTCATCCGGGGCTGCATAAGGGCAGTCTGACCATCGATCTCGATGCCCGGCCATGCCGAATGCACCTGGTTGACCGGATAGATCTTGCCCTTGTAGCGCACCAGCTTGGGCCGGAAGCGCTCGGTCGGTTTGTCGTCGTAGCCCATCATGTGCAAGTAACCGTAATGGTTGCGGAACTTCCAGTCTGGGCCGTAAAAGGTCCACAAGCGTTTGCCGGGCTGATCGATCTTGGGAACTGTGTTGAACACGTCCGAGGCCTGCACTTCGATGGGCATCACCATCCGCAGGGGAATGTGGCACGTCTGACACGCAATGGCTTCCAGATGCAGCGGCGGAAGCCATGTGTGCCGGGCAATCGGCGCGCCCATCCGGCCGGTGTCGTGACAATCGTTGCATGCGACCATTGTGTTGTCCAAGTCGTTGCGCACCAGTCCGCCAGGATCATCGCCTTTGCCGATCTGATGCACTTCCTTGCCGGCGATGCGCGGGTCGGTGGCGGAACTGCCGGCCGGATGGCAGTCCACGCACTTCAGGCCTGCCCGCAAATGCACGTCGGTGCGCGGCGAAAAATTGGAGCCGCGTTTTTTCCAGCCGGGCTGGGCGTGGCAGCTCAGACAGGCCTCGTTGCGGGGTTGGCGGACGATGTGGGGTTCGATTGTTCCGTCGGGGTTGAACAACGCCTTGTTGTAGTCCACCGTCACCGCTTCGGCTTTTTCAATCGACCCTTTGACAGCAGCGAACTTCGATCCGGCGGTTGCCGCCCAACGGAAGTTGGCCGCCGCAATCTGCTTCTTGCGCAGTTCGTAATCGTAATTGGGCATGTGGCACAGCAAGCAATCGGCCTCTAGCACGCCGCTTTCGGTCCAGCGGGCTTTGTAGTAGTCGCCGTCGAACTGGTTGTCGCCACCGGAGGTGAAGCCGCTTTCCGGGTTTGCCATCCAATGGTCGTAGCGCTTGCCTTCGCGGTCGTATTCGCCCGAGCCGCCACCGGGATGACAGCCGCCACAGGGCGACGTGAAGAACGTATAGGCTGTCATGTCCATCATGGCGGCCGAAGAGTTCTTCTTCGGCGACAGGTAACGGTAAAGCGGCGCAGGGGAACACCAGTTGCCGCCGAAGTTGCCCGGGCTTAATGCCCACAGAAAACGCTCGACCTGCTCTGCCGTGGGCTTTTCGTCCTGGCCCTGGGTGAAATGGAAGCCTTTGGTAATCTTGTCGTAGTCGTGGCAAGCGCCGCATGTTTGTTTGGGCGAATAGGGTTTGTCGGCGTTCTCACCCTTGACCGGGTCGATGATCTTGCCGTATTCGTCGCGGAGATGGAACGGCGGACACACGCCGGCCGGCGGCGACTTGGGTGTCGGTTTGCCCTCGCCGGCTGCCAGCGCCTGGTCGCCGGTTGGGACCGCCATTAGTCCGCCCAGAACAGCCGCCAGAAGCACTGCCAATGCCAGCCCCACAGACCGCGGTCGGAAAAGTGCTTGCATCACAGCACCTCCTTGGATTCTGAACCTGCGATGGCAAACTCGGTAATGGCTTGTTGCCCCGTGTTCCTGTTACGCAGTGGGAAAACGCAAAGCAAGACGAACGCTTGTGCTTCAGGCTTGGGCACTCGTTTCGAGGTTTTCCCTTAGCATCGACTCGACACACTGAAGAAACCCTGGGATACACCCCACGCGCAGACGGTAATACACGTTGGCGCCACATTTGCGGCTGGCGACAATACCTGCCGCCTTGAGCGTGGATAAATGCCGCGAGACGGTGGATATATCGGAACCGGTCATAGCCGCAAGCTGTTGCACCGAGCGCTCGCCATATTCGGCCAACTCATCGACGATCATCAGTCGTGCCGGGCAAGCGAGCGCCTTGATGATGGCCGCCCGGGCTTCGTAATTGGCACGATCACGGGTTGGACTCATCAGGATGACCCTCATGGGCTGGCAGTATCCCTGCGGATTGCTTGCATTATTGGCCAAATTGGCAAAAATGTCAATTCAGCTTTACAGCACTGAACAAGTCGAGAATTGTGCGTTGACCGAAAATCTTGCTGTTACTAACATTCCGCTTGCTTTTCCTAGTTGTCTGTCACCAGCCAACCGCTACTGTGCGCACAGTTCCAGCCATGCTGCCACCTACCACTATTGGCCGGCGGCGCGGCCGCCAAGCGATCGCCACCCGGTCGGCCTGCTACACGGCTCTGCTGATCATCGTGGCTGCCGGCAGCACAGTGCCGTGCCAGGCTCGAGCACAAGACACTGCTATCTGCGCGCCGGCAACAACAGATTTCGCCCAGACCGCACCAAAGGCCGGCTCTTATGATGCACCAGCAGGGCCCGCAAACAGCGCGCTGTTAGGCGCCAACGAGCGTTTGCCTGTAGCAGTCGCAGATCCCAAGTCCGCAGAACTAGACCGACGCATCTCAGAGCTGGAGAGTGCCATCCAGCGGCTTCACGCCCAGACCCAAGCCGAACGGAAAACCGCGGCAGGACGGATGTCGCTGAACATCCGCGGGCACTTCATGTTCGACGCAGCCGCGTTCAGCCAGGACGCCGCGGACAAGCAGCGTTTCGACGAGCAGAACGGGCTGGATGTGCGCGTGGCCCGCATAATCGTCGAAGGCTCGGGTATGGATGTGATGAGCTACCGCGTGGAGTTCGACTACGTGCGGAGGATACTGGGAGACCTCTGGATCGGCGTAAGCGAATTGCCTTTGTTGGGGAACGTCCGCGTAGGTTACCTCAAAGAACCCTTCAGCATGGAGCAGATCGCCAGCCGAAAATACAACACCTTTCTGGAACGGTCACTGGCCGAGTCCATCCACATTCCCCCGCGTCGCCTGGGAATCATGGCATTCGACACCACTGAGAACCAGCGGCACACTTGGGCGATCGGCTTGTTTGCCGACGACCCGGGTATCACCTTCGTGCAGGATGACACATTTGGCGGTGCAGTCACCATGCGTACTACCTGGCTTCCCTGGTACGACGAAGCTACCGAGGGCCGGGGACTTTTTCACCTGGGGCTTGCATACAGCCACCGCGAGTGCTTTCGCCATACCGCCCGCTTCCAGGCCCGACCTGAATCCTTTCTGGCATCCAACGCGATCGACACAGGGAACATTCCTGCCGAAACGGTGGACTTGCTGGGCGCGGAACTGGCCTTTGTGTACGGGCCGTTTTCTGCGCAGTCTGAGTATCTTCTCGGTCTGATAGGACCTATCGAACAGTCCCAGGCCGTTATCCAAGGTACCTATGTGACAGTGAGCTATTTCCTTACCGGCGAGAATCGAAGCTACGTGAAACCCCAGGGTGTCTTCGGACAGGTGAGGCCCTACGAGAACTTCTTTCGTGTTCGTACCCAGGATGGAAAGGTCCAAACTGGCAAGGGAGCGTGGGAAGTGAAATACCGGTATTCCTATCTGGACGCACTGGACGGCGGGAAGCTGGCTGGGGGCCGGATAGGCAACCACGGTGCGGGCGTCAACTGGTACCTCAACCCGTTCGCCAAACTGATGCTCGAGTATATCTACTCCACCATCGACCGTCCCGAACGTCAATCCGCCGGCCATTTGCACATTTTCCAGATGCGCACCCAGATCGAATTCTAATAGCGACCGAGTGGTATCTTGCACACGTTATAGGTGTCGAGATATCTATGGACGCAATATCTGTTGACGCAACCTATAGCCGCAACCGAAGGAAGACGGCGGAGAGACGTGCTCGGTCAGATGAACCGGCGCGCTGCGGTCGCGTCCGCGAGCACCGGGCGCACGGCCACGACGGAGCGTGGCCCTCCAGATCACCCGAAAGCATGCGCGCAAAACGCGCGCATGTTCCGCCATAAGGGACTAAGGGGGTGCTGAAATCTCCTATGCCACAAGGATACTGTGGACTGAGCATGCCGACTGGCGTCCGCATGCGTCCGGCGGAAACGAAACGCTCACTCCCAACCGAGGGCGTCTGGAAGCTGGCTTGACGGCTGCTTGTCGGCAGGCGGCGGTCCGGATGCTGACCACTCGACAGCCGTTGGGGAATCGCCGGCCCCGGAAGGCTTTGGTGCCGGGGGAGGGGTGGAACCCGGCAGCGTGGTATCCTCGCCGAACGCTCCGGGCAAACTCTCGTGCTCCATTCCCGCGTTGCCCCCGTCAACGGCCGCATCGATGGCAGGGTTATCCGGGGTGCGCAGCAGACGGTAGTTATTGGGCGACACAGCGTACAGCGGCGTTCCGTGCCGCGGCAAAGCCGACTGGTCCCACCGCAGCGTAGCGCGGGCGGGTGGAGATTCGCCGCGGGCCTTCAACATAGCCGCCCATTGCTCGTAGCCGATTATCGTTGGCGGCGTCTGCCGCTGCTGATCGTCGATCACCCAGCAGTCTTCGAATCCTTCCAAAAAAGACCCTTCGCCGCGCCAAACGATGCGTCGGTACATCTCCTGGAGGCTGCCTTTGCCTGTTTGACGGATCAAGGGGTGCTCAGCCGTACCGATCAGTATGCTGTCGTCGCAGCGCACCTCTATCGGTAACTGGTAGGGTTGGTCGATGCTTGTTTCGATGGCGCAAACCCCCTGCGGCAACACCGCGGTCAAGTGCCGCAGTGTTATCGTGATAAGATGCGAGGGCGTCGGCTCGCTGCCTGCGCCGGTGGCGCGTAGCAACGGCTCGCTTACAGCCAGCAGCCCATTGCGCCATATAAGCTGGACTGGTTGTGCATCATCGACGTGCAACAAGGCTGCCTCGCCTCTGGCCACGCAGTCTTCCAACGTGATGGTGGCTCCATTCCCGTTGGGCTTGGCTGCTGTGCCCTTGTCGTCCGGGCGCGGCTTGACGCGAAACAGTGCGGTCTGCTGAATATCGCTGGCCACTGCCGATGGTCCGCGGACAGTCAGCCAGCATTTGTTCAGTTCTATGGTCTTGCCGGGACTGAGTTCCACCAGAGTCCACTGCCCGGCAGCCTCCAACGGTACATTCAACTCCACTGCCAAATTGACTAGTGTCACCCGTTCGCCGGCAAAGCTGAGCATTCCCACCGAGTTGTCGGCCGCGTAAGCTGGGCTGGGGCGAAAGGCGATGACGGGGCTGTAACCCTTGCCGCCGCGAATGGTCAGCCGCTGATTGGGAAGCTGAATGGGCTTGGTCGATTCCTGTGGCCCGTTGAAACGAAGCTCTATGGTATTGCCTTCTCCTTTGCGAGCGGCTTCCACGGCTCTCTCCAAGGTTGCGTAGCGGCGGGGGGCACCGCCTATAGCGTCGACCACCAGCAGTCCGCCAGGCAGCCCGGCCTCGGTCGGCGCCAGCCCAGTTCCCGGTGCCGCGACCGCCGGCGAGTCGCGGACGCCTTTCGACGGGCTGGTCGGCGCTTGGGTGGCAGGCTCCGCAACGTCGTGCAAGCTCTGTTTCGGCGAGGTCGGCAGTTCCGGTGCTGTGGGCTTGGGCGACTGCTTTGCGGAAGGCTCGGAAGCCTGCGGTTGCGTCCCAGAAAGTTGCGAAGGTCGTAACTGTGCACCAGAAGAGCGTGGCTGTGTGTTAGGGTCGGGGACCGATGGGCTGACCGGTGGCTGCTCCAGACCGGAAGTCCCAGCCGACTCTCCTTGCGCGCCCAGCGAGAATGGCGCCGCAGTCCGCTGCTCCACTACCGGCCGCTCATCGCGTGCAGCGTCCAAGGTCCACACCACTTGCAGAGCCGCGACAATCAGCACCAGAGCCACAGCCGAGCACAACCAGGGGAAATGCCGATAGGTAAAGGACTGTTTTCGCTCGGCAGCGCTCGCCAAGTAACGGCCTGCTGCCCCGGCCAGAGGCAAGCCGTACAAACGCGCCAGGGAAATCAACTCGGCAATCAGCTCGCCTGGCGTTGCGTACCGATGGCGTGGGTCTTTTGCCAGCAACTTGCGCAGCACGCGGTTGACGTCTTCCGGCAGTTCGGGCCTCAGTTGCCGCACGTCGGGCGGTTGGTCGCCCTGGTGCTGGAGCAACTTCTGGAGCACCGTGCCCTCGGGAAACGGGGGACGGCCGGTGAGCATGAAGTAAAATGTACATCCCAGCGAATACAGGTCGCTGCGCACATCGGCGCTGCGCGGGTCGCGGGCCTGCTCGGGCGAAATGTAGTCGAACGTGCCCAGCGTTACGCCGCTGGCAGTCAAATCGGCAGCGGAGTCGGACTGCCGCAACCGGGCAAGGCCTAGATCGATAAGCTTCGCCCTCCCGTCGGGCGTAACCAGGATGTTCGAGGGCTTGATGTCGCGATGAACCACGTCGCGGCTGGCGGCGTGCGCCAAAGCCTCGGCCACCTGGACGGTATAGTAGATGGCTTCAGCCAACGGCAGGGGCCCGCGCTGCTCAACCATCGTCCGGATGTTCACGCCCTCGATGAACTCGAACGCTATGTATTGCAGGCCGGAATCCTCGCCGACGTGATAGACGCGGGCAATGTTCTCGTGGTCGAGCCTGGCGGCCGACTGGGCCTCGTTTTGGAAACGCAGTCGGGTGTCGGGATCCGTGGCCTGTTCGGGCGGAAGCACTTTCAGGGCCACGATGCGTCCCAGCCGGGTATCCAGCGCGCGGAACACTCGTCCCATGCCGCCCCCGCCGACAAACTGCAACAGCTCGTAGTGGCCAAGCATATCGCCCGGCAACAGCTTGCCTTGCATCAAGCGCGAGGCGGCGTCGGCGGCCCGCTCGGGCGGCTGGATCGGCGGTTGGCGCGAGATTATCGTCGGCTGGTTGTCTTGCACGGGGATGACACCACCGACGACTTGCGGCGTGCGCTCCGAAGCTCCCGGCAAGCCCCCGTGCCCCTGGGGAGCCATTCCGGGCGATTGCTGCTGGGCGCGAATGCTCGATGACGTGCCGCTCATCGGTTCCTCGCAGCCAACCGATTAGCCTTCACTGCGCACTCCCACCTCCACGAAATGTTTGCGGCACAGCAAGCCGCAAACAACGATCACGCGCCGTCACCTCGACGGCCGTCAACTCAGTCGCATCTTGCGCAACAGGCGAACGCCCGAGAGATGAGAAACCCGTTGCCAACCCTTTTGATGATACTCCGGCCGGGGGAGATCGTCAATCATGCGCACCGATGCCGCTGCCGACAGCCAACACCGCTGCACGCTATTTTTCATTGCACTTGCGTCGCACGGGCATCGCAATCGCCCGGCCAAGGGCAAACAGCAAGCACGCAATCTTCAGCTTGCGCAGCGGCCGGCCAAGCAGTTGCCACGCTTAATACGACAGCGCTAAGTTGCGACAGAACCACAATAGCTTGTGGTTATATCAGCGACAGCACCGCAACCGGTCGTAGACTCTTACGCCGTATCGTGTGCGCGCGGTGCGCCCATGTTTTCGGGCGACATGTAGGGCCACGCTCCGTCGTGGCAGTCTGCCTAGCGATCGCGGACGCGACCGCAGCGCGTCCCTCCATCGAACGGGGCGACGCAGCGCGTCCCTCCGGGTGGTTGCGCTCGGAGGTTGACTTCAGAAAATGGCAAACTAGCGCTGTCGTATTAGAAAACGATCTGGCACTTGGGAAGTGCCTTGCGCAGTTGTTCCACGCCCTTTTCGGTCATCTGCGATTGCTTGACCACAAGTCTTTTCAAAGTAGCGAGTTGCTTCAGGTACTCGACGCTCTTGTCGGTCACCTTGGTCAGTTCCAGATCGAGTGTTTCTAGCGCCGGAAGCTTCGCCAGGTGTTCCATGCCGGCGTCGCCCACGGCGGTGTCGGTCAGGCGCAGGTATTGGAGCGATTTGAGCCTGGCCAGCGCGGCCATGCCGCTGTCGGTAACTTGCGTGTGCCATAGGTCGAGCCAGGCCAGCGACTGCAACTGCGCCACGTGTTCCAGGGCGGCGTCGCCGATGGCGGTTTCCGAAAGGTTCAATCGCCGCAGCCCTTTGGCCCCTGTGACGTTGGCCAGCCCGCTGCCGTTGATCGACAAATCGCGCAGATTCAACTGTCTGAGTTTTTGCAGCGGCTTGAGGTGCTTCAGGCCTTCGTCGGTAACATTGCTACAGCGGAAGATGGTAAGGTCCTCCAGATTGGCCAGCTTGGCCAGCACCGCAAGGCCCTCGTCGCTGATCAAGGCATCTTCGATCCACAAATTGACCAGGTTAGGAAAGGCCGCCAGTTTTTGCAGCCCTTCGTCGCCCAGCACGGTTTGCCGCAATCGCAAAGCCCGCAGATTCTCCAATCCAGTAATGTGCTCCAGACCTTCGTTATTGATGTAAACACAGCCGCGGATATCCAGTGCCCGAAGTTGTTTCATCTGGCCGATGTGTTTCAGCGCATCGTTGCCGATGTTGTTGTACAGCACTTCGAGGTACTGGATGCTGGGCATTTTGGCGATAACGGCCAGCGCGTCGTCGGTCATGTAGCTTGTGCGCTGGAGATTCAGCAGGCGGAGATTCTTGAGAGCCGCCAGTTTGGCAATGCCCTGGTTGGTGGCGTCGGTGTTCTGAAGCACCAGCTCCACAAGCCCGGTCATTTTGCTGATGTGTTCCACGCCGGCATCGGTGATTTTCGCGCCGGAGACAGACAGCCTTTTCAGCGTCGGTATCGAAGCAAGCAATGCCAGGTCTTCGTCGCCGGCGCCGCAATCGATCAGGTTCACGCCCACCAGTTTCTTGGCGTCGTCGTATTCCACAGTCCCCTGCAACTGCTGGATCCGCTTGACGACTGCGGCGATCGTATCGGCAGCCGGCGACTGGGC
>Ga0209017_10001282_pt1 | contig 19792 bp, 14 predicted proteins | sample YNPBryunderm2012_FD_185812 | JGI IMG/M metagenome (GOLD analysis project Ga0209017, IMG submission 185812) | Anoxygenic and chlorotrophic microbial mat microbial communities from Yellowstone National Park, USA - YNP Bryant MS undermat 2012... ... | reverse complement strand
TCAGCGCTTTTTGAGCGCCTCGGCCAGAAAGCGGGCGGTGACGGAGTGCTGGTTTGCCCGGGCGACCATTTCGGGCGTGCCTTTGGCGACCACCTGTCCACCCTGGTCGGCAGCGCCAGGCCCCAGGTCGATGATATAGTCGGCAGCTTTGATTACTTGCAGATTGTGCTCCACGACGATCAGCGAGTGGCCCACGCCCAGCAGCGCGTCGAAGCAGTCTAGCAGTTGCGCTACGTCGGCGAAGTGCAGCCCGGTGGTCGGCTCGTCGAGGATGAACAGGCAGCGTCCCCGTTTGGCGGCCGACATGTAACCGGCCAGTTTCAGCCGCTGGGCTTCGCCGCCAGAGAGCGTGTTGGCCGGCTGGCCCAGCCGCAGGTAGTCCAGGCCCACGTCCATCAGGCGTTTCAGTCGGGCCTGCACCTTGGGCTGGCCGCGGAAGAAGGTGAACGCCTCGCGCACGGTCATTTCCAGCACTTCGGCGATGTTGCGGCCGCGATAGGTGATTTCCAGGATGTCGTCGCGGTAGCGGGCGCCGTTGCACTGCGGGCAGCGCATGTACACGTCGGCCAGGAACTGCATGTCGATTTGCAAGTAACCATCGCCCTGGCACACGCTGCACCGCCCGCCATCGACGTTGAAGCTGAAATGTCCCGGCGTGTAGTTGCGTGTGCGTGCTTCGATGGTGTCGGCGAACACCTGGCGAATTTCGTCGAAGGCCTTGATGTAAGTTACAGGGTTGCTGCGCGGAGTGCGTCCGATGGGACTTTGATCGACCATGATCACATCGTCGATCTGCCCGTCGCCCAGCACGTCGTCGTAAGGCAGCGGCTTGGGGGCATCTTTGCGCAGCCGACGGCAAAGGGCCGGGTAGAGCGTGTCTTGCACCAGGCTGCTTTTGCCGGAGCCGCTCACGCCGGTGACCACGCACAACAGCCCCAAAGGAAACTCGACCGTGATGTTCTTCAGGTTGTGGCCGCGCGCACCGGCCAGACGAATCCAGCCGTGATTGGGCGGGCGTCGGCGTGGTGCGGGACCTGCCCCCCGGCGGCCGGCCAGATATTGCCCGGTCAGACTGTCCGCCGAGCGCCGCATTTCCTCCGGCGTGCCCTGGAAGACGATGCGTCCGCCGCGTTCGCCTGCGCCGGGTCCGATCTCCACCACATGATCGGCGGCGCGGATTATCGACTCTTCGTGCTCCACTACCACCACCGTGTTGCCCCGGTCGCGCAGCAGGCGGATGGCATCCAGCAGTCGAGCGATGTCGCGCGGGTGCAGACCGATCGACGGTTCGTCGAGCACGTACAGCATGTTCACCAGACTAGAGCCCAGGGCGGCCGTCAGCGCCACGCGGCGCAGCTCTCCGCCGCTGAGCGTGCGCAACATGCGGTCCAGGGTCAAATAGCCCAGCCCTACCATATCCAAGAATTGCAACCGGGCTTTTAGCTGGTCGAGGATCGTCCGCGCCACCGTCTGTTCCCATTGGCAGAGCTGCAACTTGCCGAGGAAATCCAGCAAATCTGTGACCTTCAGGGCGCAAAGCTCGGCCATGTTCAGCCCGCCCTCAGGACCACCAAGGCGAGTAGCCAGGGCTTCGGCGCGCAGCCGTGCGCCGCCGCAATCGGGACAGGGTCGGTAAGAACGATAGCGGCTCAGCAACACCCGGATGTGCATCTTGTACTTGCGCCGTTCCAGCCATGCGAAAAAGCCTTGCAGTCCGCCAAAGTTGCGCTCCGGTACGCCGCGAATGATCAGCTCCAGATGTTCCGGGCGAAGCTGGCGAAACGGCACGTTGGTGGGAATGCCATACTCGTCGGCCAGCTCCAGCAGCTCATCCAACTCGTGCGAGTAGGCCGGCGTGTTCCACGGCGCAATCGCCCCTTCCCGCAACGATTTGTTGGGATCGGGCACTACCAGCTCCATGTCGATGTCGATGATATTGCCGAAACCTTCACAGGTGGGACAAGCTCCCAGCGGGCTGTTGAAGCTGTACAGCCGCGGTTCGGGGCGCGGGTAATCCAGTCCGCACGGCTCGCAGCGCAATTGCTGGCTGAACCAGAGCACTTCCCAGGGCCTGCCGTCGATGGCGATCGTGCCGCCCTGGGGGGGCGACTGGGCTTCGACCAGCACGCAGCAACGCCCCTGCCCTTTCTCGAAGGCAGTCTCCAGCGAGTCGTGCAGGCGCTCCTCAGTAGTGCTGCCAGCGGTCAGCCGGTCGACGATCACATACAACCGATCCGATGGCTGGCAAGCTACAGTTCCGCCGACAGGCGCATCCGCATTGGCTGTATCGTCGGCACAACCAGCCACACCGTCGGCAGAGTGTTCCATCCCGGTTGCTGCGACCGGCTGGTTTGTTGCGGCGGACTCCTGCGCCGCGGTATCCAGCACAGTGCCGTCCAGCACCACGCGCACAAAACCGTCCTCGCGCAACGAGGCCAGGACCTTGGCCAGCTTTGCGCTGGGCGGGCGGGGCTGCGTGAAGGCGACAATAAATCGTTTTCCGGGCGGAAGTGCAGCCAGCGCAGCGGCGACACTCTGCGGAGTATCGCAGCGCACCTGGCGGCCGCACTGGCGACAGTACACGCGGCCAATCTTTGCCAGCAGCAATCGCAGATAGTCGTTGATTTCGGTCGCCGTGCCCACCGTCGAACGGCTGGAGCGGCTGGCGTTGTTGCCAGTCACCGCAATGGCCGGCGGAATACCTTGGATGCTGTCGGCGTCCGGTTTTTCCAGCCGCTGGAGGAACTGGCGCGTGTAGGCCGAGAAACTCTCGATGTACCGCCGCTGCCCCTCGGCGTACAGCGTGTCTAGCGCCAGGCTGGTCTTTCCACTGCCGCTCAGCCCGCACAGCACGATCAGCCTGTTGCGCGGCAAGTCCAGGTCCACGCCCTGGAGATTGTGTACTCGCACGCCGCGGAGCGATATGCAGCCGCTATTTGCCATCTTGCCCACAGCCGATTACTTGCCGACAAGCCGAAACTTACAGTATACAGCGCTTCCGGGGTGAAAAGAACCGGGCGATTGCTCCCCGGCTGTGCCCCTTGTGCAAGCGGCCGCCGGGGCATAAAGTCATTCTCTACCGGCGATCGTAACTCGGGCTGCCGCCGCAACCAAATGGCGGTATTGGAGGGGCGCACTGCGGTCGCATCCGAACATGGAGGGACGCGCTGCGGTCGCGTTCGTCGGCATTGGATGTACGGCCACGACAGAGCGTGGCCCTCCATATGACTTGAAAACATGCTTGCAAAACGGGCAAGAGTTTATCCGTAAGGCGCTGTAGTGCCGGCGGCGGTGGGCCAGCGTCGGCCGGCGGCGCCGGGGAACCGAACTCGCCCGGCGGCAGCCATCGGTGCGCTTCGGCGGCAACAGCGGCGATGAGCAACTGCGCATGATAGTGCTCGAGGACTGAACAGATGAACATAGTGGTCATAGACGGGCAGACGCTAAATCCCGGCGATCTCAGTTGGGAGCGGTTGCACGCATTGGGCAATTGCACGATCTATCCGCGCACGCCGCCGGAGCTGGTTGTGCCGCGCTGCTGCCAGGCCGAGGTGGTGCTGACCAACAAAGTGGTGTTTTCCGAGGAGATCATCGCCGCGCTGCCCAAGCTGAAGTACATCGGCGTGACGGCCACCGGTTACAACATCGTCGATGTCGAAGCCGCCCGACGGCGGGGCATCGTCGTTACCAATGTCCCTACCTACGCTACCAGTTCGGTGACGCAGATGGTCTTCGCCCATTTGTTCAATCTCACGTTGCACGTGGGCGAGCATGCGTTGGGGGTGCGCGAAGGACGCTGGTGCCGCAGCGAGGACTTCTGCTATTGGGACTTTCCCATCAGCGACGTAAGCAGAATGGTAATGGGCATTGTGGGCTTGGGACGGATCGGGCAGGCCACGGCGGCGGTAGCAATCGCCCACGGCATGAAGGTGCTGGCCAGCGACCCCGCTCCGCCGCAGCCTTTGCCGCCGGGCGTGGAACTGGTGCCGCTGGAAGAGCTGTTGCGTCGCAGCGACGTGGTCAGCCTGCACTGCCCGCTGACGCCACAAACGCAGCGTCTGGTCAACGCCGAGCGGCTGGCGCTGATGAAGCCCACGGCGCTGCTGATCAACACCAGTCGCGGCGGTCTGATCGACGAGCAGGCGTTGGCCGCGGCGCTACGCGAGGGCAGGATCGCCGGTGCGGGGTTAGATGTACTAAGCGTCGAGCCGCCCCCGCCCGACAATCCGCTGCTTAAAGCACCCAACTGTTACATCACCCCGCACATAGCCTGGGCTACCAAACAGGCCCGGCAACGCCTGCTGGAGGCTGTGGTAGCCAACTTGGAAGCATATCTGGCCGGCAGGCCGCAGAATGTCGTGAGCGCGTAGGTGCGCACTGGCAGTCGAGCCGCCGCGGCGAGCTGGGCCGGCAGACTGCCGGGGCCGCCGAATACAGTTGGCCGGGGCAAACTCGGATGCACAGGCCCCGAGCCGGACGATTGCAAAACCGAGTGCCGTCCGGATCGCTCGCAATAGCCCGCGTCTGTTGATTCCTTGACAATCGAATTTCTTGACAATCGGGCGGTGTTGGTTTATCGGAAAATGGTTCATTTGGTGCTGCGAAACGAAAGGGCCTTGCGATGAACCGGCATGTGCTGGTGCCTGTTGTTTGCCTGATTGGTCTGATGCAACCGTACTGCGGCCCGCAGCAACTTGGCCTCAAGCTGTACATCGCGCCGTCCGGTGTGCAATCCCGAGCGTCAAACGCCACGGGCAACAAGCAGCCAGATCCTGGATCTGGCACACCGGTATTTGTTACGGCAAGCAGTGGGTTGGGCACTTCCATGCAGGCTAAGGAGGAGATTCTGGTCCGGCCGGAAGTACGTGCTACAAATCGACACGCGGAAGTGGCGCGACCGTCTGTGTCGGGTACTGTCCCGCATGAAGTAGCGCCGGTCAAGGGCGGCCAGCCTGAACTGCCCCCGGCCGAGAGCACGGACAAGCCCGCCCCTGCCGCACCCAGCCGTCCCGATGATCCCAAAGCAGTCAAAGCCCTGTTGTCGCTGGGCTGTAAAGTCGATCGAAATGACCGAGGGCAGGTGGTGACGGTCGAGGCATCAGAAGGCCAACTAGGCGACGCCGATCTGGAACTGGTGGCCCGACTTCCGTCCTTGGAAACCCTGAGCATTTGCGGGGGCAAGGTCACTTCGGCCGGACTGGCTCACCTGAAAGACCTCGGCAGCCTTCAGCGGCTATATCTGTCGGGGGTCTCTGTGACCGACGAAGGATTGGCGCATCTGTCGGGTCTGAGCGGTCTGGTGAGCTTGTCGTTGGAGAACACCGGAATCACTGGCAAAGGGCTGAAGCACCTGGGGAACCTCAAGAACCTCGAGGTGTTGAATCTGGCGGAAAACCCAATCGATAACCAGTCCCTGGCCCATTTGAAGCGACTGCGCCGTCTGGATACCATCACGCTGCGCAACACGCACGTTACTGGCGACGGGCTAGTGCATTTGAAGTCCTTGAAGCGGCTTCGCGTGCTGAATCTCAATGGATGTGCGATCGCCGACGAGTCGCTGGAGTACCTCGGCGGGCTGAAAGAGCTGCGGATGCTTTACCTGCGGGGTAGCGACGTGGCCGACGAGGCCGTTGCGAAACTCAAGAATCGAATCCCCGGTCTGGCGGTGTTTTGCGATTGACGCGCTGCCCGGGCGGCCAGTCTGGCGAACCGGAGGGTGCGGTGCGGGTCGATTTGCCGGGCGGAAATGCTGCGCTGGCAGCGTCAAGAGGGCGATGGAATATTACCGCTGTGGTATAAACTCTTATGGCGTATCATGTGTGCAGTGTGCGCGCAAGTGGTAGGGCGATCTGGAGGGCCACGCTCCGTCGTGGCCGCGTTGGCCGCGCCAACGGACGCGACCGCAGCGCGTCCCTCCAAAGGACGTTGGACGGCCGGGCGAAAAACATGGAGGGCCACGCTCCGTCGTGGCTTCGTGGCTTGACTGGAGGGCCACGCTCCGTCATGGCCGTGCATCCAATGCCGGCGGCCGCGACCGCGGCGCGTCCCTCCAATACTTGCACTCGGTTGGTGCCATAGATGTGATCAGGGAAGCTGTGTTGCAAATGGCGCCTGCCAGCCGAGCGCAACTGCAAACGTGGAGCACATCGGCCCGGAGGAACTTTCGTGGCCCCTGTTTTTCCTTTAAGTAATGGGACTATGGCAAAGATGCGAACTGGCAATCGGTGGGCTGTGGTGACGCCGCTAGTGATGGTAGCTGCGATGGTCGCGGTGCTGACATGTAGTGCCTCGGCGGGTGGGCCGGCGAGCAAGCCTCCCAAGATGACTGCCGACGTGGTGTATGTGCCTACTCCACACGATATTGTGGACAAGATGCTGGAACTGGTGGGCGTGAAAAAAGAGGACATCCTATACGACCTGGGTTCCGGCGATGGGCGGATCGTCATCAGTGCCGCCAAGAAATATGGCTGCAAGGCGACCGGCTACGAAATCGACGACGATCGCGTAGCCGAATCGCTGGAGAATGTGAGGAAAGCCAAGATCGGTCATCTTGTGGAAATCAAACAGGAAGATATTTTTACCGTCGATCTTTCGCCGGCCAGCGTGATTACTTGCTATCTGCTTCCGCAGATGAACAAACGCCTCATTCCCCAGTTCCAGCGGATGAAGCCTGGCTCGCGCATCGTCTGCCACGACTACCCGATTCCCGGTGCGGTTGCCGAAAAGAGTTACGTCGTCACTTCCAACGAAGATGGGGAGAAACACTACATCTATCTTTACACCGTGCCGTTGAAGGTGAAGGAATCGGGGAAGCAGCATTGACCGATCTTGTTGCAGTTTCCCGGCGCTTCCCCGGACGCACGATGTGTCCGTGCCTGTCACTCCAAGTGCTCCAGGATGTCGATAAGCTGGCTTTCCAGCACGCGTTGGGCGGCAGCCCGGACGGCGTCGGAGTTGGGGCGGAAGGCGAACGACCGGCCCGCCGCCCGCAACATGCAAATGTCGTTCTCCCCGTCGCCGACCGCCAAAATGTGCTCGCGCTGGATTCCGAACCGTTCGGTCAGGTGATGCAGGACGTTGACTTTGCAGGAAGCGTGCAGTGGGCAGCCGCGGGGATGGAGCATCGCCGGCGAAAGCGTTACCCGACCGGTCGCCTTGCCGTGCTGGAAACGCATCAAGTTGGCGAAGGCGAAATCGGCGAACACGCGCCGGCGAACGATCTCGGCGGCCACCTGGAAACTGTCGGTCACGATGCACACTCGATATCCCCGTTTGCGCAACTCCAGCACAAGCTGCCGGGCGCCGGCTTGCAGGGGCATGTCGCGGGCGACTTGCTGGAAGGTTGTGCGGGGCACGCCGGTAAACAGCGCGGCAATGGCCCGGGTGCGTTCGCCAGGTTCCATCTTCAGATTATCCAGGTATTGGCCCAGCGCGCCGCTCATGGCCGTTTGCCTGGCCAGTTCCACCACGTAACGGCCGTCCAGCAGCACCCCGTCCATGTCGAACAAGGCCAGCTTTTCCGCTGCGGCGAGCTTTTGCAGCGCAATGCCGATCTCGGCCTGCATGTGCCGCTCGATTTCCTCCACTTCGACCAGATAAGAGCTTTTCAACCGCCCGTGCCGTGCTGCGCGCGCAATGATGGTGCGCACCACCTGCGCTGCCATGTCGCCCAGCACTTCCAGCGGATGATTGTCGTGCTCGATGTGTCCGATGTCGACCTCCACCAGCCGCGCGCCTTGAACCGACGCATCGATCAGCAACCCTACGTCCACCCCATAATCCGCCTCGAACGATAGCCGCTGCAACAGCGCCCGCCGGGCAGCAACGATTCCTCCCAGCGGTTGCTCGAAGTGTGCCAGTTCGGGAAAGAACAGCCGCAGCAGGGGACGGGCAGTCAGAGTGGTCACTCGCCCCGCGCTGCGAGTGAAGCGCGCCTTGACGAAGTCGGCCTCGTTGGCCAGCAGGGGGGCTTTCAGCCGGGCGATCAGGTCTTCGTCCAGTCCACGCAAGTCTCCGTCCAAGTAAATCACCAGCTCCTGCGTGGCGGCACGCATGCCGTCTTCCATCGAGGCCCCTTTGCCCAGCAGCGTGCTGGTAAGCACCACCGCACCGGCCTGGCGAGCCGAATCGGGCGTGCCGTCGATCGAGCCGTCGTCGACGACCAGCACTTCGCGTACGTCGGGGTCGCGCCATGCCAGCCGCACTACATCGGCCACAGTCGCCGACTCGTTGAGCACCGGGATCACAACCGAAATCATTCGCACTCCTCCCGGTGAATAGAACAGGGCTGATAAGCAAACCTCATTTTACCCCCGTGAATGCCGCTTCGCTACTATGCGCGCCGCCCTAAATTCCTCGACAGGCCCCGCGCCGCGCAGATTGCCACAAGCTGCCATCGAACCGAGATGAATGCCAACCGCCGCCGATGCCTGGTGGGGATGCACTATGTGCTGCCCCGGTGGTCGGCCGGCGGCAGCCGCGGTGGCACGGGCAAGGTTATGGTGAAGCGCGTGCCGCGTCCCAGTTCGCTTTGCAGGCTGATGCTGCCGCCGTGAGCTTCGACGATATTTCGAGCGGTGGGCAGTCCCAGGCCTGTTCCGCCGGGTTTGGTGGAGTAGAACACGTCGAACACTTTGGCCTGCGTTTGTTCGTCCATCCCGCAGCCGGTGTCGATGATGTCCAGCGCCACGCCCTCGGCGGTGCTGTAGGTGCGGAGGACGATCTGGCCGCCGTCGGGCATGGCCTGCTGGGCGTTGATCAACAGGTTCAGCAATGCGCCGTGCAGCGCCTCGGCGTCGAGCATGACGATCGGCAGGTCGCTGGCCAGGTAATCGACGATTTCGATCCGTGCTTCGGCGGCTTTGGGGCGGAAGAAATCGAGCACCTTGCGGACCACGTCGTTCAGGTCGCCGGCCTCGAGCTTCAGTCGGCGGACGTTGGCGAAGTTGAGGAAATCGTCGAGCATCTTCTCCAGGCGCTGGCACTCGCGCTGCACCAACTGCACTTTGCGCAAAGCGCGGCGATCGCGAGGAGAATCCGAAGCGGCGAAGTCCTCGGCCAGCAAGTCCATGTTCAGCCGGATGGTGCTGAGCGGATTGCGGATTTCGTGGGCCAGCCCGCCCGCCAGCCTGGCTATCTCCGTGTAACGGTCCACCAGGCGTTGGTTCTGCTCTTGCAGTTCTTTGAGCGAGGGGTTGAGCATGTCGGCAGGCTCTAGCGGTCCCGGCGATGTCCCCGTCCGCCGTTGTCGCGGCGGTGATGTCCGCGGGGGCCGTTATCGCTGCGGCGAGCGCTTTCGCGGCCGCCGCTGCGCGGCGCATCACGCTGCACCTCCCGCGTCGCTTCGCGTGTGCCTTCGCCGCCAGCGCTTTGGCCCAACTCGCGCATCGCCGCCCGGCGGCTAAGCTTCACCCGGTCCTGCTCGTCGATGGCGATCACCTTTACTTTCACGGGGTCGCCTACCCGCAGCACATCGGAAACGCTGGATATGTATTCGTCGGATATCTCGCTGATGTGGCACAAGCCGTCCTTGCCCGGCAGTATCTCGATGAACGCGCCGAAGTCCTTGATGCTGGCTACCCGCCCCTCGTAAATGCGGCCGATCTCGATGGAGGCCGTCACCGCTTCCACGCGCTTGAGGGCTTCCTGGGTGCCTTCCGGCGTGTAGGCGGCGATGGTCACGGTGCCGTCGTCTTCCACGTCGATGATCGCCCCGGTCTCGTTCTGGATGGCGCGGATGGTCCTGCCGCCGGGGCCGATGAGCAGACCGATCTTGTCTGGATCGATGTGGGTGCGCAGCAGGCGTGGTGCCCAGGGGGAGATATCGGCGCGTGGCCGCGGGATGGCAGTGAGCATCTTGCGGAGGATTTCGATGCGCGCCTCGCGAGCCTGCATCAAGGTGGCGCGGATGATTTCCTCGGTTATTCCCGGAATCTTCAGGTCCAACTGGATGCCGGTCACGCCGTTTTGCGTGCCGGCGACCTTGAAGTCCATGTCGCCAAAATGGTCCTCTTCGCCGATGATGTCGGTCAGCAGCAGCCAGCGGTCCTCTTCTTTGACCAGGCCGATAGAAATTCCCGCCACAGGATTGCTGATCGGCACGCCGGCGGCCATCAGTCCCAGCGTGGCGGCGCAGACTGTGGCCATCGAGCTGGAGCCGTTGGATTCGAGGATGTCGGAGATGATGCGGATGGTGTAGGGGAAACGTTCCTCATCGGGAAGCACCGGCTGGATGGAGCGTTCGGCCAGTGCGCCGTGCCCGATCTCCCGCCGGCTCGGCCCGCGCACCGGGCGGCATTCGCCTACCGAGAAAGGCGGGAAATAATAGTGGAGCATGAACTTCTGGGTGTATTCCTCCTGGAGGCCGTCGACGCGCTGCTCGTCGCGGCCGGTGCCCAGCGTCACCGTGGCCAGCGCCTGCGTCTCGCCCCGCTGGAACAAGGCCGAGCCGTGCACGCGCGGAAGCACATCCACCCGGCACACCACGGGCCGCAACGCCTTGGTGTCGCGTCCGTCGGGCCGTCTGCCGGAAAGAATCAAGTCGCGCACCACGCGCCCTTCCAATTGCAACCAGGATTCTTCGAACTGTTCCAACCGCAGGGGATCGACGGCTGTAATGCCCTCGGGAAACAGTTCTGCCAGGGCTTTGGTCTTCAGGGCATTGCACGCTTCGGCGCGGGCCAGCTTGCCTTCGATCTGTTTGGCTTCCCGGAACGCTTCGTAGTACTTTTGTTTCAGTTCGTCAAACAGCGGATTCGGCGGCGGGGCGGGGTATTCCGGCTTCTTTGCGCCGGCCTTTTCCGCCAGCTCGCGCTGCATCTGGCACACCTGGCGGACAAGCTCGTGGGCCGCCATGATCGCGTCGACCATCCGGCTTTCCGGCATTTCGCGGGCAAAACCCTCGATCATCAACACCGACTGCTCGTTGCCGGACACTATCAGGTCCAGCTCGCTTTCTTCCAGGGCATCGTAGGTAGGAAATGGCGTCCACTGCCCGTCCAGGCATCCCAACCGCACGGTTCCCAATGGCCCTTGGAAAGGCAACGGCGACAGCTCCAGCGCCGCTGATGCGCCGATGACTGCCAATACGTCGGGATCATGCTGGCGGTCGCTGGCCAGCACATAAGCCTGCACTTGCACCTCGTTGCGGAACCATGCAGGGAACAACGGCCGCAAAGGGCGGTCGATCAACCGCGAGGTGAGGATTTCCTTGACCGTCGGGCGGCCTTCGCGTTTGAGGAATCCGCCGGGAAACTTGCCGGCCGCCGCCACCCGCTCCCGATAGTCGCAAGTCAGAGGAAAGAAGTCGCCGGGTCGGGGCGGCCCGGACGATACGGCCACCAGTACTACCGTCTCTCCATATTGCACCAGGCAGCTTCCGGCAGCCTGCTTGGCCAGTTCCCCTGTTTCGATGCGAAGAGTGTGTGCCCCGATCTTGCGCTGAACTTCGACTTTCAATGCTGCGTCCTACCCTTGGCTTTGGGCTGCAAGCTCCTGCAAAGGCGCACGGAGGGAGAAAAGTGCAGTGGGTGCCGGTCCGGCTTCTGACGAGCAGTGCGCTCGGGCCGGTGGCCCTTCCAGAGCAACCCCGCTGTGCGTGGCCAATACGCCGCCGTTGCCCGCCGCTGATCGTCGGCCGGCGGCACGCGGCCCCACAGATCGGCCAACCGAAGAGGCGTACGCCGGACGGCCCTCAGCGCGGCCGAGCGGCGCGACTACTTGCGTAGCTCTAAGCGCCGGATAATATCGAGATAGCGCTGCGGATCGATTCGTTTGAGGTAGTCCAACAACCGCCGCCGGCGACCGACAAGCATCAACAGACTTCGCCGGCAGGCAAAGTCCTTCTTGTGCACGCGCAGGTGCTCAGTCAAGCTGTTGATACGCGTCGTCAGCAGGGCGATTTGGACCTCCGGGGAGCCGCTGTCATGCTCACCCCGCCGATAAGCCTCGATTAACGCCTGTTTCCGCTCTTTGGTCAGCGACATCGGATACCGCAACTACTGTACCTCGGTTGGCGGGGTCGGTGATGGCCGGATATCCCATCCTCCTACCGTCTTTGCTAGAACTCCGCCTGCTTCAACTTGATACTACCACAACAACTGTCTACACAGGCATCAGTTTAGCAAGTTGTCGGCGGTTTGCAACCGGGGCGGCCAAAAAACCACCTCGCCCATTTTGCCTGGACTGCGCAAACCAACCAGTGCCCCATACAACGGGCCGGTCGGCCCATCGGTAGTCCGGCCGCAGTGCCCTGCTCCCTATCGGAGGTCCTCCGGATCCCATCGGGCCGGAGCCGAAATACCAGGGCTAGCCGTTTTCGGCCGACCGTGGCAGCCCGCCGGACAGTAGAACACCCAAAAGCAGCCTTCGACCGCAACCAAGTGGCGTTCATGTATGGACGCGCTGCGGTCGCGTCCGTTGGTGCGTGGTGCACGGCCACGACGGAGCGTGGCCCTCCACGTCACTTGTGAAAATATGCGCGCAAAACGCGCACAAGTTGCGCCGTAAGCAACTAATTCAGCTTGCCGAGAAATCTAATCCGGGCTTGTCGAACAGATCAGAATGCGCCGCCCGGACCGGGCTTCGGAGGGGTTCGCGGCCGGAAGGCCGGTTTTTCCTCGCCCTGCTGCTCGACCGCTGTAGCGCCGGCTGCGCCGCTGACGCGCCCCGTAACCCCGTACCGCGTCACCTGGGTCGGACTCTTCCAGCCCATCTGCTCCAGCAATTGAGGCACGGTAATCTTCGCTATGCCCAGGCTATCGGCCCGAGCGATCATCTTGGAATACACGTCGGTCAGTCCGGCGGCGGTCTTTTCTGTGGGCTGCTCGCCCAGGACCAGGTATCGGGTGTTGATCGTCATCTGGCCGATCATTTCCCCTTTTTCATCGGTTTCGCAGTCGATCACCCCGCCATTGAGCCGGATGATGTCCTTCAGCATTTGTCGATCGCTGCGACCGTCGCCGTCGATGTCGATGAAACCGGCAATGGCGAAGTGTTTCCGCTCGCCGGGGCTCCACAGCGGCGTGTGGATCTTGTCGCCGGGCATCAATGGGTCGGACGGGTTATGCTCGATCACGCGCGCCTGGGCCAGATGATCGCCCTCGATCTTGACGACCTCGATGCTTCCTTTTTTGGCAGCTCGGGTGACCTGGGTAGCATCGCCCGAGTAAACCGCGAACGTCAACTGAAGCGGCAAGCCGTCGGCCCGCCCAAGGTTGATCCATGCTGTGCCAGTGCGCTGATCTACCCAGCGAATCTCGCCGCTGGGAACGTCGAAGGTCTCGCGGCGCAGCTTGGCCAGCGTTTCCGAGTTCCGCTCGTTCTGGCGGACGACCTCTTCCAGCCGGCTCTGCATTTTCTTCACCTCGGCTTCGCTCTTGCTCTTCAAATCGGCGGATTCTTTCCTGGCCTCCTCAAGCCGTTTCTGCAAGTCTTCGGCGGCCTTAAGCGCATCGGCGCGGGCTTTGTTGGCGTCGGCTTCGACGGCCTGGCGGGCAGCCTCGGCCTGCTTGGCGTCCTGGTCGAACTTGGCGACTTGAGCAGCCGAGGCGGCCTCGCGCTGCTTGAACTTGGCGTCCAGCGCGGCCAGGTCTGCCTGGAGTTTTTGCAGTTCCGCGCTCTTGTTGACCAGCGAATCGTGCAGCTCTTTTATGGCCAGCCGATACTTTTGCGCTTCGACAGCCAGCCCGCTGCCGTACTGCTTCATGTCTTCGCGGTGCAAGTCGATGATCTTTTCTACTTCCTCGCTCTCGTCCACGCCGATCAACAGCTTCAACTGGTTCAGCTCGTCTTGCTTCCTGGAAGCCAGGGTGCGCTGTTCAGTGGCGTCCTTCGACGCCTTCTCGGCGCTTTCGGCCAGCCGTTGCGACTGGCTCCAAAACATGTATGTGGTCACGCCCAGCAGGATGGTGAGCATGACGAAAACGATCAACGCTACCTGCAAGCCCTGGTTTTCACGCGCCATGATCGCTTGACTCCGATAGGGGCGCCTGCCCGCCAGCAAATCTTCGATGCGACAATCACCCCTTGCGGCCGCCCAACGCGCCGCGGCCAAAGTGCACAAGATATGCCCGTTCAGGAGGTTCCGAAGAGAACCCTGAGAACCTTCTTCGATTCTAGTCAGCCCAGCCGGTAGTGTCAACGAAACGCCTTCGGTACGCCGCAAGCGGCTCGGCTGGTGCTGGGGCGGTTTGATCGGGGGCGGCGATAGTTTAGAATTGTAGTTGTCAGCTCATCCGGCCATTGCGAGGCCCGCTTATGCCGCAGGCAATCGTCGATCCCGAGGAATTGCGCCGTTTCGCCCAGAACCTCAAGAAGTTCAGCACCGACGTCCGGCAGCGCATCACGATGCTCAGCGGCCAGATGGTAGCGCTGGGCAAGACGTGGCGCGATCAGGAGCACCAGAAGTTCGCCGAGCAGTTCGAGCAGCAGATGAAGCTCATTCTGCGCTTTCTGGAGATGAGCGATCAGCACGTGCCTTATCTGGTCCGCAAGGCCGAGATCATCGAAGAATACCTGCACCAGAGGTAGCGATGGCCCGACAAGCGCGCGTAATCTCCATCGATGCCCTGTTGACCATGCAGGCTGCGCTGGCCCGTTTCGAGCGCGACCTGCGCGCGGCACTGGACGACTTGGAGATGGAAGTGCGTCGGGCATTGCAGTGGATACAGCAAGACGCACCGCAATACTGGCAGCAGGAGGTGCGGCAAGGCTGGGAGCGGGTAGCGGAGGCTCGGGTGCAACTTCAGCAGGCGATGACCATGCGCCGCGTGGCCGAGCACGATCCATCGTGCGTGGAAGAGAAAAAAGCGCTGGAAAAAGCCCGACGCCGCCTGCAACTGGCCCAGGAAAAGGCCGAAGCTGTACGCCACTGGCGGCACAGCATCGAGAAGGCGGTAAACGATTATCTTGCCGCACGAGGCCAACTGGCAGGCTGGCTGGAGGCCGATCTGCCCCAGGCGCGCACCGCACTGAAGCACATGCTGGCGGCGCTGGAAACTTATGTGGCAATCGAGACGCCTGCCGATGCACAGGCACTGGCAGCGGCTGGTTCCTCCGAAGGGGCACAGCAGTTAAGCCACCCGCCGCCTCAACAGCCAGAAGCGTCGCACAGTGCCGGCGCGTTGTCGTCAGTGGATTCTCCCGGACATGAACCGGTAGCGGGTGCCGAGCACAGCGCCGGCGCGTTGCCGGCGGTGGATTGTCCCGCAAGTGAGCCGGCGCCTGGCCCCGAGCACGACGCCGCCGTGTTACCGGGAATCGATCCGCAGGAGCAGAAAGCGGCATCTAACGCCCAGCAGACTGCCGCCGGCCAGCAGCGTCAGGAACAACTTTCAGCCAAAGACCGCCCGATCGAGGAGCTTTCGGCATGAAGGTCTGGGATCTTGCTGGCGGAATGGCCAGGATCGATATGGCCGCCAAGACGCTGACGGCGGAAACGGCCACGGTATCGCAACTGTGGAGCGACGAGGCCAACCGGGCCTTCGTCGATAGATACATCAAGTCGGGGCAAACGCGCGTTCGCAACTTGCTCGACGCATTGCGGCGGCTCAACGAGATACTGGCCGAAGCAGAAAGACAATGCAGCCAGCCATGAGCGACACAAGCACTACCGAGATGACCCGCTACGATAAATCGTCCCAGCTTCTGGCGGAGTTGTGTCTGCTGGTGGGCGAGCGGGCGGCCGCCGAAGAAGCTATCAAGCAGCAGTTCGCTGCGGCCAGCCAGAAGACCGAACAAAGCTACCAGCAGCAACGGCGCGAGTTGGAAAGCTGGTATCAGCACGAAAAGCAGACGGCGCAGCAAGAGTATCTGTCGCTGCGCGAGAAGACGCTGGCTGATTTCCAGAGCCAGTACGAGGCTACCACTCGGCAATACCAGGCCGAGCTTGCCGCCGCACAGCAGGAGTTCGACTCGCAGCGCGAAGCCGCCAAAGCGGCCTACGAAGAAGCCCGCTGGGAAATCACCGCTATGTCCGAAGCCGCTCGGGGCGGTTCCAACCTGGAACTGAAGGACATTCTGGCCGCCCTGGACGCCCGCTGGGAGGAGTTGCACGAGATACACCGTCGGGCGACGGAACTGCTCCAGCAGTGGGGGCAATGGTACGAGATTCCATCCCCTGAACCGGTGCAAGTGCTGCTGGAGCAGCATCCGGCCCACCGGTTCGAGCGGGCTTTGGAAACGGCGCGGAAGCAGATGTTGTCGCTTTCCGGGCTGATGCTGCCGCGGCTGATGCAGGGAATGCGTCCGCTGCTGGCTTTGGCAACTTCGGTGGCGATTCTCATCTATCCGGTCGGTAGCGCCATCGGCTGGACTAACTGGCCGTGGCTGGCCGGCGGCGTGGTGGCGGTGCTGGCGATTTATTTGGTGCTGGTTTCCTGGCTGAATCGGCTGGCCCGACGTCAGGCGATCGACGGCTACGTAGCGTTGCGTCGCACGCTGCTGGAAGCAGGTTTCGACAGACCCGCCCTGCTGCAAAACGCCAGGTCGCAATGCGAGAAGTTGTATCAGGGGATTTACGAGCGGCAGAACACCGAGTCGCAGCGGGCATTGGAGAAGTTCACTTCCACGATGAAGCGGCTGAAGCGCCAGTACTCGGAGCGCGTGCAGCAGGCGCAGAGCACATTTCCGGCCAGGCTCGAATCGCTGGAGGCCCAGCGCGACCGGGCTTTGGAAGAGCTGGACAGCCAGTATCCCCGGCGCATCGAACAGATCGAGCAGTCCTACCGCACGCGGAGCCAGGAGCTGGCCGCTCGGTACGAGCAGGCCCGCCAGGAGAACCAGCAGCGCTACGATCGCCAGTGGCAGGAGATGGCGGAGCGATGGCAGCGCGGGATGGAGCGCTTCGACCAGCAGGTGGCGGCGCTGAGGGAGGCGTGCCAGTCGTGTTGTCCCGCCTGGGAGGCCATCGAGGAGGAGCATCTTGCCGCCCGGCGCGAATTGCCCCCGGCGATACAGTTCGCCCAGGCCAGCATCCGCCTGGCCGACATTCCTGGCGGTCTGCCGGAAGACCAGCGGCTGATGCCTCCGCAGCAACAATACACGCTGCCGCTGGTGTTGCCGTTCCCGCAGCGGTCGCTGGTGTTGTTCAAGGTGGATGGCCCGGGGCGGAGCAAGGCCATCGAGGCGATGCAAGCGATGATGCTGCGGCTGCTGGTCTCAGCGCCGCCGGGAAGAATCCGCTTGACGATCATCGACCCGGTAGGGCTGGGCGAGGATTTTTCGACCTTCATGCACCTGGCCGATTACGACGAGCAGCTTATCGCCAGCCGCATTTGGACCGAGTCGTCGCATATCGAACAGCGGCTGGCCGACATCACCAAGCACATGGAGGACGTGATCCAGGTTTACCTGCGCAAGGAGTTCTCTTCCATTGCCGAGTACAACTCCTTCGCCGGCGAGATGGCCGAGCCATATCGGGTGCTGGCAGTGGCCAACTTTCCCACCAACTTTTCCGAAGCGGCCGCCAACCGGCTGAAGAGCATCGTGGCCAGCGGCGCTCGCTGCGGTGTTTTCGCCCTGGTGAGCGTGGACACCAACATGCCCATGCCGCCCCATTTCCATCTGCCCGATGTGGAACAGGAAGCCGTGGTGCTCCGCTGGACCGGCGAGGGATTCGTGTGGGAGCATCCGCTTTACGGCGCGGCGCCGGTGAGCCTGGAACAGCCGCCGCCTACCGAACGCTTCCGCCAGTTGGTACGCGCAGTGGCCAGCCAGGCGAAGGACGTGGGCCGGGTGGAAGTGCCTTTCTCGTGCACGGTGCCGCCGCCGGAACAATGGTGGGCCGCCGAAAGCACCGCCGGCATCGACGTGCCCCTGGGCCGCGTCGGCGCCATGAAGCTCCAGCACCTGGACTTGGGCAAGGGAACCTCGCAACACGTGCTGGTTGCGGGCAAGACCGGTTCGGGAAAGTCCACCCTGCTGCACGTGCTCATCACCAACCTGGCGATCCGCTACAGCCCCGATGAAGTCGAACTATACCTGGTGGACTTCAAGAAGGGCGTGGAGTTCAAGGCCTACTCGCGATACCAGTTGCCTCACGCCCGGGTAGTGGCAATCGAAAGCGAACGCGAGTTCGGCCTGAGCGTCTTGCAGCGGCTGGACGGCCAGTTGCGTCAACGCGGCGACCTGTTCCGCAAGTACGGAGTGCAGGACATTCGGGCTTTTCGGACGGCCCAGCCGCAGGCGCGCATGCCGCGCATTCTGCTGATCATCGACGAGTTCCAGGAGTTCTTCGTCGAAGACGATCGCATCGCCCAGGAAGCCGCACTGCTGTTGGACCGCCTGGTGCGGCAAGGTCGCGCGTTCGGCATCCACGTGTTGCTGGGTTCACAGACCCTGGGCGGGGCGTACACGCTGGCCCGCAGCACCATCGGGCAAATGGCCGTGCGGATCGCGCTACAGTGCAGCGAATCGGATGCACACTTGATCCTCAGCGAGGACAACACTGCCGCCCGATTGCTGACCCGCCCGGGCGAGGCGATCTACAACGATGCCAACGGCCTGTACGAGGGCAATCATCCGTTCCAGGTGGTGTGGCTGCCGGATCACGAGCGCGACGATTATCTCCAGCGGATCGCACAACTGGCGCAGCAACGGGGCTACCAGGCTCCCAAACAGATCGTCTTCGAGGGCAACGCGCTGGCCGACTTGCGCGAAGACCCTATGCTCGAGGAGCTGCTCAGCCAGCCTACCTGGCCGGCTGCGTGTACGACTCCGCAGGCCTTTCTGGGGGCGGCCGTGGCCATCAAGGAACCGACTGCGGCAGGGTTTGTGCGCAACAACGGCAGCAACCTGCTGGTGGTTGGACATCGCGACGAAAGCGCCCTGGGAGTGCTGGCCGCCAGTCTGATCAGCCTAGCGTTGCAGCATCCGGCCGATGGGAATTGCGACGGCGTAGCGGGTGCCAGGTTCTATGTGCTCGACGGCACTCGGCCCGACGCACCGGAGGTGGGCTATCTGAACCGGCTGGCGGCGGCAGTGCCCCACGAAACGAAAATCTCCGGCCCGCGCGGCGCTGCGGCGCTGGTCGGCCAGATAGCCGCCGAACTGGAGCGCCGGCAGACGACCGGCCAGGAGTCCGAGTTCCCCTTGTATCTGTTCATCTACAATCTGGGGCGTTTCCGCGATTTGCGCAAGGAAGAGAGTTTCGGTTTCTCCGGTTTCGACGACTCGCAGCCAGCTAGCCCCGCCGCTCAGTTCTCCAAAATCCTGCGCGACGGCCCGGCGCACGGCATCCACACCATCGCCTGGTGCGACACGTACGTCAATCTCCAGCGCATGGTGGACCGACAAGGGCTTCAGGAGTTCGAGATGCGCGTACTGTTCCAGATGAATGCCACCGACTCCAGTTGCCTGATGGATGCGCCGGATGCCAGCCGGCTGGGTGTATATCGGGCGATCTTCGTGGAGGAAGGGCAGGGGCGGATCGAAAAGTTCCGGCCCTACGCCCCGCCGGGGAGCGAGTTCCTCGGTTTGATCCGCGAAAGGCTTCACGCCCGGCTGCTGACCCCGAAAGCTTGAGTCCCCCGCCGCAAACTTTGATTCCCCCGGTGCAAAGCTCGAGCCGGCCGGTGCAAAGCTTGAGTCCCCCGCCGCTACCAAGTATGCTTTGCGCGGGTCGAAGTGAAACGTTTTTGCTCCGCAAATGCTTCACTGCTGCCCGCACATAGTGCCAAACAGCGGTGTGTCATGGGTTGGCGGCGGTCTTCGTGTAGATCACATGCCAGTGGCAACATGGTGCCGTTGTCGGCCGTGTTGTACAGCGAAGACCACCACCTGCGGCATTACGCTA
>Ga0209017_10001277_pt1 | contig 19864 bp, 22 predicted proteins | sample YNPBryunderm2012_FD_185812 | JGI IMG/M metagenome (GOLD analysis project Ga0209017, IMG submission 185812) | Anoxygenic and chlorotrophic microbial mat microbial communities from Yellowstone National Park, USA - YNP Bryant MS undermat 2012... ... | reverse complement strand
AAAGACGCACACCCGCCCCTTCTCCACCCTGAGCAATCCGCTTCCTGAGGAGCCAGGAGAGCCGTTGATGTCAACCAGTAGCATACCGCCGATGGCCGCTTCGTCCTCCGGAGAGTTAGGGAAGTGAATCTTGCCCGAGTAGACCCCGGTTCTGAGAACAGGAAGCATCCCCAACGGCCCAATCCAGGCCCATACCCCCTCCCCCGATTCTGGCAGTCCTTCGCAGATGGGAATGGCTACCTCGGGTTTGAAGGTTTCTGCCAGCTTGAAGACGGCGAAGTCTCCGTGGTTCCAGCGCTCAATCCCCCCAAACTCCCACCAAACCAGGTAAACCCGAAAGAGCCGGTCAGGGTCCGCAGCCCGGGAGATGTAAAAGCGGGCCTGAGGCCGGTCGGACACGCAATGCCCTGCCGAAAGGAACCTCGGCCCGTCCCCCGTGGAAACCACCGTGCCGGTGCAGATGACGGCCATCTGGTTGTTCTGGAAGACCCACAGGTTGTAGACGGCCTGACCGGCTTGACGCACAGCGGTCGGTGGAGCCGCTAAAGCAAAAGCCAGCGCCCATAACCCCAAGAGCGCTAGCTTGAGTGCGGGCCATTTCACGCTCACCACCTGCCCAGCCAGTTCAGGGCGGCTACGGCTGCGTCAATGATGCCGCCAAGCAGGTTGTCCCAGTCCTTGTCGGACATGCCCCGAGAAGCTAGCAGGTTGGGCACGCGCTCCCTGAGCAACCTCTTGGCGAGGGCCTTCTTGACTTCGCCGGACTCGGTGCGGCGCATCTGCTCCACGGTACGCACCACATCCACCGCCACGGGCCAGATACGGATTACGATGGGTAGGAACTTTAGGACTAGCGTCATATTATTACCTCCACTTCTCCATTATACACCCGGCCCCCTCAACCACACCCTAGCTGGGTCGTCTATATTCACCACCCACAGCTTTGCTCCGCTGTCTGGTATTACGCGGCCAGTCGGAAAGACGTAGCGGCGCTTATAGTCCGCGTGCTTGTTCAGGAAAGCCACGGGGTCAAGGTACCTGCCCGTGATGGCGTCTCGGGTGCGGGGCCAATGGTCGGCGGGGAGCCTGGCCGCTCTGACCTCAAAGTGCAGGTGAGCCAGGAACGGGCGGGCCGGGTCCCCCTTGCCGATGGTGCCGATGGGCTCGCCGGGGTAGACGTAATCGTCCTCCTTGACCAGCATATCGTGCAAATGGGCGTACTGGAAGGCGAGGTAGGGGTAGCCCAGGGCAGCATTCACCCAGTCGGGGCTTTCCACCAAAACGATGTTGCCCCAGACCCGGTGGCTTTTGGCGTGCACCACCTTGCCCGGGGCCACGGCCACCACGGGGTATCTTAGGTCGCCATCCCCCGAGGTGCCCGTCAGGTTGATGTCTACGCCCGGATGCTCGTCTGGTGCTAGGCCCATCCTTCTCCTGGCGGCTGGGTAGCCGGGGTCTAGGAACCCGGCGTCTATCCTATTAGCCTCTCTGCTTGGCGGTAACGGCCATATCACACGCATACTCTCACCACCCCGATACCAGATGAAAGAGCAAGTACCCGAAGAACCCGCCGACGATGGCCGTCATGAGGCCACCGAGGACAGGCTTTTCGCGCACCAACTTGGTGCATTGAGCGCTCAAGGTTAGCCCCGTGCGACGCACCGATAGCAACTCAAACACGCCGAGTAAGGCGAGTAGCGCCAGCGTGAAGCCGAACCACCACCAAAGCCCCACGGCGGCGAAGCCGGCGAGCAAAACTGCAAAGGCGACGAGGATTCCTACCATTACAGCCCCCAGGTAATCTGCCAGTAGGCGATAAGCAGTTTGTGCAGGTTGTCCTTAGCAAATTCCTGACCGCTATCAAAGACCAGGTTGACGGTTGGAGAGGTTACAGTGTCGTCGCTTCTGAGTAGATTCCCATTTAGGACGACAGACTTTATGGTTATCGCATGTTCTGTCGTTTGTAATAGGACAGAGGCTCTTCTACTCCTACCTGATGCTGAGTCATACGTGAGACCTTTATTCGGGTTATTTGTTGTAAATCTTTGCTGGTTATGTATATACGTTAGCGGGGCCGCGCCGCTTGAAAACCCGACTGACCCTACTCCTCCGCTAAAACCACCTCGGGCCAACGCATCCGCCACAATGAGGTCGCCTCTCCGCTGGGAAACAGATAACGGAATGCCAAAGTAGTTAACGAGGGAAGAACTGTTGTCGGTGTTAAAAGTAGTAAGCATCCCCGTTAGCAAGAACCTGGCCGTTCTAATCCCAGGCCCGTCGCCTCCAATGTTTACGAATACGTTCTGTGGCGATGTGGGTGACACGGTAACCTTATACCGGTAAATCAGCCTCAACCTTTGGTCTGTGTCCAGCGTGAGCACGACAGGGTTACCTGAGCCGTCTCTGAACAGCTCGCGGGTCATGAGGGGGCCGTTGCGGGCGTTGGTCGGGCCGAAGCCCCACTCCGTGAGGTTGAGCCCGCCCACCTGGGCCTCGGTGAACTCAAAGACTCTGCGGATGTTGTACTCTCCAGGGGTTGCCAGGGCTTCTATTTCGTTGGACTCCCCGGTCGGTACGCTGTTCGTCCTCCTGGGGTTAGTTGAAGTCCCAATCTCGTTAGCTAACTGGGTCTGCGAAGGGTCTGGGGCCGTGGAGCCCGTCCCCACGGCGGCAAACTGGGAAGAGCCGATAAAGCCGTACTGAGGAATGAGGGAATCGTAAAACTGAGTCAGAATCAAGTTGTGTTGCTCCCCTTCCCTCTCGGGAAGCCATATATCTGCCTTCCCCTTACCTCCGGGGCCAAAGGACAGCTTCTCCAGATAGCGCCCGACCTGCCATTCAAGCCACTGGGGTCGTATGCGGGCACCGATTTTCAGGGGCGGGGGAAGGATGGGCCGTACCACCATCCTAGGGATTACGATGCGTTGCTCCATACACCACCTCACACAAAGTAGTTCCACTCCACAGGTGCGCTAACCGAAGCCGATGCGGCGATGTCCACGCCTCCGTTGTAGACCATCACCACCAGTGGGTAGTTCCAAGCCGTGGGTGCGGCAACCGAAGCCGAAGCCGCTACCTCGGTGCCAAGGTTTCTGACAATCACGACAGGTATGTAGTCCCAGGCTGTTGGGGGGCTTACAGGCGCTGAAGCAGCCACCTCAGTCCAGCTTTTGATGACCACAAGGGGAATGTAGTCCCATTCTACTGGCGGGAGCAAGTCGGAGGTAGCGGCGACTTCAGAGCTATCGTAAGTAACCACAATGGGTATGAGCGTCCAATCCGTGGGCGGCCCCACGTTAGCCCCACCGGCCCGCTCAAAAAGGTAGACCGGGTAGGTGTTTGTCCGCACGGCGAACCCGGTGCTCTCAGGCGAATCCACGTAGCTCCCGACAACCTGGCCGTAGAAGGGGAAAGCGCTAACCTGGTCCAGCAAGGCGGGTCTGGGTAAGACCGCTACCTCGTGAGGGGTATTGTACAGCTCCCTTTGCACCCGCATAATCAACCTAGTTCTTTCTGTAGAAAGGTGCAAAAGGAGCACGTCAGAATCCGGTGGGTAGAATCCGATGGTGGCGTCCTGGATGATGACCGGGTCAACGCCGGGGAAGGGGCCGCGGGCGACGTACTGCCGGGTTACAGGGTCCCATCGGTAGACGTAGACTTGCTCTTCGTACTCGTAGGCTAAGACAAGCCTTGCGGCCTGGTCAAAGCAAGCTCCGATGTGGCGTATCTGGTCCCCGGGGTGCGGTGGCTGTGGGTATAGCTCATCCGGTACCGGTGCCCACGCTGAGCCGGTGGAGACGAACACCCGCAGTCGCCCCGTTTTGTCAAGAAACACCAGGTAGTCCTTGGAATACAGCTCAACGTAGGTGCCGTCCCCAGGTTGGCCGATAGCTATCGGGCCTTTGGTGAGCCGAAGCTCAAACTCCCGGTTGGGGAACCCGGTGGTGTCAAGCGGTGGGATGGTGGTTATTCTTGGCTTCACGTCCATCGGCCCTACACCTCCCGATGCCAATCACGGAGCTAGTCTCCGCTAGTTGGCCGCTGGTCAGCCGTCAGGATGTAGATGGCCATGTACATCAGCCCGGTGAAGAGTTCGCTCAGCTTGAACCGGGCGTAGTACTCAAGGTCAGTAATCCTCAGGTACCCAGTCTCGTTCGTGAAGGTGTGCGAAAAGTGAGCGAATGGGTCTTTTATGACCTTCCCTTGCGCCTTAGCCCGCACCTCAGGCACGGGCGCTAGCCTGGGCACAACAGGCGTGCCGGTAGGTGAGTGCCAGGTGGGTATCACTTCTTCCTCTTAGCGTCCTTCACGTTGGCGTACAGCGCCCTGAGCTGGGCCAAAGCCTTGGTCTTGGTGTCGTGCGTTCCCTTGACATCCCCGGTCTCGGCGTTGACCACCAGGTACTTGGACTCTCGCTTGCGAATCTCGTATGGCATAGCCCGCCTCCGTTCCCATTTTATCATGGCACTAGGTGTATAATGATGTTGTATGCGAGCCGTTGGAAGAAAAATCGTTGCCAAATCGTTAGATAGAAGCGTCGTAGAGACCGCGAGCGGACTCATCCTGCCGCAAGTCGCCACCAAGGACGACTGGTTTGGTGAGGTGGTAGCCGTTGGGCCGGAGGTGAAGAGCGTGAAGCCTGGGGACATCATCGTTGCGGCGGTCTACACCGCCGTAGAGTTCGCCTCTTTTGACAGGAATGAGACCTACCGGGCGTACCACGAGGACAACATCCTCGCTGTGTTTGACCGAGAGGAAATCCTCGGAGGATAGGGCTGTGTGAAACAGTTTGACACCGTTCTGTCTGCGCTGAAGAACAACGGCCTGTCCAAGGTGGGCTCTGTTGAGGAGCTTCTTGACTGGCTGTTTCGTGAAGAAACGCATCTTGAGTGGTATGCCGATGGGGACTTTGGGCGCATCGCCTCCGAGCTGGGCCTTGAAGAGCGCATCGTGCGGATTATCATGCGCTCCCATTCCTTTTTGAACGCCGCCTACTCCAGGCAACTCACCCACCACTTCAGCCTCGGGCGCTTGTCTGAGGTATACGAGCGCATCGCCCAGCAACTGGCAAACCCCGAAGTCCCCCTCGGGGCCAAGCGAGGCATGCTAGAGTTTCTGATGCGCCAGATGGGATTCGAGAAGCCCCGCAAGCTCAGCGTCAAGCAACAGAGCGAGATTGTGGTCAGGGTGGAGCCCATCAAGCCGGTTGAGGTCATGGAGGTTTTAGGTGTACCTGTGGAGCAAGATGCCCTCCCTGCGCCCGTACAAGCCCCGACCTTCCAGGACGCTATCCCCGGAGACTACGTTAGGCTTCTTGCTGAAGCTGATGGCGATGCCAACCCATGATGAGGAAGCCATAGAGGAGGTACGGGATGAGTGGAACCGCCGAGCTACAGCTAAATCCGCCAAAAGGCCCCATAAGGGCAAAGTATGAGCTATTCCGCTGGCTCGGTGAACCCGGCTGGCCGCAAAAGTATCAGGAGATATGGGCCATCGGAGACGTGGGCACGGGCAAGTGCGTTATCGGAAGCACCCGGATACTTCTCGGGGACGGAAGATACGTTTGCGCCGATGAGCTTGTTTCTGGGGCGGTGCCCGATGCCACCTCTGTCTATGGGCTAGACGGGGTGAAGCCCATAGTGGGCTTCCACGACAACGGCGAACGTGAAGTCTACGAGCTTTGCACGGAGGAAGGGTACAGGCTCAGAGCTACAGGCAATCACCCCGTGCTCACCCTTGGCCCAGGCGGTCCAACCTGGGTGAGCATGGAAAAGCTCAGACCTGGGATGCATGTGGCCATCTGGCTCGGCAACATGGCTACGGATGGCTTTGACCCACACGCTTACTTGACTGGCCTCCTCATCGGCGATGCGCACATATCAAAGAACAGCATCGTCATCACGAGCGTTGACGAAGAAACCATCAACTTCTTGCTCAGCTACGAGAGCCCGTCTGGCGTGAGGTTTGTCCGCAAGAACAGGGGGGATCCCAAGTGTCCACCAGCTTTCGCCGCCGTCTTGCCCTCCAAACGAATGGGGGTCAAGTGGAGCTACGCCAACGCCGCCAGAGTTCTCGCCGGGGAGCTTGGCCTGGACTTTGCGCTGTCGTGCGATAAGAAGGTGCCGGAGAAGATATGGCGAGGTTCCCTGGCCGCAAAGCGCTCGTTCCTCCAGGGGTTGTTTGACACAGATGGTACGGCAATCTCAAGGGATGGGGGCGTAGAGCTAGGTTCCTGCTCACTTGAGCTACTTGAGGGCGTGCAGATGCTCCTTGCCCTCTTCGGCATCCCATCTAAAATCTCTAGACGTTCAACCTTCAAGCGTAGGGACGGCACGACCGTAACCCACTATCGCCTCGCCATACGGGGGCACTTCAGGGAAAGGTTCAGGAGTCGTATAGGCTTCCGCCTTAGCCGTAAGCAAAAGCTAATCGGGCGCGATTACCAGAGTGGTAGCGTTGGGACCATCCCAATCCTCGGCGAACTCGTCCGAGAGCACGCCAGGGTCGCCTACGGCGGGCTGAAGGGAACTAAGTACGAATGGTTGAGGGCGTACTCACACCAGAAGATGAACCCAGAAACCGCCCGCAGGATAGTCCTTGACATCACCCACGAAACGGGCGTGTGGACCACCTATGGCGACGCCGCCCTAAAGATAGCCCACCCGAACATCTACTGGGCGACGGTAGCTAGCGTGGAGCGTGTGGGCGTTGAGCGCACCTACGACATTGAAACCACCGGGGACCACTCGCACATCACAGATGGGCTCATTACGCACAACACCAGTGCCCTGATAGACTCTGTCTTCTACTCTGTCCACTTCTACCCCAAGTCCCGCGTGGCCGTCATGCGCTCGACCTTGGTGGAGCTTCAGTCCTCCCTCATCCCCGACCTTCAGCGTCGCCTGGCCCCACTATTTGAGAACGGCTACATGGACTACATCCGAGACCTCAACATCATCCGCGTGGCCAACGGCTCCGAGGTTCACCTCTTTGGCCTGGACACTGCCGACAACAAGCTGTGGGGTCAGCAATGGTTCCGGGCCTTCATTGACCAAGGCGAGCGGGTGAAGCCGCAACTGCTTGACCTGCTCCACACCCGCATCCGCTTACAGGTGCGCCACAAGGACACCAAGGAGCTAGGTAGCACCTACGTCAAAATCACCGCCAACTGGGACAGGGGTCGGGACTGGGTGTACAAGCGGGTTGTGGAGGGTGCCGCTCACCTGGACAGGAAGGGTGACCTGGTGGAGAAGGAGCTTAGCGGTGAGGTCGCCAACAAAAGGCTTAGCTCTCGCCTCCTGGCCATCTTCAGCTACACCGAGGAGAACGAGGAGCTGACCGAGGACTACTTCCGCCACCTCATCCTCGCCGGCAAAATCGGCAAGCGAGCCGTCCGGGGTGGCTACGAGCGGGGTAGTGAAGAGGGTCTGGTGTTCTGGGAGTACTCGCACCAGAACGTTACTGACATCACACCTGAGGTGAGCGGGAAAACCGTCTACGTCGGCATCGACCACGGCCTGAGCCACCCCACCGTAGCCGTGTTCCTTGTGCGGGATAGGGGTTGCCTGATTAGCGTCCACGAGTACGTCCGCCGTGGTTCATCCGTGCAGGAAAACGCCGAGGCCATCGGTGACATTATGGCCCACCTCTACAACCAAGGGGTTCAACACTTCCTGGTCTACGCCGACCGCTCGATGTGGGCCAGGCAAGCCATCAGCGCTTCCCTGAGCACCATCGCCTCAGAATACGAGCGAGTGTTTTACCGCATGCGCGTCCCGGTCTACTTCTCTCCCGCTAACACCGCCGGCAACAAAGAGTCGATTGAGTACGGCATCAGCGTAATGAAGCAGCTCATCCTGAACCGGAGGCTCCTGGTCAACCCAAAGCTCACGCCAAACCTGGACGAGATGCTTACCGACATAACCTACGAGGACATAGAGAAGGACGCCATCATCAAGACCGATGTCTTTGACGCCCTGCGCTACGCCGTTATCAATGCTAGACTGGATGACGACGACGACTGGGGCGATAGACAACCGGCCACTGCCTTCCATGTTCCTGACCTTTTGAGGAGGATACATGATTGAGACTGACTTTGACAACCTAGCCCAGGGGTTCCCTGAGGAACCTTCGCCTGGCGAGAAAGAGCTTATTGACATGCTCCATACGCTATATCGCCAGGCCAGGGCGTGGAAGGCCGATAAGATGGAGAAGTTCACCCTGTGGCGCAGCCTTTTTGACATGACGCCGCCATCGTCTCCAAATCCCAAGGTACCCACCGTGGCTACCCCGGTCGTGCGGCAAAAGGCAGACGGCATCCGCGCTCACATCAAGGTGAGCCTGGACCGCTCTCCCTTCTTCACGCTTCGCCCGCTTACCAAGGAGGCCGCCGACGCCGCTCCCGCTCTGGAAGCTATCATGCAGAGGGAGCTTGAGGTCACGGGCTCCACCAGAGAGATAGAAAAGGCTATAGACGATGCGGTGATTTACGGCACCGGTATCCTCACCATGACCGTAGACCACCGGGACGGGGTGCCCTTTATCGGGCTCAAAGCAGTTCCTGTCATGAAAGTCTACGCCTGGCCGAACAGGGCCGAGCCGGACAAGCTCGCCTGGTTCAGGGTCTTCCACTCCCCCTGGTGGGAGCTTGAGCGTCTGGCTAGAGAGGGTTACTACCGCCCCGAGGCCGTTGAAAGGTTGAAAGAGGTTAGGGGTTCCGCTGTGGACGACCAGACCCCTGGCGACGCTGAATCCGGAGGCAACATTGGTGTCAACGACGAACTCGCCTGGCACACCCTGGTAGAGGGTTGGTTTGTGGACAAGGGAGCGCTTACCAAGGCCATCTTTCACCCCTTTGCAGATGTCATCCTGCGTCTAGAGCGAGACCCCTTTGGCGGCGTGATAGACCGCCCGCCCTTCTTTCCCATCTACATCGACCCTGACCACTACGAGGTCTGGGGCCACGGCATTGCCGAGGTGGTGGCCCAGTACCAGCTCGTGGCCGATGTAGCCATCAACGCTGAGGTGGCAGCCACCCAGTACAAGGCGTACCCTCCGGTGCTGGTGCGGGCCAACTCCCAGCTACACCGCTCCATTCAGCGCGGGCAGACCATCCAGCCCGGCCAGGTTCTGCCTTATGACGGGCCAGACCCCGAGGAGGCGCTGCGCGTTTTGGAGTACTCCGTCAACCCTTTCAACATCCAGATGCTCCAGCTCATGAACCAACTCACCGAGGACGCCACGGTGAGCGACTTCATCGTGCCCGGTCAACCCCTTGGCGGGCGCAAGACGGCCACCGAGGTCAACATTACCGCCACCATCGGCCAGCTAAAGCTGCAAAACTACCTGCGCCACATCATGCACGGGTTAGAGGAGCTGGCCGGCCATTACTGGAAGGCTGTCGTGGGCATGAAGATAAAGAACGCTGCCATGCCCGGATTGCCCAAAGGTGTCTACAGAACCTACGCCTACGGTGGTAGCCAGGACAAGGTGTATGTGGCAGCCAGAACCGTTCGTCTGGAAGTGCCTGTTGCCGACACCCTGTACGAGATATACATCCCCGGTGCCGAGCGGGATGATGTGGAGTGGAAGCTCACGGGCAACACCACGGTAGCCGAGCGAGAGATGCGCGTCCAGAAGATGATGGCGCTCCTCAACCCGGCCATGATTCAGTTACTACAGGTGGCCCGTCAGGACCCTGGCGTGTACCACCTCATGAAGCGGTTCCTTGAATCCCTCGGGATGGGCTATGACGTGGTGGCTATCCTCGGGCCTGAGCCGCAACCCACGAGCCCCGGGATGGCGGTGATGCAGGGGTTGCTACAGGGCATGGCCGAAGCGGGAGGTAAAGATGGCGGAGAGAACCCTGGCTGAGGTTTTGGAGACGCTGAGCAGAGCTCAACTAAAGGCGCTCTATGAAGTGCTGGCAGAAATCGAAGAGGCCGAGATGATGGGCGTGCTTAGTGCCGGAGACAACGTTGTAGTACACTATAGACGTGGCCGGGCAAGCGCGCTTCGTGAACTTAGAGCGCTGGTTCGCGCCACGCTAGAATCTAGGGAGGACCAATGATAGAGACCAACAACACCCCCGAGCTTGATTTCCCAGACATCGAGTTTGGGAACCCCGAGCCCCAACCCACACCGGCTCCGGCAGCCCCAGAGCCAACCCAGGCTGAGGCCCAGCCTACCCCTGCACCTGCACCTGCACCCGCGCCCGCACCGGCCTCTGCGCCCGCTGCCTTCGGCCCGGCCACGGCCAGGGTGCAGCAGGAGCTTGAGGCTGTGAGGGCCAGGTACGCTGCCCTCTTACAACAGCGCAGGGCTCTTGAGGAGTCTGGGCTCAACGTGCCGTCCGAGGTGCAGGAGGAGCTGAACCGCTTGCTGGTGAGGCAGGAGGCTCTTTCCATCGCCCTCAACGATGCCAAGCGTACCGACGCCCTAACCCGCATCCCCACCCTGGCGCAACAGGGGTTGTCTACCCTGCCTCCCAACTGGGCTAAGGCGGTGCGACCTTACTACGAGCAGGTGCTACAGAACGCCATTGCCACGAACCCCGATGTGGTCAACGACCAGGTTACTCTGAACTACCTCCTGAACCTGGCTATCGGGGCCGCTCAGCGGGACGCCCTCGCCAGGCGGACGGCTCAGGCGCAGCCCCAGCCCACCCAGGGCGCTTACTCCACGCCCCCTGCGCCCAAACCAGAGGCCGCCTCTATGCCAGAAGAGGTGCGCCGATTTGGTATTTCCGAGGAAACCTGGAAGCGCGTAAGCTCGCAAAAGGTCGGTCAGGACGGCTACTATGACCTGGAATTGTAGGAGGTAGAACATGGAGGAGATTCGCTCTGAAATCATCTACGATACCCCGAAGGAACCGCCTCGTGAGGTGGTGGTAGACTCGCCCCCCCCGAAGTTCGTTCGCAAGGGCGGGACAGCCTTCCGCGGCAACTCCCGTGGGCGGCTCAGCCTGTACGAGCCCCCGCATGTACCGAGCGGTGTGTCTATCCGCTTCGCCCTCGCTCCTAACAGCCTGGATGGACAAAAGAGCTTTACCGAGGCCAGGATGAACGGGTGGGAGCCCTGCACCCCCGAACAGGTTACCAATGACTACGAGACTGCCGTCAGGGAAAACATCATCGCCCTTAGCGTGTACGAGACCAGTCCCCAGGGCTATGTGCAGGTAGGCCCACATATCCTCATGTGGCGGCCTAAGTCTGAGGTTACCCAGGAGTACCTGGAGTCTGTGCGTTCTGCCCTCAACTACCCCACCCCTGAAGAAGTGCGAGTGTTTGAAAACCGCGAGGAGGAGGCCGAGGCTGAGGTTGTGGGTGCTCGGAAACGAGGCAAAAAGGACGATGTGGTATAATCCTACCCAGAGGTGATGTTCTATGCTCACTTACCGTTTGAAACCCGCCGAACTGGTGGACAAGCCACCTGACGGGAGCGCTTTTGCCCAGCGCATTCCCGCTCCGACCAACGTTGACTTTAGGCTCGGTGAAATCGTTAGGATTGCATCGGACCAGGCGGCTAAGCTCACCGGCAGCGAAACCACCGGCTTCCACCTGGTGGTCAAGGACAACACCCCCGGCCTGCCCGAGGGAAGTTTCGTGGACAACCCTGACGGAACCTGGTTTGCCAGACGGCCCAACTTCATTGACGTCATCCCTGTCTCCGGCAGGCGCGTCATCCTGAATGCCCAGGGTACGCTGGCCGCTACCCACATCGGCGCTCAGCGTCCGCTGTCCACCACGACTGACGGGATTACCGTCGTGAACCTTGGCGACACCGGCACCGCTGCCCGCATCCTCCAGGTGGTGGAAGGACGGGTCGGCGACACCAACGCCAGGGTGCTTGTTGAACTAGCCTAATGAGGTGAACCATGCCCGCCCTGACCTTAGCTGAACAAACTGCCCTTAGAGGAATTCTGAGGGACGCTCAACAGCGCTGGACTCGCGTCGGCGCACGCCCCTACCAGTTTGGGGCTGAGGGAGCCGACCTGCGCTTTGACGGTTCCATCCTTGAAATGGCGGCGATGCCCGGCCTGGTCTCTGTGCCAGAGATCAGCGACCCCAACTCGCCCACTCCTGTTATGCAAGGGCCTCGTCCCCAGGTCGTGCGCTACCGGCGTCGTACCTGGCGTGCCGGTGTGCGCTATCTGGACGAGCTGGAGCTTGACGACAAGATTGGTTACTACCGGAGGCTGGTGAGGGGGCTCTCTGACGCGCTTGAGTACTCCCTCGAGCTTACCTACCACGAGCCTTTCATCCGCGCCCTGGACGCTACCTACATTGGAGGCTGGGACAGGAGACCCCTATTGGATACCGCCCATCCGCTGCTTGGCAGTGGCACCTACAACAACCGGCGCGCCTTCGTCGCTCCCACCGACACGGTGCTGGAGGACATTCAGCTCTACTTTGACACCACGCCTGACCCCTACGGGCGCCCTGTCCCGGTGTCCCGTATTATGCTTTTCACCTCCCAAAGGCACTTCTACCGGTTCAAGCAGATTCTGCAAGCTCGGACGGCTATCATCAACCCCGTTGGCTCGGGCGTCAACCCCAACCCCAACATCCCTAGTGTGGTAGAGACCGAGCGGTTTGTCCTGGTCGGGAGTCCCTACCTCAACCAGGTCAACAACGGTGACGTGTACTTCGCGCTGGGTGCTGGCCACACCCTGTTCTCTGCTAGGGCCTTCTCCCGCGAGCGGATGTTCCGCAGGGACGACCCGCCTGCCACTCAGCACGAGGTCTGGTGGAGCGGGAACGTTGGGTGGTTTGACGCAACCCAGGTTCTCGGCTACATGGGCAGCTAAGCCTAGCCGGTTGGAGGCGGCCTGGGTAAGCCCCAGGCCGTCGTGTATCATAGAGGTGGTATGACGCTAGGACAGATGCGACAGGAACTGGCGAGGTATCTGGGGTTGGATAGCACCACCTCGGATGGCCTCATAGCCTTCTGGGACGCGCAGCTCATAAACGACGCCCTACGCATGGTTGAGGTTGAGCTAAACGTCCCAAGGCTGTGGTCGCTGGTTACCAAAAGCGACCTGGAGACCAACCCCGAGGTAACCCTGACCAACGGTGACTCCGTTCTTCAAGTGGTGGCAGCCCCAGACCGCATCGTGCCCTTGATAAGCGAGGAGGACTGGGCACCATCGGAAATCACCAGACCGCTTGTGGCCCGCTACGGGTATGGGGCTATTGCCAGGAGCAACCCGCTAAGGGTGCTTCTGGTAAAACCTGAGAGCTACGAGTGGCCCGATAGCGTGCGTATCGTGTATCGCCCACGGCACACACCCCTTGTAAACGAAACCGATGAGCCGTGGGGCGGGGTGCACGACCGCTACCACTCCCTTATCCCCCTTCGAGCGGCCAGGCAAGCTTTGGCCAACCTCGACCCCTCGGAGGCCGATACCCAACTCCGCCTGCAGAACGTCATCGCCGAGTACAACGCCTTGAAAGAGCGCTTTGCTGAAGAGCTTGACTCCGGCATCGTCCTCACCAGCAACCCCTTTGGGGTCAGCGTGTACTACAGGAGGTCTAGATGGACCTGAAGCAGATGGGGATTGACCCTCGCGAGGCCCTGGCCGTTGGCGCTATTGCCCAAGACCTTTTGAAGCCAAGAAGAGTTGAAGACCTCGAGGCTTTTCTGGCCAGGTATCCGCACGTTACCCAGTACATCGAGCAATACCTTGGCTTCGGCTTCGCTATTCCGCCCGAGGTCGTGAGCGGGCTTGGTATGACCGCCCAGATGCAGGAGCCCCAGGTTCCTGAGGGGTTGTTGAACCCGTTTGTGGAGGCGGGCGATGCGGAAGGCGATAATCAATCTGAACCAGGGTTTGACGCTGAACTACTCTGAACTCAGCGTCCCCTTTGTAATCAAGCGCCTACCCCTGTGGCCGAAGCCGGGTGAGGGGTGGGCACCACATCCCGGCATCCTGCCCTATGACGCCGGTGCCCTTGGTTACCAGCCTGGTGACGAGTTCATTCACTCCGATACCTCGGGCCTCGTGGTGGTCAGAAGGAATACCGAGCTAATCGTCAGAGACCTCTTGCGGGGTGAGGTTGCCACGGGAACACCGGAGTTTGTGGGCAACACGCCCTTGGGGGCTGTCTTGCCTCGCACGGGGTGGTACCGGAGCAGACAAAGTTACATCTTTCCCGGAGCGCCTGGCTCAACGGGCATCAACCTTCGCCCGCTCAGGGCGGTAGCTGGCAACCTTGACTCCGGTAGCTACCGCGTCTGGGCGCTGACCTACGACCGCTTGCAGACCGGCTTGCTCTTCCTCTGGTACTCGGTTCTCTCCGCAACCCTTGGCGGTAACGGTGGCCTCGAGATAAGGCTATCCCAAAAGCCGGGGCAGAGGGTTGTGCGGCTCTACGTTCAGAGGCTTCTAGGTAAATGGACGCCACTGACCTACCTCGGTGAACTCACCGGTGACGAGGACACCTACACCTACACCTCTCACCTGCAAGAGGGGGCAGCCGAGGAGATGGCCATCACGAAGGCTCTCGGGCAACACGCCGCCTACTACAACGGGCGCTACTTCTACCAGGCCGACAAGCTCACCGTCCTCGGGCAGGGAAGGCAGGAGCAGGCAGGCGGTGAAGCTAATGTTGGCACCCGTCCCACCTCCGGCTTCTTCCTCACCTACCAGGACGGCTTGCTCATCAGCGAGGTTGTGGAGAACGCCTCGCCGCTCAAGTTCGCCCCCTTTGGCGAGTGGGACGCTGGCGTGGAGACCGAGCAGGGCCTGTTTGTAGCCGTGCGGGTGGACGGCGAGACGCACGTCTACCACACGCCCTCCGGTCGTGGGTACAACGCCTGGTCTCTCGTCTACAAGCTCAACACCCCGGTTCAGATGCGCTGGGCAGCGGCTTCCCCTAGCCGGGTGGTCTTCGTTGCTGATGGGCTCGCCCTGGTGGGCAACCTGTCTAACTACCGGTCTACAGCCGGGTGGCGGCAAGTTACCCTACCCCTCTCCACGCCGGTCAAGAGGCTCATGTGGACTTCCGGTGGCCAGTTCGCCGCCATTGTAGACGGAGCCCTGCTTCTCGGGGGAGCCGATGGGACTAGCTGGGAGGTGAAAGCACCTCCGGCCAGTGGCGACTTCAACGCCTTCACGGAGTGGAGGGACTTCACCCACGCCCGCAGGCCCGGCAAGTTCTTCATCCTCGCGGCGCAGCCGCTTGGCAACGGTGAGTTCTTCCTTCGCACCTTTATCTTCAACGGCAACGCATGGACTTCGCATGATTTTCCCAAGGCTAGCAACGTAAACGGCGTCGTCCACAGGCGGTTTGCGACCGTCTGGTCTGACGGCGACAACATCATAGGGTTTGGCCTTGGGGTCAAGGGGCAGACTTATTGGGATGCGTGTTTGCTATTTCCGGTTGGGGTTCCAGAGATGGACTGGTTCGGCTTTTTCAGGGCCGACCAGTTCCCTAGGGGGTGCGCTGGCGGGGACTTTCTTGGCGAAGCCAAGGTCATACCGCCAGCCCGCCTCTGGTCTGGCAACGATGCTGACGACTACGGCACCTTGCACAAGCGAGACGGCGGGGTGGGTGGCGCCTTTGTGAGGGGCGGCCAGTACCGCTACTGGCAAATCAGGTACAACACGTCCACAGGGCGCTTAGAGTTTCACGGGCCAGACTCGCCCGTAAACATCAAGGGCGTTCCGATTTTGCTTCGTAACCAGTTTTGGTACTTCAACTCACCAAGTAACGACTACGGATATGGCCTATCACCCACCTTCGCTTCTATCAACCACACCAGCATCGCTTACGCCACCGCATCGGCCTTTATGCGCTTGGGGGAGAACCTAACCACCCAGAGGTTCAACCTTGAAGGCTTGAGCGGCCTGTTGGAACCGCTAGGCGTTGCTAACGAGAACGGCAATGTTGCCATCCTCATCAAGTACCGCCGCACCTCGTCAGACCCACCTCAGGAAGTCCTCCTGGTGGGCCAGCCGCCGTCCTTCGCTCAGGTCAACCTCGGAACGGCACCTGGGCCGTTGCCAACAAACGTGTACAACGGCATCCGTACCGATGGGACTAAGGTCTACTACACCAACCAGCACAGGACTGTTGTGGTGAACGGGGCTAATGTGCAGTCCTACAACGTGGGCGGTGTCAGCGTTGTTAGCGACGGCTCGAGGTGGTATGTGGTAGGCCAGGCCGGCGTCAACGAGATTACTGGCTCGGGTCTCATCCCAAGGAGCACCGAGGCTTACGTCGGAGCCGTGGACGGGTCTGGGGTCATCTACGGCGTGAGGGCAAGCGGTGCAAGCCTCGAGGTGCTGGAGATAGACACCGCGACCTGGGCTACCACTTCCCTGGGAACCATCCCCGGCAACAGGTTCTGCGGTGGACACATCATCAACAACGTGCTCACGATAGCTACCTATGACGGAACCACGCTAAGGGTGATGTTCTACGACGACGAATGGAAGACAGCGTACTCCATCAACACACCCAACCCCATAGTTGGCTTCATGGGCGGCCCGGTATCCTCTGATGGTGAATCGGATTACTCCTACCAGGTCGACCTGCCGGCCAACACCGTGGTCTGGACGGACGTGGGCTACATCAACCAGACCTCCCCTTACGCCTACCACACCTTTGTCCCGAGAACCAGCACCAGCGTCACGGCTATAAGTGAGCACCCAGCCGGCGTGATGGTCTTCATGGAAAACGAGGCGTTCATCATGACCGGACGCTTCACGGGGCTGACGGATACCAGGGTGAGCCTGTACCCTCAAGCTGTGGGGGTTGATAGGGGAGCCAGGATAACAAGGGTAGGAAGCAATCTATTTGTCGTGTGGAACGGACGGTTGTTTGCCCTGGGCGACGGCGAGGTCAGCCTGATTTCTAGGGAGCTTACCGACGACTCGCCGTTTGTCGGCATAGCGTATGACCCTGTGCACACGATGATAGTAGCTAGAAAGGAAAATGGGCGCACCTACCGGTATGACATCGTGCGAAAGGTGTGGTTTGATGACGTAGAAAGCGTACTCGACATCGTGCAAATATCCAATGGCGTCCTCTACGTGCGGGCGTATACCGACGACAGCGGCGATGGGGTTGGCCTGTTCAGGCTGGCCGGGGAGTACGAGCTGATAAACAGCGCGCTCTACTACCGCCCGCGTCCGGAGGTCTGGATTGAGTCTGTCCGCATGCACATCGTTGGGAACGCCATAGACCTCACGCCCATCAAGCGGCTCAGGGCTATCTATTTGCAAATGCGGTCTGAGGGGCCGCCAAACCCGCACATCGAGGTCTACAACGAGAGCGGGGCGCTGGTGGCGGCAGGCGACATGGTTCCAACTCTCACAAGCAACAACCTGGGCATCGGTAGGTACCATTTCCGCTTCCCACCGGTTGTAACCTTTGCCCCCGAGCGCATCGCTCTGTCTTTTGCTGGCGTCAAGTTCATCCTGGCGAACGACGTAGAGGTGCACTATGAGGCGCGTCAAAGGAGAATCTGAACTCAGGCACCTGCTGGACGAGATGGCCTCGAGTCTGGGCGTAACCGGAGCCACAGACAGAGACCGCATCCGGGGCGTGGCCGATGCCCTGGGCGTTCCGGCTCCTGAGTACGATTCGTGGGCAGCGGTGCTGGACCTCTATCACGTCTACCTGGGAAGGGACGATGACCGATAAGGAAATCATCACCTGGATACTCGCCTACCATAAGGCGAGAGGAAAATGGCCCAGTGTGAGAACCCTCCGCCGGCAGCTTAGCATCGGGTACGAGCGAGCTCTCCGGTTACTCTCGAAAACCAGGGTGTCTGCCGAAGAGACACAGCAACCCGATGCCTTCCTCTCAGAGATTGGCGTGTCACCTGGGTACCAGGTGGAGCGGCTCTTGGTAAACAAGTGGGGTGCCCCTGGCCGTGAGAGCAAGCAGATAAAGGTCTGGCTGAGAACTGATATTAACGAGCTGGAACTCGCTGAAAGACTGAGGGCGAGCCTTGAGAAGAACCCGATGGTTCTGAGACGCCCAGACCTTGAACCCGGTGAGCTGTTCGCCGTGCTCAGCTTGCCTGACCTGCACGTGGGCATGCTAGCCTGGCACCGCGAAACCGGGGAGAACTACGACACGGAAACCGCCCTCGGGCGCATGAACACCATCGCTTCCAACCTGCTCTCCAGGCTGTCTGGTCTCAGGGTAAGTGAGATTGTATTTCCCATAGGGAACGACCTCTTTCACACCGACACGCATGAGAACACCACCACGACAGGAACCAGGGTAGACGTGGACTCCCGCTGGCAAAAGGCCTTTCAGGTGGTGGCGGAAGCCCTCATCAAGGGGCCGGTGGCCTGGGCTGCCGAAATCGCACCGGTGCGCGTTGTCGTTGTGCCTGGCAACCACGACTACCAGCGGGCCTTCTACCTCGGCGAGGTCATGCGATGGTATTACGAGGGACGAGGTTTGTCGGTTGAGGTGGACAACTCCCCAAGGCTCCGCAAGTACTACCGGCGCGGCGACATCTTGCTCGGCTTCACACACGGGGCCTGGGTAAAGACGAACCAGCTTCCCCTCATCATGGCTGCCGAAGCGCCACAAGACTGGGCGGCCTCGGTGTGGAGGGAGTGGCTGCTTGGGCACTTTCACAAGAAGCGTGAGATGGCCTGGAACTCCACGGAGGAGATGGGGGGCGTTAGGTTGCGGGTGCTGCCCAGCCTCGCGGTGCCCGATGCCTGGCACTATCAACAGGGCTTTGTTGGCGGAATCAAGGAGGGCACGCTGTCCCTGTACTCCAACGCCGGGCTTTGGGCGGATTACTACGCCCGGTAGAGTATAATCAAAAAGGAGGTATCTCATGGACTTACTTGGTATCCTTGGCATGATTCAACTCGGGGCCAGCCTAATCGGTGGCTTCCGTTCCCAACAGGAAGCCAGTCGGCGCCAGGCCCTTATGGACGCTGCCCTCGCTCGTCAGACCGATGCCGCCCTATCCGCAATCAATACCGCCATGCAGCTCGCCAACAAGGACTTCAGCGGCAAGCTCAGCCCCTACGCTTCTATGTTGGAGGGGCGCAGCCTTCAAGCCGCCCGCGCAGCGGCTGGTCAGGCTGGCCTGGCTAACTCCGGTCTGGCTGTGGCAGCTGCGTCCGACATCTCTTCCCAGGTGCAAGCCGACCTGTTGAGGAACCTGGCTCAGCTTGATGTGCAAAAACTTCAACCCCTGCTGGTCGCTCAGACCAACCTGGCGCAAGTCCTTGGTAACCAGGCACAGCTCCAGGGCCAGCTTATGGACTACTACGGCAAGATGGGGCCTGACCTCTCCTGGCTGCCCACGCTTCTTGCTGCTAAGCCAGACCTGTTCAACGTCAACCTGGGCAACATGTTTGGGACTCCAAGACCGGCGGGCACTCCGGGGGTTCCACTAAACATGCTTCCCAACATGCCTAACCGCATGTTCTCCTAGGAGGTAGTATGGACGCCTTCTCCCGGCTCCTCTCCTCTATCGGCCAAAGCCTCGGTAAGGGGCTTGGCCAGGTAGGGCAGTCTGAGCTTGAGCAACGCCAGAGGCTAGATACCCTTGAGGCCCAGCGTAAGGCTCAGGTCTCCGGTCAGCTTCTGCAGACTTTTACTCAACTTTTGAACACCCAGGGCATCCAGGAGGTTGACCCTGACGGCATAAAGACCATCCAGCAGGCCGTAACAGACCTTGCCTTAGGCAGGATTGATAGCCCAGCCGTCCAGACAGCCATCTCTGTCTTCCCTAAGGTGGCCGACAGCGCCAACAAGATTAGCGTCTACAGGGAGCTAGCCACCAAGGACCTTGACGCTCTTTCTAGGTTAGTTACCAACACCAATCCCGAGGAGGCGCAAAGGTTTCTCAAGGCCGTTGGCCTTCAGGGAATGT
>Ga0209017_10001273_pt1 | contig 19903 bp, 12 predicted proteins | sample YNPBryunderm2012_FD_185812 | JGI IMG/M metagenome (GOLD analysis project Ga0209017, IMG submission 185812) | Anoxygenic and chlorotrophic microbial mat microbial communities from Yellowstone National Park, USA - YNP Bryant MS undermat 2012... ... | reverse complement strand
GGGTCATAGCTGCCGCCTCCACCCCGCAGAACACTTCGGTCAGCTTCTTCGTGGCGCGACGTATCCCCCTTCGGTCAGATTTATTGTGGCGCGATACGCTTGGTTGACACCCCTTCGCGGGGGCAGATAGAGTGTGCCGGAACGACGGAGGGCCATGATTCTCACCATCGCTAATCAAAAGGGTGGGGTGGGGAAGACGACGACGGCCATCAACTTGGCGGCAGCCTTTGCCCTCAAGGGCGTGCGTACGTTGTTGGTGGATTTGGATCCCCAAGCCAATAGCACGCTGTCCTTCCTCGACCCCCGCGATCTTTCCCTCTCCATGTACAACGTCCTGGTGGAGCGCACCCCTTTGGGAAACGTGCTGATGCCCACGCACCTCGAGCATCTCAAGCTGGCCCCGGCGAGGATCGCCCTGGCCAAGCTGGAAGCGGCGCTGGCGGGGGAGTTGGACGCTCATTTTCGGTTGAAGGACGCCCTGGGTCCGGTGCTCGGCGACTTCGAGATGATCGTCGTCGACACCCCGCCCACCTTGGGGCTCCTCACCGTCAACGCCATGGTCGCCGCCACCCACATCCTTATTCCTATTCAGTCCTCGTACTTCGCCTTGGAGGGCACCGACGATCTGCTGGAGACCATTGACAAGATCAAGAACCGCATGAACCCGGACCTGCAAATCCTGGGAGTAGTGGTGACTCTTCACGATCGCCGCACCGTGTTGGGTCGAGACATCGTCGCCCAAATCTCTGAAGTATTTAAGGATAAGATGTTCAACACGGCCATCACCCGCTCGGTGCGCCTGGAAGAGAGTCCCGCCTACCGCCTGTCCGTTTTTGAGCACGCCCCAGAGTCGTCCGGCGCCGCCGAGTACTACGCGCTGTGCGAGGAGGTGATGGCGCGTGTCTAAGCAACGGGGGCTGCCGGCCGAACGCAAGATGCGCCATGACAGCCACTTTGTGGAAATCCTGGAACGTCGCTCCAACGGCGAGGTGGGGTTTTTACTGCCCGTGGACGCCATCGAGACCAACCGCGAACAGCCCCGTTCCAACCTGGGCGATCTCACGGAACTGGCCGCCTCCATTCGCGCTCGGGGGGTGCTGGAACCTCTCCTGGTGCGCCCCGTGCCGGGCAGCTCACGGTTCCAACTCATCGCCGGCGAACGACGGTTTCAAGCGGCCCTGGAGGCCGGTCTCTCCCACGTCCCCTGCATCGAACTCCGCCTCAGCGATCAAGAGGCGCTGGAAGTTGCCCTCATCGAAAACTTGCAGCGCAAAGATTTGACCCCTTTCGAAGAGGCCGAAGGGTACCGAACTTTGCACGAGAAATACGGCTACACCCACGACCAGATCGCCGCCGCGGTGGGGAAGTCGCGCACCACCATCACCGAGACTCTCCGCCTCTTGGCCATCCCTCCGGCGATTCGCGATCTCTGTCGGCATGCCGACATCACCGCCAAATCGGTGTTGCTCCTCATCGCTCGCGCCGATTCCATCGCCGAGATGGAACGCCGCGTTCAAGAGATCGCAGAGGGAAATCTGGACCGCCAAGCGGCTCGCCTTCTGGCCAGCAAGGAAGCCCGCGAGGGGCCTTCCGAAGCCGCCCAGAGGGATCAGGCCCCGGCCTCCACCACTGCCGCTCACGACAGTACTGGCGAGAGTCCGTCCCGATTCCGGCCCCTTCAAATTCGATATCGGCCCGCCCCGGACGCGGCGGTGCACCTGTCGCTCTCCATTCGGCGGCCCGGCGTCACCCGGGAGGATCTCATAGCCACGGTGGAAGCGCTCCTGGCGCAGCTGCGGGCCGGCGAGCTGGACGATCATTTGCCCAAGGCATAAGGGAAAAAGGGCGGACGACGGCTCGCGCCAGCTGAGGGAGCTCCCATGGGCGGACGGTACTTGGCATTTAACATAATATTTCTTATCGGACTTTTGAAGAACCACCGAATCCTGTGGATCTGGTGGGCTCTGTGGAAAACTCTGTGCACCCCCAAAGCCGCGCAAGCCACATTGGCCCTCCCTGCCCAACCTGTCGCCCTTGTGACTTGGCTACAGGATCGCGTACCATCCCCGCGATGCGCCTGCTCAAGCACCGGCTCATCCTGTCGCGCGGCATCCTCCGCGAGACCCTCCCCAGCTTCCTGCTGGCGACCGGTGTCAGCACCTTCCTGCTGCTCATCAGGGCCATGTTCGTGGTGGCCGACCTGCTGGTGCAGCGCTCAGTACCACCGTCGGTGGTGGGCCGGATGCTCCTTTTGAGCATTCCCCACGTTGTCGTCCTGACAATCCCCATCGGCGTCCTCTTTGCCTCTCTGTTGACCGTGGCCAGGATGGCGGCCGACTCCGAGATCGTCGCCCTGCAGGCGTCGGGCATCCGCCTGGGGCGCATCACGCGGCCGTTGCTGTTTTTCGGGGCGGTGATGATGCTCGTTAACCTTTACCTCACCTGGTTCGTGCTGGCCCCCGCCAACCGCAACTTACAACTGCTCACCTTGCGCGTGGCCCTCTCCGGCTTTTCAGCGGCCGTGGAACCGGGTGTGTTCAGTGACGACTTCCCCGGGCAACTCCTGTACGTCAAGCGTATCGAACGCGATACGCGGCGTTGGAGGGGTGTTCTCCTCTTTGACCTCTCCAATTCCCTGGAAGAACGGGTGGTCGTCGCCGACAGCGGCGACCTCGTCGTCAATCAGAGGAATGGCACGGCGTGGCTCAACTTGCGGGACACCACGTCCCACGTCTTGCGCCCCGACGACCCCACCTCGTACCAGCAAACCTCCAACCGTGAGCTGCGGATCTTCCTTGCCCCTCCCGCCCTGGCACCCATCGAGCGCCGCCTAGGGGCCCGCCAGACTGACTCCCCAGACCTGCTGGTCCGCGCCCGCGACGAGAACGGTCACCCGCTGGACCGTCAGGAGGCTCAAATCGAGCTCCACAAGCGAGTCGCCATCCCCGCTGCTGCCCTGGTCTTCGCTGCCCTCGCCGTTCCCTTGGGCCTTGGCAGCCGGCGTGGCGGCAAGGGCTACGGTCTCACCGTGTCGGTGCTCATCGTGGTGCTCTACTACGTGTTGCTCAACAACGGTCAGGTGCTGGCGGTGTCAGGCAAGGTGCCGGTGCCCCTGGGGATGTGGCTAGCCAACCTGGTGGGGGCGGTGCTGGCGATCTTTCTCCTGACCAGGATGACTCGGCGCTTCGCCGTCGGACGGCGGAGCTGGCTTTCCAGCCTGGCCCAGTGGTGGCAGCAGCGGTGGGCACGCCGATCACCGCGAGGGGACCGTGCCACGCCTCCGCCACTGGCCGCCGAAGATCCAGCCGGGTGCGAAAGCCCACCCGATGCACCCTCGGGGAGGCTACCGGTGCCCTTCGCTGGCATCGTGGACCGCCTGGTGGTGCGCCAGTGCGTTGGCTTCCTGGTCCTGGTCATCGTGGCCATCGCGGCGATCTTCATCGCCGTCAAGCTCTCCGAAACGGTGGACGATATCCAGCGCAACCAAATCCCCTTCACCACCGTGCTTTCGTACCTGCTCTTCTCGCTGCCCCAGATCCTCCGGGACATCCTGCCCCTGGCGTTTCTCATCGCTTTTTTGGGCACAGCCGCGGTCATGGAGCGCCACAACGAGTCGGTGGCTCTCAAGGCCGCCGGCGTGTCCTTGACCCGCGTGGCCTTCCCCCTGTTAACGCTGGGATTGCTGCTGGGCGGCGCCCTCTTCGCCCTCGACGACTCTTTCGTGCACCAGGCCAACCGCACCGCCCAGGCCTTGGAAGACACCATCAAGGGTCGACGGGTGGCACGCTCCTTCCGAGCGACCTACCACCAGTGGCTGTTTTTGCCCGACGGTCAAACCTTAGTCAACTTTATCCAGTACGATCCGGACACCGACGCCCTCCTGCGCCCGTCGGTCTACGTCTTCGACGAAAACCTCAATCTCCGGGCCCGCCACATGGCGGCCCGGGCGACGTGGCGCAACGGCCAATGGTGGGCCGAGGGCGCCTGGTCGCGGACGTTTCTAGCCTCGGGCAGCCCGGTTTTCGTGCGCCACGGGGGTCAAGTTACCTTGCCCATCGCCGTGCCACCCACCTATTTTGGCCGCGAGTACCGCAAACCCTCGCAAATGTCCTTCGCCGAATTGCGCAGCTACATCCTCACCCTGCGCGCGGCCGGGTATAAGGTGGACCGGTACCGCGTGCGCTTGCACGAGAAGATCACTTACCCACTGAGTGCCACGCTGCTGGCCTGGTTGGCGCTGCCCTTCGCCTTCCGCATTGGGCGGCGCGGGACCGTCATGGGGGTTGGCCTGGCGCTGGCTCTGGGCATGGCGTACTTCGCCTTCACAGCAATTGTCGGCAAACTGGGCGAGTCGTCCCTCATTTCTCCTGTTTTGGCGGCGTGGACCCCCACTGTGGTGTTTGCTCTTTTGGCGATGAACCGCCACACCACGCTGCAAACATAGGCACGGCCGGCAGCGTCGGCATGCCGACATCCGCCGGCCGTTCAGAGGTGCAAAGGTTGGTCTTAGGCAGCGGTGAGAACAGCCTCGATGTGCTCCATCGCCCAGTCGATCTCCTCGCGGGTGATCACCAGCGGCGGCGCGAAGCGGATGGTGTTGACGTGGGTCTCCTTACAGAGCAAACCCCGCTCCTTGAGCGCTTCGCAAAAGCGCCGCGCCCCGCCCGCCGAAGTTTTGAGCTCTACCCCGATCCACAACCCCTTGCCGCGCACTTCCTTGATGTGGGGCGAGGCGATCCGGCGCAGACGGTCAAGGAAGTAGTCCCCAAGGACCGCCGAGTTTTCGATCATTCCCTCCTCCACCAACACCCGCAGGGCGACGCGCGCCACGGCGCAGGCCAGGGGATTGCCACCGAAAGTGGAGCCGTGGTCGCCGGGCTTGAACACCCCCATCACCTCGTCGGAGGCCAGGATACCGGAGATAGGCAGGCAGCCGCCGCCCAGCGCCTTGCCGATGATCACCACATCGGGTCGGATTCCTTCATGCTCAAAGGCGAAGAGCTTGCCGGTCCTGCCCAGACCCGACTGAATTTCGTCCAGGGCTAGCAGAATCCCGTGGGTGGTGGCCAACTCCCGCAGGCGCGCCAGGAAGCCGGCCGGTGGCACGATGATGCCGCTCTCCCCTTGGATGGGCTCCACCAGGATCGCCGCAGTGTTGGGCGTAATTGCCCGGGCCACGGCGTCCGCGTCCCCGTACGGCACGACCACGAAACCAGGGGTGAACGGCCCGAAGCCATCGCGGTACTGGGGGTCGGTGGAGAAGCTCACGATAGTTGTGGTGCGGCCGTGAAAGTTGTCCTCGCACACGATGATTTCGGCCTTCCCGTCGGGGATTCCCTTCACCTTGTACCCCCACTTGCGCACCGCCTTGACCGCCGTCTCCACGGCCTCGGCGCCGCTGTTCATGGGCAGAAAGCGAGCGAACCCGGTCATCTGGGAGAGCTCCTGGCACAGGGGCCCCAGTTGGTCGTTGCGAAACGCCCGCGACGTCAAGGTGACCCGCTCCGCCTGCTCCTTCAGCGCCGCCACGATCTTGGGGTGGCAGTGCCCTTGGTTGACTGCCGAGTAGGCGGCCAGAAAATCCAAGTACTTGTTGCCGTCCACATCCCATACCCAGACGCCCCGGGCGCGTTGGATCACCACGTCCAGGGGGTGGTAATTGTGGGCGCCGTACTGCTCCTCCAGCGCGATCAGCTCCTGGGTGCGACTTGCGGTTGACGTTGTCATGGGATTCTCGCCTCCACGGCCCGCGGGAATGCCGCGGGTCCGCTAAGCCTAGGCGATCGCTGGAGGTCCCGCAACCCCGTCCCTAGCACCGACACGAGTAGCGGTGCGGGCACAAGCACCGGTTAGGCGGAGGGCCGGGGTGGGCTCACAGCCCGCGGCCGTTGCCATCGCCGTTGCCGAACACGTACTCGCACTGGCCCGGGCCCAGCAGTGCCGTCAGCGCAGGGATCAGCGCCGCCGGATCAACCCCCACCACGCGAGTGGGAGTGAGGTCCGCCTCCCAGCCGGCGGCGCACAGCCGCAGCCTCACCGGCAGCGGCCCGGAGTGCTGCAACATGAGGTCGTGCAGGCGCGTCAGGCTCTCCAGCGAGTTCACCCGATCCAGGTTCACCTGCACCCGCAGCGCCGAGGCACGGCGGCGTTCGATCCCCTCCAGGGGCGACACCTCCTCCGCCTCGATCTCCACGTGTTCGCCACCGTCGCGGGAGCGCAGCGCAGCGGACACCAGCAGCGCGGCACCATCGGCGAGGAGACGCTCAAAGCGCGTGAAGGCTCGGGCGAACATGACGGCGCGCACCGTGCCGGTCTGGTCCTCCAAGTGGAACATGGCCATGCGCTTGGCTGGGTTAGTTTCGCCTTTGGGTTGGCGCACCCGCAGGGCGCTGACGATCCCCGCCACCGACGCCCGTGTGCAGCCATCGGCCAGCAGCGCCGGCAGCTCGGCCACGGGGACGACCCGCAGCTCCCGAAGGACTCGCGACCAGCGGTCCAGGGGGTGACCGGACAGGTAAAACCCCAGGGCTTCCCGCTCCCCTTGCAGTCGCGCGTACAGGTCAGGGGGCTTGGGTGGTGTCGCCTGCTCCGCGACAGGCCCCTCCCCCTCGCCGTCCAGTTCAAACAGGAAGCCCTGGCCCAGCTGCAGCGCTTGCCGCTGCTTGTGCGCCGAATCCATGATGCGGTCGAGGTCCGCCAGCAGCCCCTCGCGGTCGGGGTGCAGGGAGTCCAGAGCGCCAGCTTTCACCAGGCTTTCAATCACCTTGCGGTTGGCGGAGCGATCACCCAGGGAACGGATAAGGTGGGAAAGACTCTTGAAGCCACCTTCCGCTTTTCGCGCCGCCACCACCGCGGCGGCGGCCGACTCCCCCACGCCCTTCACCGCCTCCAGACCCACACGAATCGCCTCCCCTTCGACGGTGAAGGTCACCTCCGAAGCGTTGACGTCGGGGGGGAGCACGCGCGTGCCGGCGGCGGTGAGGGCTGCGATGTAAGCCGCCAGCTTGTCGCTGTTGGCCGTCTCCGAAGACAGCATCGCGGCCCAGAAGTGCTTGGGGTAGTGCGCCTTGAGAAAGGCGGTTTGATACGCCAAGTAGGCGTACGCCACGGAGTGGGACTTGTTGAAGCCGTACTGGGCGAACGGGACGATGCGCTCCCACAGCTTCTTGACCTTCGCCTCGGGGAAACCCTTCCTGACGCCGCCGGCCACGAACCGTTCCCCCTGCTCGTCGATCAGCTCCTTGATCTTCTTACCCATCGCCTTGCGCAGGGTGTCGGCCTGGGCCATGGAGAAGTCGGCGATCCGGCCGGCGATGCGCATCACCTGTTCCTGGTACACGATGATCCCGTACGTCTCAGCGAGAATCTCCTCCAACTCCGGCAGTTCGTAGGTAATCTTCTCGCGGCCGTGCTTGCGGTCGGCGTAATCCCCAGCCCAGGCCATGGGGCCGGGGCGGTAGAGGGCATTTAGCGCCACCAACTCCTCGAAGCGGTCCGGCTGCACGCTGCGCAGCAGATCGCGCATCCCCCCCGACTCGAACTGGAAAATGCCGTCGGTGTCGCCGCGCTTAAACAGGGCGTAAACCTCCGGGTCATCGAAGGCCAAGCTGGCGAAGTCGGGCGGCGTGCCGCCGCTGCGGCGGATGGACTCCAGGCAGTCCTGCACCACCGTGAGGGTGCGCAAGCCCAAGAAGTCCATCTTGAGCAGGCCCATCTTTTCGATGACGTCCTTGTCGAACTGGGTGACGATTTCGTCCCGGGAGGTACGGAAGAGGGGCACCGTTTCGCGCACCGGGTGCGGCGTGATCACCACCCCGGCGGCGTGCACCCCGCAGTGGCGGACCAGCCCCTCCAGGCGCTTGCCGATCTCCACCACCCGCGCCACCTCGGACTCGGCGGCCACCATGCTGGCCAGATTCGGCGACTCCGCCAGGGCGCGCTCCAGGGTGATGCCCAGGGTCTCGGGGACCGCCTTGGCGATGCGGTCGGTCTCGCTGAACGACAAACCCAGCACCCGCCCCACATCGCGGATACAGGAGCGTGCCTGGAGCACGTTGAAGGTAGCAATTTGACAGACGTTGTCGGCGCCGTAGAGCCGGCGCACATGCTCGATGACTTCGTCCCGGCGCCGCTGGCAGAAATCGATGTCGATGTCGGGCATGGAGATGCGTTCGGGGTTTAAAAACCGCTCAAAGAGCAGATCGAACTCCAAGGGGTCGATGTCGGTGATGCGCAGGGCATAGGCCACCAGCGACCCCGCCGCACTGCCACGCCCTGGACCGACGGGAATCCCCGATTCCCTGGCGAAACGGATGAAGTCCCACACCACCAAGAAGTAGCCGTCGAACCCCATGCGATGGATGATCTCCAGCTCTTGGGCCAGACGTTGTTCGTAGGCGCGGCGGTCGTGGCGCCGGGGGCGGCCCTCGCGCAGGCGATCCTGCAGCCCCTTGGTGGCTAGAGCGGCCAGGTAGGTCTCCGGCAGCTCGCCTTCGGGGACGGCGAAACGGGGCAGCTGGAACTCCTCTTCGGGCCAAGTGACGTGACAGCGGGAGGCGATCTCGACGGTGCGCGCCAGGGCGTCCGGGCGATCGGCAAACAAGGCCGCCATCTCGGCCGCCGTCTTCACGTAGAACTCGTCGTTGTAAGCGTAGTCGTCGCGCAGCTGGTCGAGGGTCTTGTTTTGCCCGATGCCAATGAGGACCCGGTGAGCCTCCACGTCCTGCCGGCGGTGGAAGTGGCAGTCGTTGGTGGCCACCAATGGAATGCCGGTGGCCGCCGACAGGGCGTACAGCCCCTCCCGCGCTTGCGCCTCCTCGGGCAGACCGTGGTCCTGAATCTCCAGGAAGAAGTTGTCGGGGCCGAGGATCTCACGGTACTGGGCGGCAGCCCGCTGCGCCCCCTCCCGGTCGCCGGCCAGCAGGCGGGTCGGAATCTCCCCCGCCAGACAGGCCGACAGGGCGATCAGTCCGCGCCGATGCTCGTTGAGCAACTCTTTGTCGATGCGTGGTTTATGATAGAAACCCTCGAGGTAGGCGCGGGTGGACAGGAGCATCAAGTTGCGCCACCCCTCCTGGTTTTCCGCCAGCACCACCAAGTGGTGATAGGGCTTGTGGGCGCCGTAGGGGTTGCCGACGCGTTCGCTGCGATGGCCGGGGGCCACGTAGAACTCGCACCCCAGGATAGGCTTCACCCCCGCTTTGCGGACCGCTGCGTAGAACTCATAGGCCCCGTGGAGGTTCCCGTGGTCGGTGAGGGCCACCGCAGGCATCTCCGCCTCGGCCACCTGGCGGGCCAGCTCCTCGGGCTTCACCGCCGAGTCCAGGAGCGAGTAGTGGGAGTGCAGGTGCAGGTGGACGAACCGCTCCGGCATGGGCGAATTGTAGAAGAGACGGGCGGCGCCCGCGGCGACGTCGAGCCGTCAGACGCGGGCGCGCTCCAGTCGCGCCAGCCAAGAGGTCACGGCGGCGCCGTCGGCCAGGATCACGCCGGTGTAGTGCAGCACGCCCGCGGCGCTGGACACGTAGCTCTCTACCCCCACAAAGCGGCGGTCGGGGGAGGCGTAGCGCAGCACCATGGCGTGGTCGTTGAAGTGCCCTCCGCCCACCAGCACGGTGCCCAGGGGGATGGAGTCCATGCGAAACCGCACCGTCGCCGGCCCGATGACGTCCAGGTGAAAGCTGGACGGCACCGGACGGCCCGTGGTCTCGGCATCGCGCACCTCCCCCGAGACCCGCAGCGTCTCGGGGAACTCCTCGGAGGCGTGTACCTCGGTGATCCCCACCAGCCGCTGCGGCTTCTTCCCCGAGGGGAAGTAATCGCCCTCCAGGAACCATTCACCGGGAACCAAGAAAGGATGCATGCGACTCCCCTCCTCTATTCTACGCTGCGGCTGCTACGATCGCAGCATGGTGCGTCCTGACGAAGCCGTGGGTGTTGAGCTTGCGGTTTCACGCTGCACTGGCCTTGCGGGTGGAAGTCCCGTCCGGGTAGGCGCCGGAGCGCCCGGTAGCAGGCCCCGGTTCGTGGGAGAGATCCTGCGGGCTGAGCGGGGTGTCGAGAGCCTCCGAGTGAGGAGGGAGCGAGAGAGCGGGCCGCAACAACGAGTGAACGCTGCAGCCTCGTCAGATTATCAGCCGAAAGGTGATTGGGAGGGCCGAGCCGCTCATGTCACGGCGAAGGCAACAGACAGCGCTCTGGGTCCGGAGCGGGCGCTGGACCTCCCCGGGGTATGGGCGGCGGCACGTTCTTACAGGACAGTGCGGAACAGGAGAGGCCCTACCCGGCGGCCTGCGTCGGGCGAATCCGTGGGTATAAGCGCAGAGCGTGAAGTCGCACGGAGCCGGGAGGGAGTCCGAGGGGGTCGTAGTACCTGGGAAGGCTCTGAAAGGGGCTGGAGGGAAGGACCCCTGCTTTGGTCGTGTCGCCGGAGGAGGTAAGCGCGAGGGCATGGTCGCAAGACCCAAAGACCCGGAAGACAAAGTGCGACGACTCCAGCGGCGGCTATGGGTGTGTGCCAAGCGGAGCGGCACGCGGCGTTTTCACGCGTTGTATGACCGGATCTTCAGGGGTGACGTCCTGAGGGAAGCGTGGAGACGGGTGCGCAGCAATCGTGGGGCGGCAGGGGTGGACCAAGAGAGCATCGCGGCCATTGAGGCGATGGGCGTGGAGGGGTTTCTCGACGGCATCCAGGCCGAGCTGCGGGCAGGACGATACCGTCCGTCACCGGTGATGAGGCGGTACATACCGAAGGGGGATGGGAAGCAACGACCGTTGGGCATACCGACGGTGCGGGACCGGGTGGTCCAGCAGGCGGCGAAGCTGGTTGTGGAGCCGATCTTCGAGGCAGACTTTGAGCCGACGAGCTACGGTTTTCGACCCAAGCGGAGTGCGACGCAGGCCCTGGAGGCCATCAGGGAGGCGGGCAACCGTGGGTACAACTTCGTTGTTGATGCAGACATTCGGAGCTTTTTCGACAGCATCGATCAGGACATCCTGATGGGGCTGGTGGAAGAGCGGATCTCGGATCGGAGGGTGCTCAAGCTGATCCGGAAGTGGCTTGAGGCGGGAGTGATGGAGGACGGGGTGACGAGGGAGACCCTGGCGGGGACACCACAGGGTGGAGTGATCTCGCCGCTTTTGGCCAACATCTACCTGACCGCCTTCGATCGTACCTGGGCGCGCGAGTTCAGCCACCTTGGTGTGCTTGTGCGCTACGCCGATGACTTTGTGATTCTCTCTCGTCGGCGATCCCAGGCGGCGGAGGCGCTGCGCCGGGTGGGTCAGATCATGGCGCAGCTCAACTTGGAGCTACACCCGGAGAAGACGCGGCTGGTGGAGCTTGGGCGCGGGCGGGAAGGTTTCATCTTTCTGGGGTGCACGATACGCAAGCGGCGGAGCATCCAGCGCAACCCGCGCTGGCACTTCGTGCAGCGGTGGCCGTCGCCCCGGGCGATGAAGCGAATCCGGCAACGCCTTCACGAGCTCACGAGTGCGCGGCGGTCGGGTTTGAGGGACGTGAAGGAGCTGATCGCGCTCCTCAACCCCGTGTTGCGAGGGTGGGGCACCTACTTTCGGACCGGGAACGCGGACGCCAAGTTCAACCAGATCGACGACTACGTCCACCGGCGCATCGTGCGGTGGCTGTGGCGGCGAGGTGGACAGCGGACGCGTTTCCGGCCGAGTCGGTGGCCCCACGGCCGTCTCTGCGGCATGGGCCTGCATCGTCTGCGCGGCACCGTGCGCTATCCGACGCAAGCCGCACCACGAAGATCATCGGTAAGCCGTGTGCGGGAAAACCGCACGCACGGTTTGAAAGGGGGTCTTGCCCCCACCGGGTTGGCTCCCGTGCCGCCCAAAGGAAGGTAGGATCTACCAATGGCGCGCACCTTTCCTCGCTATCCCTCCTGCCCCGTATGCGGGGACCCGGCGGTAAACCCTGCTGCCATGGCGGTGACGTGGGCCTGGGACGAGGCCGCCGGCCGGGTATTTGGCGTCTTCACCCCCGGCGACCGCCACGCCGGCTACGCCCAGCGCATGCACGGCGGGCTGCTGACCACGTTGCTGGACGAGTGCATGGCGTGGGCGGCGGCGATGGTGGCGGGGAGCTACTGCACCACCGGCGACTTGCAGGTGCGCTTCAAAATCCCCGCGCGCATCGGGGAGGAGCTCACGGTGGCGGGGTGGAGCGAGACCTCCTGGGGACCCTACGTGCGCACCCGCGGGAAAGTTACCGCCAACGGCGCAACCCTGGCCACCGCCTCCGCCACCTTCGCCGCCATGCCGCGGGCCGAGGCGTTGGCCCTGCGCGCCGCGCTCACCTTCACCGAGCACGACATCGACGTGCTGGCTCGCTGACAGCCCCATCACCGCTGCGCCGCGGCGGCGCCGCTATTTCCCTTCTCCCTGAAACGCCTTTGCACCAGGAGGGGGCGGCGGTTCGAGGGTCAGCTCCCCGCCCGGGGCCAGGGAACCTTGCGCGCATGGCAGCGGCGGGGTCGCACCGGGGACCCACGCCGCGGGGTGCGGCAACGGGCAGCAGGAGTAAAATCCCGGCGCGACCTGGAGCTCCAGCCACTCCTCCCCGCCCAGGCTCGCCCACTGCGTCAGGAAAAACCCCGGCACCCGCACCCCCTCCGTCCGCAACTCCCACAACCCCTTCCGGGGCAGGCGCAACCGGCCGGATTGGGCGGGCGCTGTCACCACCACCTCCCCCTCGGCCCCAACTCGCCAGCCTGCCAGCGCCAATCCGTACCCCGGCACGGCGACAACAATGGCCGCCTCCACCGTGTGGGCCGGTACCGCCACCGCGAAGCGTCCCTCACCGTCAGCAAGAGCGTTCACCGCCCGCAGCCCCAGGGCCGCGTCGGAGGTCCACGGCACCACGCGGACGGTCGCCCTGGCCACGCGGCCGAGAGGGGAGGAGACCCAGCCGCGAATCTCCCACTGCTCCCGCAGCACCAGTCGCAGCTCTTCCCCCTCCCAGTGCCGCTCGGCTACCTCGACCTCGCGGCTCCTCCCCTGCTCGTGCGTCGCCCAGACGATCACCTTCTGCTTCCGCTCCACCCCCTCTACGGCAAAGCGCCCGCCGGGTCCCGCCAGCACCACCTGGGGCAGCGCTCGCCCCTCGGCGCCTGCCAAGAAGACCACCTGAGCGCCGGGCACACCGTCACCCTCCTCGTCCAACACCCGCCCCACCAGCTGCTCGGCCGGCAGCTGGATCTCCACCTCGGCGCGGCCGGCCGGGGGGGCCGGGGGTACGGTCACTTGTTTTCGCGTCAGCGACCCACCCCGGCCCCACAGCGTCACCTGGTACTCCCCCGGGCCAGGCAGGGTGCAGGAAAACCGGCCCTCTTGGTCGGTGACTACCCGCACCAGTCGCACCTGTTCGTCCGCCCACTCCAGCTCCCCCTGCCAGGGCGCCTTCCCCCGGCGCACCCGCCCCTCCACTGCCAGCACCTCAAGGAGCAGGCGCAGCGGCTGCATCCCTTGGTGGACCTCCATCTCCTGCCGCAGCCAGGCCATGTCCGCCGGGCCCGCCACCACGGCCTCCCAACGCCCCGGCGCCAACCCTGCAAAGACGTGCTTCCCCGCCTCGTTGCCGGGGCTCGCACCGAACCCTCCCGGCCACGCCTCCCAAGGGACCTCGGGCGGCCGAGCCGCCACCCGCCAGGGCGACCCGCCGGGATGCAGCGGGGGGTCCACCTCCACCGCCACCCACACCGGCGGGCCCACGGCGATCCCCTCCGTCACCACGGTTTCGCCCTCGCTGCCCACCTCCACCCAACGGGGCACCGCTCGTCGGCCCTTGCCCCCGGCCCCCAGCAGGCGGCCGCCCGCGGCCAGGCCAGTGAATTGGAAGAACCCCCTCGTCGTGCAGGGGACCGGTGCGGACGCTTCTCCGCGCGGGCCCGGGGGGGAGCGGTCGCCCTCCCCCCGCCCAGGCGGCGGCAGGAGCTGCACGCGGACCTCCTCCAGTGGGGATTCCCCCACCACCCAGCCGCTCACCGAGCCCCCCGGACGGTGGGGCAGTGGCTGTGGCAGGCGCCACTCGGTGTGGGGGAGCAAGTCCAAGTCAAAAAGGTACAGCGGGGCCGAGCCGGGCCACACCACGCGCACATCCCGCACGAAGGCGGGGACGTGGCATACCCACCCCGGCTCGCGCGCGGTGCACGGCACCTGGTGGGTGGGCAAAGCTCCCGGTCCAAGCCGTCCCGTCAACGGAAAGCCCACCTCCATTTGCGCCGCTGCAGGCAGCTCCCTCGCCCAGGGCAGCACCAGCGAGGTGGTGGGCCACAGGGGCATCACCACCGGCCCGGGTATCTCTCCGGCCCGGACGGTGACGGGAGTCGCCCACCACCCGGGGGCCACCACCTCCAACCGGTAGGTCACCCCCGGCCGCAGCGTCGCCACCCACGAGCGGCCGCGCACGGTGTGGCGCAGCGCCGCGGGCAGCTCCCCCGGCCCCGCCACGGCCGTGGCCACCAGCTCGACCTCGGCCGGCCCCTCGTACCCGTCGGGGACAGTAAGCCTCACCTCGAGGGCCGATGCAGCCCCACCTAAGAGCATCGAAAGAAGCAATGCCGCACCCATGGTCGCCTTACGCCGACATAAGGTAACACGTCACCTGGACGCAGTCTTGGCCGTACTGACAGCACGCTGGGCGGGAAGTGCCGGAGCCACCACCCGCTTCGCAGAACGTCGCGGTCCAGGGACAGTCGGGACAGTCCGGAGGCGGGGGCATCCCCAACACGTTGCACTGGCCGGGGCACCAGTGCGGGTTGTTGGCGCACGCCATGCCACCGGAGAGAATCAAGAACGCGTAGCACACGTCACCCCAAATCTGCCAATCGGCGAAGGCGCAAAACGGATCCTGGTTCTCGGGTTCCCACTCGGCCCGGGCGTCGGCGCTCGCCCACACCAGCAGCACCAATACGAGGAGAAGCACACCACCGGGTGGCCGGACCCTCGCTCCTTTGGTTGACATGACATCCTTTCTCCTTATCACATTCTCCCCCCCCCCCCCCACCGTGTCAAGCCCCTGTGCTTTTCTCCGGTGCAACGGCAGGAGAGGGCGGCCGCAGGGCTCCCCCACGCGGGCGGAGGGCATGGGCGATCCTTTGCGGCGCCTCGAGGTGAGGGGAAACGGCCGTGGCGGGCGGCGTTACAGCGGCGTGACCAGGGCGCGTTGCCCCGGCACGGCCGTCACCCACCCCCCCGGGATGCCCTCACCTCCAGCGAGGGGGTCTCGACGTGCTGGCCCGCTGCTCCTCGCGGCCTAGCGCTGCGCCGCGGCGGCGCCGCCCACGGTGAGGCGTAGCCCCCCCCGCGGCGCCAGCATCCCCGAGGCGCATCGCTCGGCCGGGGGCGGTAGGCCCGCCTCCAAGGCGGAAAACAGGCGCACCGGATCCCCCCAGCACACGCTCCAGGGCCCGGGCGCCAATGGCGCCAGCGCCACCTCACCTGCCGCGGCCGGCCCTGCAGTTACCTCGCCCAGGCCCAACAGCGGCCAGCGCGCTACCCCGCGCACCAGCCACACACCGGCCAGGCACGAAAGCTGCGGACAGGAAGTGTCTCCCGCCACCTGCAGCACCCCGCCGTCGGGAGACAGCACCACGTCGCCCAGCTGGCGCCCCGGCCCGCCGGCGAAGAGTTGGAGCCCCAGACCAGGCGCCGCCACCACCACGGACACCAGCGGCGCGCGCCCCATCATGCGCAGGGTGAAGGTGCCGCTGGCGTCGGTGCGCGCCTCGGTGACGTGGAGCGAACCCATGTCCGCACGCCGGGGGATGGCGCGCAGCAGGGCGCCCGCCAGCGGCCCACGGCTGGAAACCACCCGCCCCGAGAACTCGTCGGCGTCCTTGAGCACCAAGCGCACCGGGGCGGGCCTCTCCTCGCCTGTGACCTCCACGTGCACAGGATCGCTCCACTGGGACCGCCACGTGGCCTCGAGCACCCATGGACCCGGGCGCAGGGCGGAGAAGACGAAGGTCCCGGTGCGGTCGCTGCAACCCCGGGCGTTCTCGGTCCCGTCACGCAACCACACGGCGGTGATGAGGGCCCCCTCGACGGGCGCGCCGTCGGCGCGGACCACCGTCCCCGCCAGGCGCGTGCCGGCGAGGTCGATGGCCAGCTCGCACGGCTCGCCGGGTCCCGGCACCTGCACCTCGCCCGCCTCCAGACTCGCCCCCCGCAGGCCGACCCTCGCCCGGTAGCGGCCCTCGCCCGGCACGACCCCCTCGAACCGCCCTACGGCGTCGGCCGCCAGCGCCGTGCCGCGCCCCTCCCCCGACAAGAGCAGATGGCCAGCAGTCTTTCTCCCGCCAATGCGCAAGACACCGTGACAGCGCACACCCCTCAGAGGCACGACCACGGAGTTCTCCCCGCCGTACACCTCCAGCGGCTGGGAGGCCCACACAGCCCCGGCGGCGTCCCGCACCGAGAACCGATACGCCCCGGCCAGCAGTTCCTCGAACGTCACGGCCAGCTCGCCCCCCACCTCCCGCTCGAGTCCCTCACGCTCCGGGCCCGCGCGCTGCGGGTCGGGAAGCAGCACGACCGTCCACGAGCGGGCGGGGAGATTCGGTGACGGCTCGAGAAGCACCCGCAGCACGCCCAGGGGGACAAGGCGGAGAGGCTCGTCGAGGCGCGATTCCAGCCCCGCCGAGACCCACACCTCGCCCGAGCGCGCGCGCCCCGCCCAGCACCAGCTCCACCGGCACCGTGCCACTGCCGGCCGACACCGCCGCCAGGGCGGCCGCCATCGCCACCGCGGCGGTGCCCGCGGTGCGACCTACGCCAGGTACGAGAAGCACGTGCCTCCCCAGGTGACGCAGTGTTCGCTGGTGGACTGAGTGCACCGCGGGCTGCCGGGGCCGGGGTAGAAGGAGAAGTTGGCCCAACATTGGCTGGTTCCACTCGTGGCGCTCGGCGTCACCGTCATCGACCCGGCACAACGATAGCACCCTGCAAACCCCGGAACGAGGTGCAGGTCAGAGCCGGGCAGCGATGCCGGTAACGCTCGCAGCCAGAGGCGCTACGGGCTGAGTTGATCCCGGAACGCTAGGAACCACCCACCAACGTGCGGTGGCCGGGCATCACCGTGACCGCGACGCCCCGGGCAGCCGTCGCGGCCCACGCGGCGCGCACAAACGCGGCGACGTCGGCAGCTCCGCGCGGCCCCGAAGGCCACGGCAGGAGCAGCAGCCGATACGACCCGGGGCCCAGCGGCCCCAGCACCCACCGCCCCTCCCCTGCCACCCGCGCCCACCGCTCCTCCGGGTGCACGCCGAAATAGGCGAGGGCCCCGTCGTCCCGCACCAGGAATGCGGCCAACGGTTCGTCAGGGTCGCCCTCGGGAGCGAGCAACTCGATCTCTCCCCCGGCGGGGGGCAGCAAGAGCTCCAGGGGCTCCTCGGCCTCGGCTGGCCGGGGGAGCAGGAGGAAGGCGATCCGGCCCCACCCCGGCACGTCCGCCAGGATGTTGAGCGGGTGGGACAGCGGGGCGGCCAGGGACAGCTCCGCCTCGCCGGCGGCGTCGGTGTCCACCACCATCCCCTCCGGAGGGACCTCCAGGGTCGCACCAGCCGGGGAACCCAGCACCGTCAGGGTGGCCCCGGGCACCGGCCGGCCGCCGGCGTCGCGCAGGAGCAGGCGCAGAGATGTTCCTTGCTCGCTCACCCGCACGCGGCGACGCTCGCCGTCCTCGAGGGTCACCTCCGCCGCCCCCCGCCGGCGGTCGGCCGCCCACACGTCGACCCGGTAGCGCCCCGCCGGCAGCCCGGCAAAGCGCGCGCGCCCGGCGGCGTCGCTGGTCCGGCTGACGCCGCCTACCATCCCCCACCGCGAGTGCAGGGCGCCGGGGCCCTCCAGCAGGCGCAGCCGCACCGTGCGCCCGCGCTGCGGCAATCCCTTGTTATCCACCACCGTCACCAACAGTTCGCCGGCAGGCAAGGCGAGGCGCAGCGGCGTGCCGGGCTCTACCTCCACCTCGGGCAGAAACGCCTCGAGGCTCGGGCGGGCGCAGCGGGCGCTCACCTGCGCCGGGCCCGGCTCTGCCCCCAGCAGGACGAACCGCCCCCGCTCGTCGGACCACAGGGAGCGTTCCCACCCCTCCCCGTCCTCCCGCTCGAAGGTGAGCAGGCAGGTGGCCCTCTCGTCGCCGTGCCACACCTCGCCGCGCACCAGCGGCGGCTGGGCCAGCACCAGCCGCTGCCGCTCCCCCGGAGCCAGCACCACCCGCTCGGTGAGGATGGGCGAGCCCCGGGTCGCCGGCTGGCGGGAGCCGGCGAGCAGCTCCAGCTCCCATTCCCCTCGGGGCAGCAGCGGCAACAAGACTTCCCCATCGGCTGCGAACTCCGCTTCGAAGGCGCACCACGACAAGGCCCGGCTGGCCCGGGGGTAGGCGGCGAGCACAGCTCGGTTCTGAGCGTGGGTTTGCGCGAACTCCACCACGAACGGCGCCACCACCTCCACCCCTGCGGCCGGGCCCACCTCGGCGCGCACCGCCGCCTCCTCGCCCACACTCAGCGTCACGGGTCCTACCAGGTGCGCCGGCCAGGGCGGGCACTCCACCACCGCAAACCCCTCCCCCTCCGCGGTGGCCTCCAGGTACACCCCACCGAGGCGGTCCGCCACGCTACCCCCGCTCCAGCCGCCGGTCCCCTCGTACACCAGGGCGCACTGGGCGGCGTCCAGCTCCGCGGCGGTGAACAGCCACGCCCGGCACGGTCCGGGCGGCCCCGGGGCGTTCACCGCGACGACGTGCAGGCGCGCGGTGGCGGCGGGGTGCAGGACCACGGGGGCGGGCAGCGCCAGCGTCGCCCCCGCCGCCATCGCCATCTCCCCCAGCTCCACCCGGGAAAAGCCGGGGAACTCCAGCGCCGCCCGCCACCTTCCCACCGGGATGAAGGCCGAGAAGCGGTGGGACGACACGAGCAGGGGGAAGCGCTCGGGAAGTGCAGGAGGCGAGGTCGGCGTCACCACCACCCACCCCCAGGCGGGGGGCTGGCCGCCCGGCGGCACGTCGACGCTCCCCTCCAACCGCCCGGCGGCGCTCACCGCCAACGCCTCCACCGGCTGGCCTCGGACGGGGGAGCTCACCCAGTCGTCGCCCGCCAGCGCCCAGACCTCCTCGGCGGCCACCACGTCGGCCGGCAGGGAGGCCACCCACGCCTCGCCGCGCCGGGCCAGCACCACGGGCGCCGGCTCCCCACGACCCTCCCGCAGCAGCGCGGCTGCAGCCGGCACCGCCACCGCCGGCGGGAACGCCAGCGTCACCTCCTGGGTGGGGACCGTTGCCGCCGCCCCTCCCGCCAACGCCAGCAGCACACAAGCACCCAGCATCGCTGACCTCACCAACAGTATGACCCATTGCTACGGCATTCTTTGCCCCGCGGCCCATTGACAACATAGCACTGTTGCCGCCAGACGTTTTCCAGGTGCGGACAGTATACAGACCTCGTGCAATTCGGGTCGTTCGGATTACAGCATGTTGCCGAGGCGCAGTTCGAACTGAACCCGACGGCGCAGCTGCAGCGTTGACACTTCTTACACGGGGTGGGGCTGCCACCGCCACCGGAACCCCAGCAGATGTCTCCCCAGATGTCCGGATCACCCCACGCGCAGACGTTGTTGTCTTGATAGTCCAACTCGTCGGCGCAGGCCGCCTCCGGCGAAAGACTGACGCCTACCCCTACGACCAGCAGAATCAGCAGAAATCGTCTCGTTGACCGTGTTGCTTTCATTTGAATACCTCCTCCCTCGACTCGCCGCCATTCTCTCAAGAAACTCCGCCCGCTCAAGCGGACTGGTGACGGCGATCAGGCCGCCTTCTGCTGGATGTGCACTGTCACAGGCTCGCCCGCACCAAGGACACACCGACCTCCGTGCCGCCAGCGCGTCG
>Ga0209017_10001268_pt1 | contig 19949 bp, 20 predicted proteins | sample YNPBryunderm2012_FD_185812 | JGI IMG/M metagenome (GOLD analysis project Ga0209017, IMG submission 185812) | Anoxygenic and chlorotrophic microbial mat microbial communities from Yellowstone National Park, USA - YNP Bryant MS undermat 2012... ... | reverse complement strand
CGCCGCCGGCCAGGAACATCACACCCGCGGTGCCGTGGTCGGTGCCTTGCTGCTCGTTCTCAGCCACTCGCCGACCGAACTCGCTAAACGTCATCACCAGCGTCCGGTCGAGGTGGCCCAGCGCCTTCAGGTCGGCCACGAAGCTGCTGATACCCTGACTCAGTTCCTGCAACAGCCCGGCGTGCCGCCCGGTCTGGGTGGTGTGAGTGTCGAACCCGCCGAGCGAGACGTAGTACACCCGCGTCGGCACCTCGGCCGCGATCATCTGAGCGACCACTTTCAAGGACTGCGAGAAGTTGAACGGCGCGTACTCGGCCCCCGACTTCCCGTCCTTGAGCGCGTCTTGGATCTTGCGCGACAGGGATAGGGTGTCGTTCCCGGTGCGCTGGAGGAAATCGAGTTGCGGGTTGTCAGTCGGGCCGACCCGGTTCAGCCGCTCCATCGTCTTGCCGGTCGCGTCGTCCCACTTGAAGAGGCTCGGGTTGGTCAGCGTGACGGCCCGCCCCTTCGGGTGGGAGAACGTCATCGCCGGATTCTCACCGAGTTGCAGCCCCAGCATCGGCGACGGAATCCCGCGGCACTCGGCGTCGAAGTAGCGACCGATCCAGCCGGTGTGTACGGGTTTGTCGGGGTACGCCGTTTCCCAAATCTCGGTGGCCCGGAAGTGCGACCGGTTCGGGTTCGGATAGCCGACGTTGGTCACAATCGTGAGTTCGCCAGCGTCGTAGAGCGTGCGTAGTTCGCCGGTTTCCGGGTGCAGCGCGAAGTCGTCGGTGATCTTGAGGGACTGGGTCCGGGGAATGCCGATCTTCGGGCGGGCCTTGTAGTACGCCTCGTCGCGATACGGGACCAAGGTGTTCAGCCCGTCGTTGCCGCCGGCCAGTTGCACGACGACAAGCACGCGCTCCTTGTTCGCGAGCGACTTGTCGTCGGCGAGAACGTGGCCGGTTTGCGACAGGAACCCGGGCACGGTGGCGGTCAGCGCTCCGACGCTCAGGAACCGGCGGCGGTCGATTTGCGGAAGCATGCTTGTCTCCTTTATGCGAGTTGGTATTCGGGGGTGGTGAGGATGAGACGGCAGGCGAGCTTGACACGCTCGACTGGAGGAGCGTTCCTGACGATCTCGGTCAGGGTCGTAAGGGTGTCTGGCCGTGGCGTGACAAGATACAGCCTGGCGGCGAGGGCTGCGACGAGTTCCTCGGGCTTTTCCGGCACGGCCCCATCGAGGACCTTGGCCGGCTCGAACGACACCTTGAACCCGTCCTTCTTCCGCTCCTCACGACGCTTCTTGTCGAAGTCCCGGATGCGGGCGATCATTTCTCGGCGTGCCTTCTCGTCGGCCGGCAGGGCGAAGTTGCGGTCAGTCGCGATCGGCTCGAACCCGGCCGGCTCCTTCCCGTCGAACAGTATCTCCGGCAGGTGATAGCGAACAGCCAGCGTACCCGAACTGATCCAGTCGCGGCCACCCGGCCAGCCCTTCACGTTCGGCGGGTTGAACAGTTCTTGGCCCATCGCCGCTGTCACCTGGGCAAGGCTCGGGGTCGCGGTCACGTCCAGGCTGAGGAGACGGCAGGTGCCGACGAGGAGATGAACCGGCGACTTGATGAGCGTCCCCCGGCTTTCTTTGGCGAAGAACTCCGGCGACGTGAGCAGCACCGTGAGTACCGCGGCGATGTCTCCCTTCGTCTGCCCAAACTTCGCGGCCATGCGGTCGCGGAGTTCGTTCCTCGGATCGCTCGCACCGAAGTAGGTGATCAGCTTGGCGGAGATGAACCGTGCCGTGGCCGGGTGCGTGGCGACGATGTCGAGCACCTCCTTCACCCCGAACTGGCCGGTCTTGCCGAGAACGGTCTTCTCGCCCGCGTCGTGCTTCTCCTTCACGAACGTGGGAACCAACCCATCCCGGCAGAACGACCGCGGGGCGTCCTTCACCAGCGGCCGCTTCGGGGTGCCTGGCGGGGCATCGAGCGTCCACCCGGTCAGTGCCCGGGCGATCTCCTTGATGTCCCGCTCGGTGTAGTTGCCGATGCTCACAGTGAACAACTCCAGCAACTCGCGGGCGAAGTTCTCGTTCGGTTTCTTCGCATCCGAGTCCTCGATGTTCAGGTACATCATCATCGCCGCGTCGAGCGTGACGGCCCCGAGCAGGTCGCGGAAGTTCCCCAGCGCGTGCGTTCGCAGAGCGACGTTCTGTGTGTAAAGCGCTTGCGAGACGAACATCCGCTTGGCTTCCGTGGTGAAGTGCCCGTGCCAGAAGAGCGTCATCACCTCGCGGAGGGGGGCCGGGGTACGGATCATGTGGTCGAGCCACCAGCACCGCAGTTCGTTCCGCTCGCGCGTCTGGCGTTCGCCTGTCTTACGGTGGTTTTCCATCCGCTCCATCGCGGTGGTTTCAGGGTACACACGCTCGGTGTTGACCCACGGCTCCTTGACCCAGGCGGGCTTCGGCGGTGGCACGGCCGCTTTGGCCTCCTCAATCATCACCGCGACGACCTCGGACAGAGGCCGCGTGGCGAGTTGTTTAGCCCGCATCGGGGTGCCGCTGAACTCCGTGCGGCTCAGCAGGTGGGACGCGGCGGCCGCGTCCCAGGTCACAGTCGGTTTCATGGACATATTCTCCAGTGAGTGTGGATCGGGTTTAGTGCTTGTGCGTGCCGAACACCCGCAGGACAACCTGATACTTGGTTACGACCGCCTTACTCCCCTTGGCGTGCTCCAGAGTGCCTTGGATGCTCACAACCTCGAAGCTGCGGAAGAGCAGGCGGTTGTGGTGACCGCCCGGTTCGCTCAGTTCTTCGAGCCCGTGGTGGATCGCGGCCTCGATGGTCCGGCCGGCGGCAGCGATGGTGACGACATCCTGGTGGTCGTCGTGGGGGGACGTGAACATACTGAGGCTCCTGAGTCGGTGATGGGGCTTTACTTGCCAAGATCCACGATCAGCGTAGCATAGTGGCGAACTTCCTCGTACTTCTTGCCGTCGTGTTCGCCGGCCTTGGCCTCGGTCAGCTTCAGGTACGCCGCGTACCGACCGGTCTTCTCGAACCCCGGCGTGTACCCGTCCACGCCCGTCGTCACTTTCTCCTTGGTGCCGTCCGGCAACACCACTGTACCCTCAGCACCCGCGACCGGCTTGCCCTTCGCGAGCAGTTGGAAGCGCGTCTTCCCGGCTTCCGTGAAGGGCACGATCTCAAACACAGCGGCCTCACCGATGATCGCAGACTTGGTGTCTGATCCATGGAGCACTGCCTTCGGGTGGTACACGAGCAAGGTTGGCTTCTCGGACTTGGACAGCAGCCCGTACACGGCGGTGCCGTAAACCACGGACGCTCGTTTCGGCAGCTCCGCGGTGAACGAGTGATCGCCCTTCGTGTACTCGACCGGTACGTCCTTGGCATTGACGCGGGCAAACAATTTCAGGCCGGCCAGTTTGTCCATCTTCACCTTCTCGTCCGGATCGAGTGTGTCACTGAACACGACTGTAAGCGACTGCCCGTCCTTCGCCGGGACGAGGTACACCATGTGGGCGCGGGCCACCACTGCACACGCGGCGAGGGCGACAACCGAAAAGAACAAACGGTTCATGGGGATCTCTCCATTTAGGGATTGAAACGAGGTAGGGTCACAGGGATCACTCGCTCACTACATCTCCAGCACTCCGCGTCACCATCGTGGCTAGCGTGTGAATTGGGGTGGTTTTGAACAGGAATCGGACGCTGCCGTCGGCGAACAAGGCGTTGGCACCGTTCGTATGGAACGAATAGATTTCGTTGTCGTTCGAGCAGTTGATGCCGCAATCGCCCATGGAGTATTGACTCGCGTAACTCGACAGACCAACAGGGGCGGTCGCGCCGTCGAACGTGGACCCCTTTAATGACATACCCTTGAGCGTGCTCGCCCAAACACCCCCAGTGATCGTGGGCAGGGGGTTCGAAGTCCCCCAGTTCTTGGTTGGCGGCAGCGGCGGGAGCGGACCGGATGGCGGATCAGTACCGGGTAGTGGCACACGGCGACCGTTCTGCCACAATTGTGGTCGGCCGGCACATTCTGACACCACAAGCGTGTTGCTCGTACCATCGCCGATTTCTGTGATGCGAGCCGGTTGGCTGAATAGCACCCCTGGGATTGCCGCCCACGTCGTGGATGGCGGCACCGGGGGCTGAAGCCCCAATCGCTGGTTAAGAACGCTACTTACACTAGAGACTTGTGCGTAGTCTGTAGGCGCACCGTGTACAACCGTACGGTTCGCTGCCGTTCCGGGCGGCCATGAGAACTCGTACCCAATCCGGGTAGGTGCCGACGGACACAAGTATGACTTGATGACCGTGTCGATGGCTGGGCGGTTCGGGTTCGACACCTCCACGAATGGTGCGGTGGTTGTCCACGTACCGTACCACTCCACGTCGAAGTTGTACATCTGATACACATTTTGTTGTTCGATGTAGGGAAGAATGAGTGTGAACCAGGAGGCCCGCGGCCCGCCTGGGGTGCGGGCCTGGGTGTTGGCCGGGAATCTCTGGTAGGCGTTCTCGTAGTGGTGCAGTGCTAGCCCGATCTGCTTCAGGTTGTTGGAGCAACTCATTCGGGCAGCGGATTCACGGACCTTCTGAACGGCTGGCAGAAGCAGCCCGATCAGGATGGCGATGATCGCTATCACCACCAGAAGTTCGATGAGGGTAAAGGCCATCCGGTCATTTCTCATAGTGCTTACCGTTTGGGGGTTGGTTTGCCATTCAACTTGAATGGCTCTAGTCGATTTGGCCCTGCTGCCACGATACATGTCAGAGGCGTCTTTTCGGGGCTAGCGTACTCGGCCGGGCTTTGAACCGTGACCGTTTCATCCGCGGCTGCTTCGGGTTTGTCTGTGTGTTCGCTGGCGGCCCACGTGACCACCACGCGATAACGACCGACGGGCGCGCCGTCGCCAATCTCGTAAGTCGTCACGTCAAAAGAACCGTCCGCGCGTGTGTGGCCAACAGGCCGAAGCATGAGTCCTGAGTCGTCTTGTGGATAGAGGAAGACGGTCGCATTGGCCAGCGGCTTCCCGTCCAACAAAACCTGTCCGCTCAGCGGATAAACGGGAACTCGGTCCGTTCGGAAGCAACCCAGAAAAGAACAAATCAGTACAACTGCGGTAGATTGATACAATATTATTCTCATGATAGTACTACCTGAGACGACCTTTCCTGTTGTTCGTGGTCACTCCAGTGCTCTTGGCCTCCGAGAAGCCGATAGAAAAGCCACTCCCCGGCCAAGACGACGATGAGCGACAGGCCGACCGTCGGGAGCGCGATGACCATCAGCAGAATCACGACGACGGCGGGCTTGGGAACAGCGGCCTCGCTCGACCGTGGGAACCCTCAGCGCGGCACCTGTCCGGATGCGCGGCATTCACTGCGGCGATCTGCTCGCTCAGCGGCTTCCGGTTACCGACCGGCTCGACGAACCGAACATCGGCTTGTTGGAAGTCCTCGATCTCCTCGCGAAATGTGTAGAGGGCACCGGTGAGGGCGACGACGAGCAGCACCGGGCAGGCCACGAGCCCGGCTCAGAAGTGCCACCGCCACACACGTCGGAAGAAAGTATCCACGAGGCCAAGCACCCTGATACTGGATAACAGAGTTATATTAAATAATACTCTATTTTACGCGCACATGGTTTGCGCGGCAAGAGCAATCGGGTCAAAAAGTTTTGGGTTCAATCGGCCCGGTGTGTCCGTCGTGTGACCGCGGTGAGCAGGCCGGCGAGGGCGAACGCGATCGTGCAAGCGAGAACGATGCACGCCCCGGACGATGCTTGGAGAAAGTACGACACGACGAGTCCCACCACTGCACAAGTTGTCGCAAGAATCGCGGCCGCGAGCATCCGCCTGGGGAACGAGTCGGTCAGCAGCGCTGCGGCGGCCGCCGGGGTGACGAGCAGGGCGTTCGTCAGGATCACCCCGACCGCTTGGATGCCGGTCACGACCGCCAAGGCCAAAAGCCCGAGAAGCAGCAAACGCATCAGCCCGGACCGCAATCCGATCACCTCGGCGTGCGTCGGGTCGAACGAGGTCAACTCCAACTCTTTGTGGAAGAGCCACAGCGTCAGCAACACGACGAGCGCCACTGCGGCGATCAGGTATAGGTCTTGCGTCGTGACACTGAGGACATTGCCGAACAGCATGTGCGACAGGTCGCGGTACGAGCGGGTGCGGCTCATGAGCAGCACCCCGACCGCAAACATGCCGGTGAACACCACGCCGATGGCGGTGTCCTCCTTCACCTGCTGCCGTCGGGATACCCAGGCGATGCCCACGGCCGTGACGACGGCCGCCGCCAGCCCGCCGACGGCCAAGTTCCAGCCCCACAGATGGGCGATCACCAGTCCGGGCAGGGTGGTGTGCGCCATCGCGTCGCCGATGAACGCCATCCGCCGCTGGACAACGTACACCCCGAGCACCGCGCAGGTGATGCCGATCAGCACCGCCGCGAGCAACGCGTGCTGCATGAACGGGTAGCGGAACGGGTCGATCAGCCAGCCCATACCGCTCCTTCGGTCACGAGCGTGTCGCGAGCATCGTTCTCGGGCGGCTCCACCAAAAACCCGTTTTGCAAATGGATCGTGACATCGAAGGCATCGGCCAATCGGCCCAAATCGTGGGTGGCGACGATGAGCGTCTTGCCCTCGGCCTTGAGTTCGGCCAACACCGTGTAAATCACGTCCCGGGTCTCCGTGTCCACGGCGTTGAGGGGTTCGTCGAGCAGCAGCAGGTCGGCCTCCTGGGCGAGGGCGCGGGCGAGTAAGGCACGTTGTTGCTGGCCGCCGGACAGCCGACCAATTTGCCGGTCGGAGAGGGCACCCAACCCGAGTCGGTCCAGCACCTCGTCGACGACCTCCCAATCGCGTGCACGCGGGCGGCGGAACCAGCCGAGGTGGACGTACCGACCGGTCAGAACGAACCGCGACACCGTGATGGGAAATGTCCAGTCGATGTCGCCGCGCTGCGGCAGGTAGGCCACCCGGTGATGGCACGCCCGGAGCGGGTTCCCGTAGATGCGGATGGTGCCGGCGGCGACCGGGAGCAGCCCAGCGACGGCCTTGAGCAAGGTGCTCTTCCCGGCCCCGTTCGGACCGACGAGGGCAACCCGCGACCCCCGAGGTGCGCGGATTGAAACGTCTCGCAACGCGACCCGATCCGAACCGGGGTAGCAGACCGACAGGCGGTCGGTTGTCAGTGCCAGGGCGTCCGGCACCGGGTCGGCATGGCGACCGCGGGAGTACGGGAACCGCGGCTCGCTCATGGCTTCAGGGCCGCCACGATGGTGGTGACGTTGTGACGAACCATCTTCTCGTAGGTGTCACCAGTTGTCCCCGGCTGGCCGAGCGCGTCGGTGTAGAGCGGTGGGGCAAGATTCACCCCAGCCTCGGTCGCGAGCCGTTCCATCAACTTCGGATTGTGGACGTTCTCGGCGAAGATCGCGGGCACCTTCGCCGCCTTCACCGACTCGATCAGCTTGGCGAACTCGGCCGCCGACGGATCCCCGGCCTCAGTGGAGATGGACGCCAGCGCGGTGCCGGCAATCTTGAACCCGTAGCGATCGGCGAAGTAGCCGAAGGTGTCGTGGTTGGTCACCAGTTTCCGCCGATCAGGCGGGATCGCTTCGACCTCCTTTTCCACCCACACATGGAGGGCTTCGAGCTTCGCCAAGTACGCTGCGGCGTTAGCCCGGTACTTGTCCGCTTGGCTCGGGTCGATCTCACAGAGTTTGTCACGGATAACCCCGACGATGTGAATCGCGTTTTTGACATCGTGCCAGACGTGAGGGTCGTCTTCGTGCTCGTGGGCCGCCCCGAGTTTCTCCCGCTCGGCTTTGCTGTGATGGCACTGGCCCTCGCGGAACTCCAGTCCCGTCGTGACGACCACCCGGACGGCCTTGGAGCCGGAGGAGGTGTAAAGTTTGTCCAGCCATGTCTCGAAGCCGACTCCGTTTTCGAAGATCACTTGGGCATCGGCGACAGTCATTCCGTCCTGTGGGGATGGGTCGAATGTGTGCGCATCCCCGTCCGGGCCGACGAGCGTGACCACCTCAGCCTCCTCGCCGACGACGTTCTTCACCAGGTCGCCGAGAATGCTGTAGGTCGCCACCACCCGGAGCTTACCGGAGTTGGTGAACCGCCCGCCGCCGTCCTCTCCATTGGGTTTGCTGTTGCACCCGGCTCCGATCGCAGTCACGAGGCCGAGCAGTGCCAGACTCAGAATCTGTCGTCGCGTCGCGCGCATAGTTTACTTCCTTCGATGGTATCCCGGGGATCAATCGTCGTGGTCTTCGCCGCCGCGGGCGACGATGGCCGTGGGTGTGCCGCCGACCATGAAGGTGGCGACAATCTCCAACGACTTGACAGACAGAACCGATATTGTGCCGTCACCGGGGTTCGTGAAGAACCCGTACCGGCGGTCCGCATCGAATGCGATGTCATGGTGGCCGAAGTGCCCCTCGACGGCGCTCTTCCCGACCTTGAGCACCTTGACCGACTTGGCATCCGAGAGGTCGCCGTCGCCATTCGGGTCGAGGGCGATTACTTCCAACATATCGTCCGCGTCCGCGTCTTTGATGCGATCGTGGAAGACGAACCCATACGCCTTGCCGTCCACGGTGGTGACCACCTCTGGAGTCAGGGCTTGGGTACCCTTGTGAACTGCGAGCGGAACCATCACCGGCTTCGGCTCAGCGTGCTTCGCGTTCAGCACGACCAGATACGGAGCCTCCTTGCCGGTGACGAACAAGACGTGATGCCCGTGGTTGGTAAACGCCCCAGTGCGACGCGGCTTCTCGCCCTCTTTGCCGAGGTCGATGTGATGGACCTTGACCTCGTCCGCCTTGAGCTTCAAATTGGTGTCGGCTTCCACCCAGCAAATCCCATCCATCGGAGCGAAGAACACTTTGCCGGAGTTGGCGATGGCCCCGTGAATGCCGCCGCTAGGCAGGTAGAACGAGTACACCGGCTCGGTTCTCGACGATAGTGACACCGGGGTGACATCGACACGACCCTTGTTCGGTCCGCCGCCGTCGATCCACGCCGAGTAGCCAACCTTGTCGTCGATCACCGCCAAGGTGATGTGGTTGCCCCCGCCAACCAGGAATCGCGGCGTGTCCTTGCCGAGCTTGCGGGCCTCATTGGTGGCGTATTTCGACGGGTCGATGCGGGTGTACCCGTTCAACCGGTCGTTAGCGAGGAAGAAACGGCCGTCGTAAAGATACAGGTGGGCCGGGTTGCCCTGCTGCTTGTCCAGGCGGCTATCTACCACCTCGGGTAGCTTCTTGTAGTACCAATGGCCGTGGTCGCCGTGGTCGGCATAGCCAACACCGGACTGCACGAGGATCCAGCCGCTCTCAAACATCCCGTCCTCGTCATCCCGGACGCCTACGCACACGAGACTGCCGGACTCCCGCATTTGAACCAACTTCTGCTTCGCGGGGTCGAGCTGCTTGAACCCACTCACCTCGGCGAGTGTTCCCAGAGCGAGTTTCTTATCCGGACCGACCGTCACGTCGGCCCACTTGAGCGAGCACGTCTTCAAATCCTGGACGAACAGCCGGGTAATCGGCGTAGGCGACTTGGTCTTGATGTTGGCCGGGGACTTGTCGTCCGCCCGCCCGACCAACACTGTTACGAGGATCAGTGCCACGAGTGTGGTCGTGTAGATAGCGCGATTCATCTCGGCTACTCCGAGTGGGGATAGGGCGCAGGAACCAAATTAACTACGAATTACTAAATTATACCGTTTATCATCCAAGGCAAGACGTGTTGCTGGATTTTCAATCAACCCCAATGACCAGCATCGGCGAATGTCAGCTATGGACGGTCGATGAACGCGCAACTTCTAGTGACATGAGAAGCGTGTTCCGGATCACACGGGGGTGTAAGCTGCACGCCGCATCTTCCCGAGTGCGATTTCGATCCATCCCAAATGCTTGAGCAAGAGCCGATTGAAACGCCGCAAGTGCCCCCTCGTCCGCGTTGTTCTTGACGCACTTCGCCCCGGGCGGTAGGCGTTCGACGAACAGGCCGGTGACACCGTCCTGGATGAATGGTACCCAGGTACGGACGCCGACTACAGGGCAGCCGGCGAGCCGGCCAGGCCGGGGACGCATTCGAGGTCGTCGGGCCGGGCCGGATGGGTGACGCACCCCAGGGCGTCGAGCCACGCCCGCCAGTGGTCGTCGAAGCCCCAGGTCGGGATGAGGTGGCCGGCCGGGCCGAGGGTCAACCGTTCGGCTATCCTGTCGGCCACTTGGCAGCGTATTGTTCATTCATCCAGCATCCCTTTTTCACCATCAGTTAACCATATTTGCGGAGTAAATCCGCCGCCTTGTTGAGGTCTTCGGTTCCTGTAACATACGTTCCCTTTGGAACCCCACCATGAGGCCGATCGTTGTCGCTCGTAGCCAGTTGTTGAAACGTCGCAAGGCCACCCCGTGACTACTCAAGGGCCCCTTTGCCTCGGATGTAGGCCAGCGACATCGGACCCTTGCCGGTCTCTCGATGCTTGAAGCCGGGCGTGGTAAAGGCCATGAGATACGATTTGATCTCGGGAAGGTCGCGCTCGAACTCCCGCTCCAACTGGGCATCCTTGATCGCTTGTTCGACCCGGGTCGCTTCGGCTTTGAGTCCTTCCTGAATCCCCCGCTACTCGACGGCTCGCAACTTGGCTTCCTCAACGTCCCAAAGGGTCGGGTAATGGATCAGTTCAACTTGATCTCGAATTCTTGTCTCGGGGCTGCTAGGTCAACCTTTAGATCAGAAGTCGCCGGATCTGAATAACGTGCTGGGATAGTTGGGACCTTCGGCAGACTTTTTGCATTGCCAGTCGGTGCGCCCGGCGCATCTGGGTGATCGTCTAGGGGTGGCGCTTCCGACTCCAACATCGGTCGCTGAACTGCCACCCGGGCGGTGCCGTACGGAACGCCGGAAATAACATACTTACCCGAAACGTCCGTATCTGCACGGTAGACCTGGTTATCTGCCGCCGTCACTATCACGATGGCAAAGGGGACTGGTTGGCCCTTGTAGGTGACGGTGCCGCGGATTTCGCCGCGTGCCTGGTCGCCACAGCCCACAATCGCGAAGCATGTAGCAATAGACAGTCCGAGCATGTAAATCTTGCGTGTCATGAGTGACCTCCGTCAATCTTAGAAGTGATAGGGGCTAGCAACACTCCGAGTTTTAAATGTTGAACTGCTTACCAGTCATCCCCTAACACGTCTCCGCTGCTCGCCGTGCAAGCAGCCCACCAGGTAGCTGGTGATACAGAATTGGAAATCAGACGTACACTGCCATCGCCGAGACCGGCCAGAATTCCGGCGGATCGCGGAGCACTAGCAAGACGTGGGTCGCAAGTCGCGTTTGGTCCGGAGGTAATCGGTGCAGTCAAGAATTTCGAAGCGGGCCCCGTGATCAGGTGGCCGAACATAGGGTCATAAAGGCTTCCAAAACCACGGCCGTAAGACCAAATATTGTAGTAATTTGTGATCCTGCTGGGGTTTGACAGGTTGGGACGGATACATACCGTTGTCTTCTCGGAGAAGAAGATCGTGTTCGAGGTCCCATCTTTAATGTCGTTCATCTGACGAAATAGCCTCTGAGTTGGTGCCTGGTTCGAAAACCCGTTTGCGTACCAAAAGGCGTCGTACAACCACCCGAGGGCTTCGTGGTTGCCAGCGTAACCCCCAATACTGTAGCCAGTCGATCGATCGACGAAAATCCCATCTGAAGGGGTGGAAGGGTCTGACGGATTTAAAAAAGTCTTGACAACGGCCGCCCGGGAAGGAGGGTAATTCGGATCTTCATAGGCCACCACCCAAAACGACGGGATCTGGTCTCCACGCCATGGGTAACGCAAGTTAGCCAACGCATCCTGCTCGATGTATGGCAGGATGTGGTAGAACGCCGAACCAGAGCGCCTGTCCGTTACAAGAGAGCGATCCCATTGGATAATAGCCGGCGGGAGGTAGCCATTGGCGTCATGGTAGCTGTGTGTCGCCAAAGCAATTTGCTTCAGGTTGTTTGTCGATTGGATGCGGGCGGCGGCTTCTCGCACTTTTTGCACCGCAGGTAGAAGCAAGCCTAAGAGGATAGCGATGATCGCGATCACCACTAACAGTTCGATTAGCGTAAAAGCCATACGTCTTCTGTAAATCATTGATAACCTCTTCTACGGTGTATGGTTGTGCTGACTAAGATTACAGTTAGTCAGTTAGGTTACTCAGTAACCTCAGTTAAACTACCGACATACTTAGTTTACCTAACATGAAAAAATTTATTTTTAGTCCTGCTTGTAGCAGGGGTAAGCATCGCAAAAGTTTGCGGAAAACGCGTTCACTTCTGCATGTGGCGGAATGATGAGCGGAATTACCCCCGAAAGGAGCCCAGTGATGTCTGAACCACTCAGTCCCGAACTCGAAGCCAAGGCTCAGGAATTGGCCGAACGCATTCGTAGCCGATCCGCGGAGTCCATTTTGGAAATGGCTCGCAAACTCGTCGCAACCAGCGACAACACGCTGTTTGGCGACACCGAATTCGCCCTTCGCGATCTGGCCCTCGGACTCGTTGATGAGGCGTACGCAGAGCACCTTCGCAAAAAGTGGCTACGTCGGCTCCGCTATCGACGGGCCTCACTGCAGACGATCTGCTCAACGCACCACCGAGGGCATAGGCTGCGGATGACTGAGCGTAACTGTTAAAACTCGCCGACCTTCCCGCCCGAGCCGTCGCTGAATCGCGCCTGATATTTCCAGGTGCCGACGGCATCGGGCATGAGGCGAAGCTTCCAGGTGGAATCGCCATCGTAGAAGCCCCAGAACGCTACCGTTTTGCCGTCAGGTCGAGTGTAGGTCACCTCGAGTCGGACGTCAGCGTAAGGGTCGGCATACTTCTTTTTGTGGATCAAGGTCGCTTCAAAGCGTTCCCACTGTCCGATAGAGACGCTTCTAGCCACGGGCGGTTCGGCCTGAACAACTGAGGTCAGAGACACAACCAAGCTCAGCATGAGAATCGCCGTCGAGCTGTCGATTCGAGGATTCAATGTTCGAGCCTCCTGAATCATGGAAATTGTAATGCTACGAACCGCATCAAATGTATCATCCTTGGGTGATGTATGGATTGGAAATATTCACCCCAAGACCGGCCACCTCGTCGAGCTCGGGGATGTCGGGCCGCTTCATCCGATCCGGCAGTCGGGCTTCGGCCTCCTCACGCTTGCGTTTCGCTTCCTCGAGGGCGTTCTCCCACTCCCGACGGGCGGCGGCGAGATCGGCCTCGCCGGCCGCGAGCGTCTCCTGTTTGCGCTTCTCGCGCTCGGCCCGCTCGGCCTCCTGCATGCGGTTAAGCTCGTCCTCAATCCCAGCTCGCTCGCTCTCGATGGCGTCCCGGCGGCGCTTACGTTCCATCTCACGCTCTTTGATGGCGGCGTCACGGCGGGCGTCGATTGCTTTATCCTCAGCAGCGACCTCGTCGTTGATGCGGGCGATCTCCTCATCCGCATCTTTGCCTTTAAATACGCTTTTGACCTTCGCCCACACCTTCTTGAAGAAGCCGCTGAAGCGGTTCCAGGTCTTTTGCAATACGTTGATGAAGTCTGCCCAGGCGTTGCTGAGGAAGCTGACAGTCTCGACCCATGCAACCTGGATACCAGCCCAGGCGTCGTTGAGAAAGCGGGCCAGGCCGTAGACCGCCCGATAGAAGGTATCGATAAAGAAGTTTCTGAAGCCGATCCACTTGTCCTCAAGCCAGAGGAGGCCTTTCTGAAACTCCATCTTGAGGGTAAGCCAGAGGATTTTCATTGCTAGGCCGATATCACCGGCCGCGAGCGCGTCGGAGATGCCCTGCCAGGCCGCGAGGACGGTCCCCTTCAGGGCGTTAAACTGTTCGCCGAGCCAGCCGAGGGCCTCACTGCCCGCGTCGCTTGTGTAAATCAGATAGCCAGCTAGCGCTACCACGGCGGTAGTGATCAAACCGATCGGATTTAAGATCGCCGCGACGACGGCAGCCAGAATCTTGAACACCGCAACGGCGCCCATGATCAGCGACACCAGCCCACCGAACGGCCAAAGGCCAGCGCGCCGTAGAAGGTGGATGCGAACGTGATGGCCGACTCGTCGCCGATCGCCGCGTTCATACCGACCGTACAGTCGATGACCTTGCTGACCGCGCGGGCCTGGTCTTCCGAGTGGCAGGCGTTAAGCAGGACAAGGCGGATGTGTTGTCCTTCATGGTGCCGAACAGCGATTCGAGAGCGGCGACGCTCACCGGCTTTGCGGTTCCGGCATCGTCCTCCAGCACCAGTTCGGCATTGCAGGTGCCGTGGCCGCTGAAATGAACGACGTGCGGCCGGACCTCGTTGAACGCTTGCAGCAAGTCCAGCGGGCGAACCGCCCACCTGGACTGCAACTCAAAACTGTCGCGGAATTCGGCGGCCCGAATCCTCTCATGGATCTGTCGGATTTCCTCGTCCAGCCGCAATGGCGTCGATGTCTTCGGGTTGGCCGCGAGGAAGAGGATTTTCACTTTCTCGGTTATCAGTTCACAACTCCCCCCGGAAGGCCCGGTCCAGGATCGCCGGCAGGATCGCGTCCAGTTCGGCAGTGACAGCAGCTCGATTCTTGCTGGCCGCGTGCAACTTCAGCCTCGTCTCAGCGACTTGGTTCTGCCAGGACAGAGGCGGAAGCCACAACTTGTGTGCGAGAACCTGCTCGGGCTGCACTCGCTGGCGACGGTCGCCCAGCCCCTTGCTGCCGATGGCAACCTTTCGCCAGATTTCCGGTCCCTTGAAATACGCTTCCAAGAACTCCGGGCGAATCTTGGTTTGATCACAGTCGAACGTCGGGTATTCGTTCGAGACGAACCGCCCGTCGAGTTCTGGTGGGACGATGCCGTAGGCCCCCTCGAACGCGAACAATCGGCTGTAAATAAACTGGCCTGCTCGAACCCGGAACAGGGTTGTGGCGCTGGTGGCCATGCCTTCGATGGACGGCTTCTCGAACAGTCCGCGAGCGAAGCTGTAGATGCCGAGATTCGGATAGTCGATCGTGGTATCGACCTTGACCGGATCGGGTCGCAGGATGATCACCTTGCCGATTTCCGTTTGCGTCCAGCCGGCGCGTTCCTTCTGCTCTTCGGTCCAGTCTTGCCGGTGGGCCATGCAGATCAGCATCCGGTTGGCATTCTCCGAAGTCTCCTCCCGCAATCGCTTCGCCTCGTCGATCTTCACGGCCAGGGCGTCGATGCGGGCCACCAGCCGGCGCTGCTCCGCCAACGGCGGCAGGGGGAACTCGATCCGGGAAAGTGACTCGAAGTACAGACGTTCGCGCACCGAGCCGGCCGTTTCGCCGTTGATGGCGGTCAAGCCGCGGCGGTGCTTGAGAAACCAGAATACGAGCGGCGCTAGAACCCGCTCCACGCACGAGAACACCACATAGTCCGGGCTGATGACCCCGGTCTGTTCGTCGTGCTTGGCCCAACCAACGGACCCGACGTTGATCCGCATCGGGTTGTACGCGAACCAGTCCTTCTCGACACGGAAGTATCGGCTCATGTCCGGGATGCGTTCCAGACCGGAGCGGTGCAACCCGTCGACGTTGCTCACACCCAACAGGGGCAAGCCGTTCGCGTCGGCTGAACCAATGCGTTCTCGGCGTTGGATCAGCACCTCACCCAACTTGACCATCGGCCAGGTCATTACGGCTTCCTCCCCAGCAACTCCTTGATCTCGCGCATGATCTCGACAATGCGGAGTTCCTTCTGGAGGATGTCGTCGGCGAGTTGCTCGGGCGGCAGGTGCTCGAAGTCCGCCTTCGCGTTCGGGTTCTTGATGTCCAGGTTGTAGCCGTTCTCGGCGATGCGATCGGCCGGCACCTTCCAGGCCGCTCGTTCTCCTCGCGCTTCGGCCACCACGCGATGCAGTCGGCGAACTCCTCGAACTGGAGCGGGGCCGTCTTGCTGTACTTCTTGCGGCCCTCGGGCAGCGGCTGCTCGTAGTACCAGACGTGCTCGGTCGGCCCGGTGCGGTCGAAGAACAGGATGTTCGTGGGGATGTCGGTGTACGGGGCGAAGACGCCGTTCGGCAGCCGCACCACCGTGTGCAAGTTGAACTTGGTCAGCAACTCCTGCTTGATCCGGGCGCAGATCCCTTCGCCGAACAGCACGCCGTGAGGCACGACGACCGCCGCCCGGCCCGGCTTGGGCGTGACTCGCAGGCGTCGCATGATGAGTTGCAGGAACAACAGGGCCGTCTCGGCGGTCTGCTTGTCCTCGGGGAAGTTCGACAGGATGCCGCGCTCCTCCTCTCCGCCGAACGGCGGGTTGGTCAGGATCACGTCCACCCGCTGGGCCTCGGTGATGTCGGTGAGCCGCTGTTCCATGCTGTTGCCCCGGATGATCCGAGGCGCTTCGAGGCCGTGCAGCAGCAGGTTCATCTGGCAGAGCATGAACGGCAGCGGCTTGGCCTCCTGGCCGACGATGCTGTCCTCTTGAAGCGTGCGGCGGTGTTCGACCGTCTTGCACTGCTTCTCCAGGTGCGAGTACGCCTCGTCCATGAAGCCGCCGGTGCCGGCCGCCGGGTCGAGGACGACCTCGCCGAGCCGCGGGTTGGCGACCGCGACCATGAAGCGGACGACGGCTCGCGGCGTGTAGAACTCGCCCGAGTCGCCGGTGGCGTCGCGCATCTCCTTCAGCATCGACTCGTACAGGTGGCCGAGGGTGTGGATTTCCTCGCTGCTGGCGAAGTGGATGCCGCTCACCTTGTTGATGATGTCGCGGAGCAGGTAGCCCGATTCCATCCGGCTCTGCACGCCGCTGAACACGTCGCCGATGACCCGCTGCCGGGCGTCCGCGCTGCCGACGAACGACCGCAGGTGCGCGAGCAGGCCGGGCCGCTTCTCAGGGTCGCCGGGGAGTTGTACCTCGTCGTTGGCGATGAACTTCTTGAGTTCGTCGCCAGTGATGCCGTCCTCCTTCGCGGCCCAGTCCCGCCAGCGATACGGCTCGGCGATTGTCGGCGGGGACTTATCCCGCTTGAGCTTGGCCCGCTCCTCGCGGACTTGCTCCTGGTCGTCGAGGAACTTGAGGAACATCAGCCAGGTGAGAAGCGGAAGGCGGTCGAGGTCGCCGTTGCGGCCCTTGTCCTTGCGCATGACGTCGCGGGCCGACTTCAGCAGTGTGCCGAGCCGCTGGGCGGTGGTGAGGGGTGCTGCAGGTTTGCGGGTTTGCTTCGCCGTGTCGATCCGTCGGTCCTCTCGTTACGCCGCGTACAGGAGTTCGTGCATCTTGCCCACGGCGGCCAAGAGCTTGTCCGTTCCGCCGAACTTGCCGGCGATCTCGATGATGTTGCCGTAGTCCGAAATCGGCGGCACTTCGAGGGCGTCGGGGATGTTCAACTGGCTCGTGCCGTGCTCGGCGAACTTTTCGAGCAGCGTCGCCAGGATCGCGCGTGCTTCAGGGCCGAACTGGGAGAAGAAGTCCTGCTTCTCCTTCCGCAATCGCTTGGCCCGCTCGCGCCGGGTCCGCAGTGGAGCGTTGAACGCGACGTGGCAGAGCAAGTCGAACACGTCGGCATCCGGCGTTCCGGCCAACTGAGCCAGTTCGTCGAATGCGATGCCCCGCTCGGCCAGTTGCTCGACCACCTCCGAGCGTTGCTCGAAGTCGCTCCATTTGCGCCGCAGGTCGTCCGGGTCCGTGTAGAGGGTGCGGACCACGTCGCCCACGTACTGGCGGATCTCGACCGTGCGGAGCTTGTGCCCCTCGGCGTCGAGGGCCATCGTCACCTCGGTGTCGATGCCGACCGGCCCGCCGTGGACGTAAAACTTCCGGGATGTTGCCGGGTCATCATCGTATTGCGGCACGCCGGTCGGTTCTTCTTCTTTCTCCGTTTGCCGGCTGTCTTCGATGGTTTGGCCGTCTTCGTCGATGGCTTCAACCGTCGCCCTGACCGGCTCGCCATCGAACAGTGGGTCGGCGAACTTCTGCGTCGCGCTGCCGGTGTAGTCGAGGATGTTGAAGACCAGTTTGCCCTTGTCCTCGCGGACCCGGGTGCCCCGGCTGATGATCTGCTTGAACTCGCTCATCGACCCGACGACGCGAACGAGGGCGACGTTCTTGCAGGTCGGTGCGTCCACGCCCGTAGTTAGCAACTGCGACGTGGTGAGGATGACCGGGAACCGCTCTTCCGGATCTTGGAATCGGCTCAGGTGCCCCCGGCCGATGTCGCCTTCGTCGGACGTGACGCGGGCCGCGAACGCCGACCCCGCCTTCTCGGCCTCGCGAGCCAGGTCGCGGTTCAGGTTGTGCAGTGCCTGCCGCATCTGGTCAGCATGTTCCTGATCGACGCAGAAGACGATGGTCTTGGCATACGGATCGGTCTTCCCAGGTGCTTGGTGATGTGCCGGGCAATGGCCTCGGTGCGGCCGCGGAGGCTCACGACACGCTCGAAGTCCTTGGTGTGATACTCGCCGTCGTGGATCTCGCGGTCGTACTTGTCCTTCTCGCCCTTGTTCGGCCGCCAGCCCGCGGCGTCGTAGGTCGTCAGCACGCGATGAACGCGGTACGGCGCGAGGAACCCGTCCTCAATGCCCTGTTTGAGCGAATAGGTGTAGAGCGGGTCGCCAAAGCAGTCGTAGGTATCGCGGTTGTCCTCCCGCAGCGGGGTGGCGGGCATGCCGAGTTGGTAGGCCGGCTCGAAATACTCGAGGATGTCCCGCCAGTTCGATTCGTCACGCGCCGACCCGCGGTGGCACTCGTCCACCACGACCAGGTCGAAGAAGTCCGAAGCGTACTCCTTGTACAAGCCGGGCCGATTCTCGTCAGCGGCGATGGACTGATCGATGGCGAAGTACATCTCGCGGGACTTGATCGCCTCGCCCTGGATCTTGTGACGGCCATCGCCGAACGGCGCGAAGTCCTTGGCCATCGGGTCATCGACGAGTACGTTGCGATTGGCCAGGAACAAGATGCAAGGCCTGCGACCGACCTCGCCCCGAGCGTTCCAGCCGCTCGACCAGAGCTTCCAGCAGATCTGGAACGCGGTCTGCGTCTTGCCGGTGCCGGTAGCCATTGTGAGCAAGTTCCGCCGTCGCCCGCCGATGACGGCCTCAACGGTGCGGGCGATAGCGATCTTCTGATAGTAGCGCGGCTCCTTGTTCGGCTGACTATAGTACGGGAGCAGTAATGCCGCCGAGGCGTCCGGTCCGAGTCGCTGTCCCGTCTGGTAACGCTCCCACAACTCGGCGGGCGTCGGGAACCGATCGACCTCACGCTCGATACCGGTGAAATAGTCGTACTCGATGATGTCGGTGCCGTTGGTTGCGCACGCGAACTTCAGGCCGAGGATCTCGGCGTAGTCCTTGGCTTGCTGAAGGCCATCGCCGGCTGGCCGCTGATCGGACTTGGCCTCGACGACGCCCAAGGTGATGTCACGGGTGAAGCGCAGGAGGAAGTCGGCGATCTTCTTCTTGAGGCGAATCGGCCTACCGCCCGGCGTCACGATCCGGCCGTCGGTGAACGGGATCTGTTCGGAATAGAAGTGCTGGCGCGAGGCGTCCCACCCGGCGGTTTCGAGGCGAGGACGGACGAGTCGGCGACACGTTTCGGCTTCGTTCACGGCTCCCCCGTCCTACGTCGTTACGAATCGGCTCTCCTTCCGGCTTGAGGACATCTCCGGCTGGTTCGCGTCGAAAGGGTAGGCTGGTGAAGATTTTAGTGGATCAGAAAGGCCGGGCCAATGTCGGTCGAGACACTCTGCGGTGTTCGACAGACCGATTAGCAGCAGGACCACGCACAGAACCCGGCATGCCCGGCGCGAGACTCCTTATGAAAGGTGTCGTCTCCGGGGAGCTTTCTGGCCGGTTCGAGTATCCGGCACCAACCAGTTGACGGAGAACGCCGAGAGGGCAGCCTCTCGGCGTTTTGCGTTTACCGCC